>Ga0247733_1000316_pt1 | contig 28201 bp, 35 predicted proteins | sample UWRJL043104R2_FD_180932 | JGI IMG/M metagenome (GOLD analysis project Ga0247733, IMG submission 180932) | Plant litter microbial communities from Arlington Agricultural Research Station in Wisconsin, United States - UWRJ-L043-104R-2 | ecosystem: Environmental > Terrestrial > Plant litter >...
CTGCGTCGTCTGGGTGGTGCGGCGCAGTCCCAAACAGGGCCATCCGCTTTCACCACGTTAGCTCAGCTCAGCTCGGCTCAGCTCAGCTCAGTTCAGATCAGACCAGGCCAGGCTGATGAGATGGGACGCTGCGCGGGGCCGACTTTGGCACGGTGGGTGGGGTCGGCCTGCCTTGTCCCCTCGTCTCAGGGAAGGTTGCGAAGCGTCAATGTACCCCAGACCAAGACTCCGCATCATGCGCCGTCATGATCGCCCCTGCTGCGGCTCTAGACATGGCAGAGCGTCAAGACGGTCGCGGTAGGCAGGTTAGGCGGCACGCTTTCCGGCGGCCTTTGGCCTACCACCTACGCTACTGCCTTTTCCCGCCGACGACGCCGCCAGGAGAGGTAGAAGAGGCCGTCATGGCCATGGTGGGTGGATGGCTTTTCCGAAATTCCCGCCGTGCCTGTTTCGCGTCGCCTGTCGTCTCGAGCGGAAGAACTTGGATACGCGAATGGCCCATGGGCAGTTTTGCTTTGCAGCTGGCACGTCGTGTCTGGGGGCGCTGGCATGTTATTTTTAACTCGAGGTAACGCTGGCATGGCATTGCGCGTCCCATTCAGCCAGCACAGCATGTAACATGTCCTATCACAGCCAGAGTCGCAGCTATCGTAGCTATCGCACCTCATCTCATCTCATCTCATCTCAGCACAACTCCGACGGAGCCGCCGCGCACCCACCACTGGCGCCTCACCAAAGCAACAAAGGCCATCAATACCGCCACGTGTTGGCCCCAGTCTCACCTCTCATTTCCCCCTTTTGCAAATCACCAACTCTGGTCCAGACAATAGCTCGTTGGCGTTCTACACCCGGGCAAGAGATAAGAAAGGCAGCCTTCTTCCACGAACGCGACTAATTCGCTCCGAAATGTCGCCCCTCGGATGAATCATGTTCCCGGGCCATGTTGCGGCTCTCAGCAAGGATCGCTTCTAGATCTGCCTGGAAGGTTTAGCATCGCGCTGACGCGGGCTTCTAGCGTTGATTGTCGAGAGTCTGGTTAGCGCCAGCCCATGTGAGAAAGTCTGGGGTCTCCACAGTCGGGAAATAAGCCGGTACTCTCAACTCGAGTCGACCCCACCCATGTTGCCCGTCTCGAGGCACTGCAACGCGCCGGACGAAATTGGCCATGAGCTCGGGGAGTACGAATATCGTTGGACTAGGGCGGTAGTGGCTCGAAAGGCCGCTATTGTTATTCTGTCTCGGAAATCAGGTTTCCTGATGAGGGAGGTGCACACTTGGTGCGCGGAACTTGTCGCTCAGTGAGGGTAAGCTTCACATGATGGCGGAGAATCAAACGTCAGGAATACTCATTACCGCAATCGACATCTGTGAGCACCATCAGTGGCGGAGCGGGCTCCGATTGGAAGGCCAGGGCCGCTTCTCCGCATCTCAACAATGTCTCATGCTCGTCTTCCATGTCGGCCCGCGAAGTTGACGCCATGAGCCGTCCAACACTTGGCCAACAACGTCGGTGCAGAGGCACTACGGCGTGGAGCGGCCTAGGCGGACGGACGGACGCTATTCTTCCATACTCAGCTTCAGCATGCAAGAATGGCACAGCATTAACGAACTGAGAAGGACTATTGCTCGCGACTCCGCAGCATCTGGCACAACCCACTATTACATCTATCCAACGCTTCCAGACGCTTGCGTTACCAGGTCCACGGTTCTCGGTTGACGCCGCCCTCGTGTTGCTCGTTAATCTATGGCCCGCAGATCATCCAATATGGACTTCATCAAACAGGTACGAAGGTACTTTGGATGCCCGCATTAGGTTGATGATAGCGGGGGTGGTTGCGAATCTAGACGGACGCGTGTCTCAGGCCCCTCGGTTGGTGCATGATGCGGTGACGAGGACGAGGACACGTTATCGTCGGCGATCGAGCTACAAAGCAGCGAAGCATGTGTGCCGTCGGCATAGCCGACAAGCACCGGTAGAAAGTGACGTTTAGCGGCCGTTCCTCCGACTTCTATTTCTCGGCGGCAACACCTCGGTCGACAACACTGCTCAGACTGGGCTATCGCGAAACGCCATCCGACGCCGACATGACACTCGGTCACACAATGTCAACACTATGCCAAGAACGCTATTGAACTTTGCCACGACCGTGCAAGCGGACGATACGATTGTTGGCCGCAGCATCTAGCGCCATTCATCTATCGTAAAAGCACGACATGCATGCTACACAACACTCTCAATCAACCCATGCCACTACGAGTTCCTTATCTCTCGCATGAATCTGCAGCACAGACGCGTCGTTCGCCTTTACATATTAACAGCGTTTGTTTAGCCGCGATAGTAGTAGAGGCCACGTTGGATAGATTGATGATTGACATGCACGTAAGCTGCAGGACACTGCGCTTCAAACTTCTGTGGGTCTACTATATTCGAAGGGCAATTTGAGTGTTTGACGTTATCGTGGTGGTCGGTGCATGTACTGTCTATCGTGAAGTTTTTTTTGTTGGGAATGCATGTGGAGTGGTGCCATCAATGTATATTACGGCATGTTCCGGCCTTGATGTAATGATCGTGATTCGCATGTGACAGTCTCCTACGCATGAACTCGATACCGCGGTGGAAATAGTCGTCCGCAACCCAGCACGGACTCAACATCCCAGCACTCTCCCATTTCGGCAGATCCAGCGACCCATGATCCCAAGTGCGATCTTGTTGGACTTGGGGCGGAACAGCGGGCCCTTCGACCAGAACCTCGGCATAATTCAGTACCGAGGGCGGAAGTACCTTTACCGCCAATTTATGCGGTGGAATACTTCCGCTGCGTGTACCCCCCGTCCAGACGTACCATTGACGGATAATCTCACGGTAGGAGATTGATCGCTATGCCGATGGCATGCGTTTGTGTTGATGCGCGCTCACGACGTTAGCTAGCGTTGATTCTGAGATATCGACATGTGAAGGTGGTGTGGTTCGTGCAGGAATGCGGGTACCTGCGTTGTGTATGGAGTTGGCAGGTGGCAGGGTACAAACAACTGAGGCAACTTCGGTTGAGAGGTCTGGACGATGAGGAGGGTAGGATTGTGCTTTGTGTGTGTAAGCTCGAGTGTTGTCAGACGAAGAATTGGCACGTCATTGTCGCGATAATTGCCCAGCATCTTACAAGCACAAACAACCCATGCAGAACCTCGTATCACTCTCAACGGCTATCTCACGACTCCACGCTGCGAGCGCAGACGAAGCATTCGTATTCTAAATGCGTCCCCTCTCCTCCACGCACAGCGCGCGTTTGACCGCTACAATCTATACGTTGGATTCGTCTCAGCATTTCATTTGTAAGGCGGATGAACTCCAGCTCCTCACCAAGCCCACATTGTCCCGGCTGCGACAGTCTTGGATCCTCGATCACGAAGCCGTCGTCCGATCTTCGCGCCAACTCCATCGCCAATGAGCGCCCTCCCGCAATGCGTTTCGGCGCGAATATGAGCACATTCCTTCACCTCCGCTCTCGCAGCAGACTCGCCCACAACACCCAAACGAGCTCCATCACTTGGCCGCCCGTGTCACGAAGCGCATCCTGTTGTCCCAAGGTTCTCATGCAGGATACCAGACCCCCATCACAACATCCCCATCACATGCCCCTTCGCCATCTCGCCTGCCCGAAATCCCACACTCTCAGCTTGACCCGAAACACTTCACATATACCATTATACATGTACTAAGCCCTGGCAGGAATGGCAGAGCCTCTCTGATAGCCCGGTTCGAGCGGTACGAAACACAAAGTCCTTCCCGCATTACCCCACCCACTCAAAGGGGCAGTCTCGTCAGCTTCTAAAACACCAAGCGCCGTCGCCCCCACGAACTGTAGCCTTATCACACTGCATGGATCAGGCACGGGACGAGCCCTCATTCCCCCTTCGCCAACCGACGTCCATCGTTTGTCAGGAGGCAGTATTGAGCATGTCACACGGTGGCGATCGCGATGTCTGACCTTTACGAGGGGCGACGGGATGCCTATGCTCTAGAGCGGACGGCGTGACTCCGCTTCTTGAGCGGCACCATGGCGATGCGCTCGTGTACATCTGGCCTCTATCGTGGATGTGGCAGCAAACGTCAACGCAATACGAGTATCTCCACGGAGAGACGGGATGGCGCAAGCAAAAGCATCCACGGCATCATTTCCACCTGCGAAATCGCACCCGCGCATCTGCCTTTCTTTTCCTTACGGACAGAAGTCTCTGTTCTACGTCCCGCCTCACAACACACTCTCCCATGGCACGTGGCATGGATATTTGCTTTTCCCTTCCTTCTGCGCCACCACAACGATACCCCACACACTTCATGCACTCCCCACATAAAGCAGCAAAGGTAAGCGAGCCGCGATAAGTCACAGCATATAGCGCACACACAAGCAAAGCCATACGTGGCGGACAAGGCGAAATCCCTTTCCCCTTCCGACCAACAACCCCATCTTGTGATCCACCCCCTCCCCTCCACCAAGAGGAAGGACCCCCAAAACCCAAAACCCTAACCGAAGCCCGACCCTCACCATCCTTACACCGCAAGGCCCGCTCACACACTGCGCACGGCAAGATCACCACCAAGCAAACCACGAGGAACAACCACGAGACCACTCCGGCACCGCTCCCTCAACTGCCGGCCTAGCCTCGCCGGTCGCCCAACCCAGCATCTCATCTCATCCCACACCGACCCCAAACCCCTGGTTCAGGTTCGGCACTCATTACAGCGGGCGGCAACTCACACACCCCCGCTGGCTCACCGTTCAGCAATACGTAGCGACCACCAACACCGCGTACCCCGTAGTCTACACCCATACACACCTAGCGCACTAATATAAGAATGAGGTAGTCGACGATTGCGGAAGGTGACGCATGTAACGTGGCTTTTCCCGTCATCGCCGTGTCCGTATCTGGGGCAACAACGTAAAGTTGGGGCGCTTTTCCGTGGGGCAGATGTAGTTGTCGTTCCGCGATAAGAAGAAGGGCGACACGGGTGCTGCGAAACGACAAGATGCTATTTTTGTGGTGTGCCGCTGCATGCGCACAGCACGTGTGCCATCATCCATGTGGGCAGCGGCGGAGCGCGTAGGCTCGGTGTAGGATACACTGCCTCTTCGGGCTGTTCTGCATTTACTTTTGACACATGAAACGTCCCTTTCATGAAAGCGGTGCACAGTAGAACTTCCACCAGTGGGACAATGATGACGACAATCGTTCTGAATATGTAGTTATGCATCGCAACTATACTTGCGACGGATCAGTTATCGTGAGATGACAACTCTCCACAGTGGCGAAACTCTGATTCAACGTCTCCCAACCATGACTAGTTCTATTCCATCACGACTTGTCCCCTGATGAGGTCCTTCAATTAGTATGCGAAAGGGTGGCTCGGCCTTTACCCTTTGCCCCCTCATTCTGACCGCTACATTCTCACTCCACGGAGGGGACCGTGCCAGTGACAACTTGCTCTTTCAAACCCCACGCCTGCCAAGGTGCCCCAGGGCCAGACCGCACATCACCCCAGACTCACCTCAGCCACGGCGGATGCGCGTTCCAAGACGGGGAGCTCGATTTTTGCCGGTCAAAACGAAGCGTCCCGGCAGCTTGGGTCCCGGCGTCTTCCCCGAACCTTGCAAGCGGCCTGTGCTGAGGCTACGCGCTGCACTCATGGGTAAGATGAAGCAAGAGGATTTGTTCCTTCCTTTTGCGACAACACCATGTCTGAACGGTGACTGGGCCAGAATTACGAGTGCTGGGCGCACGGCGGCGATGCGAGATTCTAGAACTGTGGAGTCATGGAACGAATGATTTGTATTGCCACCGGAAGAATGTGGATTGGGTGGACTTGATGTGTTGTGTGCTAGTTTGGTGGACATGTATTGGACGTCGCGGTGCAGTTTGTTAGATTGCTGTTCCCGTGCTGCTGAGGTGAGCAATGACTATGGTGTTGACGATTTGCGTGATGGTGTGCTCGCCCTCCGCAGTGGCTGTCAACCCCACACGGCAAAATGGACGGAACCTGGGACGCGGGCCTGTGGGTGGTCCGACTGGATGCGAGATTCAGGGATCGTAGATTGCCTTGCTGATTGGCGCTGACCGAACGTTGCTCAGCCCGAAGACGCACGCCTGCAGTTCCTACGAGGAGTCCCTGGGGGTGACAAGGTTCTCGGCTTCCAAATCGATTCTCTGATAAGCACCGTTGCGGCGTAGGGAAACCGACGGAGATTAGGGCTTGGGGACTTCTAGAAGGCGGCAGTGACGTTCGGTGACCGGTGAACTCGGGTCGCGAAAATTAATCAAACAGAGGCAGTCGTGTCACACTGCTCTACATTCTCTGCAGCGCGTCGTCTGCGATCGATTCTGCAGTGGGTGTCGCACCAGATGCTGCAACGGAGACATTGCCGTCCGTGCCTATATCGTCAATCAGTAGTCCCTCCGCCGCGACCGCGTCATCTTCCACCCAGCCGTAGAGCTCGTCGGAACCAGGTGCTTCGTCCTCGTCGTCGTCTATCTCCGTGAAACGTCGTTTGGGCGGTCTCGCTTGCGAGGAAAGTGGTGGTGCGGCAATATCAACTGCAGCAATGTTCATGTCGCGTAGGCCCGACTAGAAGTGGTCAGCGGGTGATCGTCACGCAGCAGGCTATTATGCAGCGTCGATATTGTAGGCTCTGCGGGTAGTAGATTGACTCACCCTCTCAACAGTAAAGGGAACCACGTTGCCGACCCCGCCTTCATCGGCCAGAATCACCCCATTTGCCTTGAGTATGCCTGCGAACCGGGCTTTCTGCAATCGAGCAGCATCGGCGTTGCTCAATTTCCCTTGCCCCGGCACCCAGTCCCTGAACAGGACCATTCGAGTGGATACGCCGTTGTCCCATTCTGCACCTGTTATTGCAGGAACCAAGAGCGCCCTCGAACCTGCCCGGATCCGAGTTATGGTCTGACATAGTACAAGCAGCGCGATGTCGTGCAGCGCAGCGACCCTAGTGAGTGTCGAGATCAGCTCATTAATTACGGCAAACCTACGGCCTGCAGCCCAACGCGTTTGATCATTCTTGTTCCTCGACGCTCGGTCGTCCGCATTGCGGGGGTACGCATTGTCAAACAAGGTCGAGAGGGAGTCGATAACGACTAGACTGGTGTGAGGCGGGGGAAACGAGGTCGGCGGATGCACGAATAGCGCCAGCAAATGCGCAAGCGTTGGTGCTGTACAGTGATGAAAGTGGCTTTGGAGTTCATCTGGAGAAAGTTGGGGTACATCTAGCGGCGAGACGACATTCGTTACGGGCGTCGCGACTGCGAGCAGCACTTGGTTGAAGCGCTGGGGCACCAAGGGCGCACATGCCGCGTCTGCACGCAATTAGCCCTGATCACGCTGCAAGAGCACCATCGCTGAGCTCCGATCGCCTCATGTACTGACCAACCCAGACCACCCGATGGCCATCACGCAGTGCATTCGCCGCTGCCTGGATGCTGAGCCCGCTTCAGTCACTGGGTTCCGTGTACGCGGCGGATATGGGGGAGGGTCTTTACCCAAAGGCCGTCTTTCCAACGCCTGGCGGGCCGAACAACTCCGTCACCTTGCCTCGCATGTATCCGCCCGAGACGGTTCGGCCTGGCAGCCCGGGGGGGGCGAGCATGTTGTTGAGCTGCGAGAGGCCGGTGGACACGGCGCGCGCACCCTGGCCATGGAGCGTCTGGAGGGCCTGCGACGCCGACACCGTGGGCAGGCGGTCTGGAGCATTGTCAGCTATGCGGTAGCTCATGCATCGAGTCTTGTCTTTACGTACGCGACGACGTGGACGATGAGGGCAGCTTGGGGACATCTTGGCTAGCCATGGTGGGGAGCTGCGCGCTGGCTGAAGTGCAACGCGGGTGTTCTCGGAACGTTCAGAGAAATCCCGTGACCTGGCGTGTGTGCTGTGACCTCAATCCATTGCGCGACGCGTCTTTCTCGGCCATTGCGGTGACCGCGTCGTCATGTAGATCGCATCGTGTGTTTGTCGTCGTGGGAGCTTGAAGCTAAGTAAGCGTGCTATGACGGGCACCCCACCAAGCGCGGACGCGCTCTTGACTCACGACATCGTGACTTTGCAACTCAACATTTCAAACACGGCGACCTAAGAAGCCGCGGCGGAGAGAGTGACTGCGCGGTATTCGGTAGCTTTTGGCCTTTCAAACCACCGTTCTGTGCGATTCTTACCCGGACAGTGCAAGCATGCTACAGATCTAACAATTAAACCTACCTTGACGCCAACAAAGTCCCCAACATGGGTGCTAACGTACTCGACGACCTCGTCATCTCCGTCCGGAAAACTTGGGACGACGTCGGTCTCTACCCCACCCCTCTTACCATCTCCATCACTATCGTCGCCATCCTTCTTCCTCCCATCTTTCTCTTCCTCTTCGCCCTCACACAGCGAGAAACACCACCGGCCCCGCCAGCTGGCTGCAGAAAGATCGGTCTTCAAGGCCTCAGCAACTTATCAGACCAGTACGCGAAGAAGTATGCCACCGGAAGTGACCCGTCTTCCTCCAATCCCTGGACCGTGAAGGCACTTTTCATCTACCCAGTGAAGAGCTGTGCTCCCATCGAGCTCGACAACGCCGATGTGATACGCACAGGCTTACGATATGACCGCCAATTCACTTTTGCCCAACAAGTCACGAGCTTGCCTGATCTGGAGGGCAAAGTTGATAGCGAGTGGGTATTCTCCACGCAACGCACCTTTCCTCGTCTTGCCAAAGTCGAGACGGAATTATGGATACCTGACCCATCATCGCCAAGCTACGACCCTGAAAGTGAGTGGGTCAAGGGCGAGGGTTGTCTCCTTGTCCGTTTCCCGTTCACTCCAGATTCCGATTTCACCTTGCCGGGCTTGAAGATTTACGGGAAGATGCTGGCAGCCAGATTCTCCGGGAGACCGGAGCCCATGATGGAATTCCGGGTGCCTTTTAACCCGCCGAAGCAACGAATGGAGGAGATGCGGTACAGCAAAGAGAAGATAAAGATATGGAAGGACAACCCGACAGCCTTGAACGTAGGCACTGAGGTTCCGTATGAAAAGATGGCCCAATTGAAGTACACGCTTGGCGTCACGAATCCCTTCACCCTGTTCCGCATCGACACGGAGAGATATCGGGAAGTCCGCATGTGCGCGCCTAAGAAAGAAGACGTGGGCTTCCAAACCATCATCGGAATGCAGGATTCGGTATGTATTGTACCTCAGACGCTTCCCACTCTCGTCCATATTGACAAGAAGCGAGTTGCAAAATAACGAGCTAACAAACTCTATAGTATCCCCTCCACATCCTGAACCTCGCCTCAGTCCATGACATATCTTCCAAACTCCCAGCACGCTCACCGCCCTTAAACACTCGCCGCTTCCGCCCCAACATCTTAATAACAGGCCCTCCTCCCTTCAGCGAAGATAACTGGACCAAAGCCCGCATCGGCAGGGCCACCTACCACATTTCCTGCCGCACCACTCGCTGCAAGCTTCCCAACGTCGACCCAGAAACTGGAATAGCGGATCGCAATCAGCCTGGGACGACGATGCTTAAGTACCGTGTTATTGATAAGGGAAGCAAGAGTGCGTGTGTGGGTATGCAGGTTACTCCGCTGGAGGAGGGGAAGGTCAGCGTGGGGGATGAGGTGGAGGTCCTGGATACGGGAGAGCATTTCTTCTTGAAGAAGTGAGGTGTTGACTGGGAGTTAAATGTGTGCTTGGAACTAGATGGTGACTTTAGATAGCAAACAATATGCAAAACGTGTAGCCTAGATAGGGGCTCAACAATTAAGAAGAAACGACATTGCGAAGACCTATGTCATAGTCTGTCGCCTTCGATCAGCACGACTGGACTCCAGTCTACACCCTCTCATCAAACTCCCATTACATACCAATTTACACCACAACATCGTCTTTAGTGGTTTTACTACGTCTCCAGAGCCTTTCTTCTTGCAATAATAGCAGACGATATCCGGAGCCGGAGATGGGTGAGAGTAGCGTACCATGAGATACACGCACTGATTATCCAACGCCTCTAACCCATAAGAAGAGAACCCTTTCTCACTCCTTATGCACATGGTCTTCCCAACTATCAAACGCCCATTGCATGATAGAGAGGTGCTTTACAGACCGACAAGTCACTCTCTAGGAAGCAAGCGACTTGCTCTGCTCTGCCCAAGAGCACGTACCATACTCACTACTGACTCGCCACAACTCTCTGTAAGAAGTCCTTCTAGCGATCTGCAAATCCATCGCATTAGTCAAACGCAATCCTTATACTTACGAATAACGCATGACTCATCCCCTTCCAAGCATCCACAGAGCCATCATCATACGACACTCTCGAGTCTTGCAGACCTTGCACCAATTCATCGTCTACAAAACCCAACGCACCCCTTGTCTATCCATGAAGGGTTGAAGATGCGTGCCAACTTCCCACATCCTGCACTCTCGACATGGATGAAACCGACGCGTACCCTCGCTTTGTATCAAAAACCCCTTCATCATCACCACCCAAAATTCGAGACAAAATCAACAATGCCGTCAACCCTAAATCAGAACACCCTCCTCGCTCTCCTAGCTCCGCCAGCACCCCGAATTGTAAAACACCACCGCAGAAGAATATACACATGTTGGATCCCATCGTCTCATCTGCTCAGCATCACATATGCCACGTTCGTCCTCGCCCTCGCCGCAAACCATATCCTCTTTTTCACAGTGGTCCCAAAGGGTCCCAAATCTAACTCTGAGGTAAGCCCCCGTCCAGATGATGCGATCGGGTATATACTAAGCGGCGTATACCATTCAGCCATACGCAGCCATCTACTAGCGTTGCGATAATGGCGTGGCAGTAGGAACTTGCATCGTTACCATAATTCTATTCCACATTGTAGACTTCTAGCCCCTCCGCACCGTTCAATCTACCCTCTAAATCCTACACCATTCGAATGAATCTCTTACATAGCACACATGTAAGTCTATAAGACTGACGCGTGGACCCTATCATGAACTCAAAAAGAAGTCCAAGCCAGTGAAGCAAGCCAAACTCGACACCCCTCGTGATATACCTCTTTAAAGAGCACAAATGAAACTTCACAGCTATCAGTGATGACGGAGAGAAAGGGCTACTGAATTTCAAATCAAAAGCAAATCCAAGAAATCCACGCAAACACTCAATTGACACACATTGCCATTGCTATGTACGAAATCTCCTAACCTTCATGTGTCACACCCTTGCAACCCTCGGCCTTACATCTCTGCCACCTATGCACACCCCCACCTCATTTTCTTACTTACAGAGACCACCCAATGCAATGCCCTTCGGCCCAAATAAAAAAAGAGCAACTGCCTTCCTCTCCAGAACACTCCGACCGGTACAGATAATTTATCTCAGGCAACACACCTTTGACTTCAGTTCACTTCCATCCACTCAAACCCGCCCAAGGATCCCCGCCCTGTTGCTGCCCCTGCTGACTACTCCTCTGCTGCTGTTGCTGCTGCTGTGCCGCATACCCCCCCGGACCACTCGGATAAGCCTGCCCATACTGCGCATAATCCGGGTGCTGAGCCGGTGGCGGCCCCGGCGGCGGCGGAGGCGGGACATAGCCTTGCGGCAGTCCGGGTTGCGGAGTGGTGCTACTCTGATAGCCACCATACTGCTGTGGTTGCTGATGTTGATGCGGCGGTTGCCCCCAGGCCTGCTGCTGGTTATGCGGGTTCGGCGGTGGAGAGAAGTATTGTTGGTGCGCAGGGGGGGAGACAGGCCCGTAATTTGTAGGGTTGTACGAGGATTGGGAATTGCTGGATTGATGGTGGGAGGGGTGTTGTTGTTGGGCTTGGGTTTGGTAAGATTCGCGGCGAGGAGGGTGTTGCTGTTGCTGGTTGAATCCGTTTGACGATCCGTATGGTTGTTGTTGAGGAGACATGTATTGTGGTTGTCCTGGGGCGGTGGTCATGGGATAGCGGGGTGTTACGGGTGGGGAGGCTACAGGGTTGTATGAGGGTTGCGCTGAAGTGGCTGGGTATCCAGGTTGGTTTAGTGGGGTGGAGGACAGAGGGGCTGGAATGCTCTTTTTCCTTCCGCTGCCGACTGAGACGGGAGATCCTGAGGGCTCCATGGACATGCGTTCCATGAGGTCCTTCAGTCGCTGTTGTTCGTGATCGGCACCTTGTGACTTTTTCTGCTCAATGTTTTGGAGAAGCTGGCCGCCTTCGGAGCGTCTGTTGTTGACAAACGTCTCGACGTTCTTCTGCAGACTGGACACTGTATCTTTCATCTCCGAGTAGAAGCCTTGGGCGCGGATCAAGCCAGCGTTAAGGTCGTTGTAGCTCTGGTACACTCGCTTATACTTTGACATGACGTTGCTTCTTTGCCGCGAGAATGTGTCATATTTGCTCTGCTCAGATCGTACTCGCGGGTCCTTGAGTAGATCGGAGTATGTGCGTGTGAGCTCTTTCAGAAGAGAAGCTTGCTTGTGGTTGGCCTGTAATATACGGTTCTGGTGCGGTCGGAACTTTTCTAGCTCGGCCTTGAATAGCTGTGACTCCTGGTTGGCGATAGATTTCTTGTTGAGGATGAGCACATTAGAGATGTCATCGGAATGAACCTAGTGTATCTGTTAGCTACGGCAGTCTGATCGGCGGTGGTACGCATGCCTTCTCCTTAAGATCCTTCAGCACCTGCAGCCTCTCTTTCTTGATTAGCGTCAGTCTCCTCAACAAGTCTTCGACATTGGCAATCTGTTCCGCCACACTCGGGCCATCCACGAAGTCTTCATCCAAGAGATTGCCCTGAACTGGTCCGGGACTCTTGCCCTTGGCCGCTCCGGCCTTGACCATTGCTCGTGAGTAAAGCACATCTGCCTCGTCCGTCTCGCCTGCTGACCGCATCTCATCGAAATCAGCCTCGTACTGCCGAAAGGTATTGTATAGCTGCGCATCGCTCGTGCTCGCCTCCTCGATCGCTCCGCGATAATTCCTAATATCGCTTCGCAATGTCGCTGTCAAGCGCGAGCTAGGTTGCTGTGTCCACTCGGGACCATACTTGGATCTCATCTTTTCGCACACGCTTTCCTCCATGATGAGCTGTTTCATACTTGTCTCCAGCAGGGTCGTAATTTCCGTCTTGTCTGTGTTCAGCTGATTAAACGCGCCACTAAACGGAGCATGACCCGCCAGCTCTTCGCACCACTTCCGGAATTCGTCATCGACCATCATGTCCTGATCCATGCCGCCTCTGAGGACGCTCAGGCTATCCGGAAGCTTCAGGTAGTCCAAACTCGTCGCCATCTCATCATTCGCCACTTCGACTCTTTCGCTCTCTGCTCGTATCAGCTTCGCCTTCTCTTCATCGTATAAGCTCGCGGATTCGGTAACGGCCATTGGCACAATTTTCGCGAAGATGTCCGGTCCAATGATTCGTTGAATATCTTGTCCCTGGTAGAGTTCGCTGACCGGTATCGCTTTCGCTGCTGCTGATTTGGGAACCGGTGAGAGAGCGGCTTCATTGGGAACGCCTTGGTGGTAGATGAAGTCATTATCCTTGGAGAACTCGACGAGTTTTTCCTGCACATTGACCAGATGGTTCTTCGTCATCTCGGCTAGGATCTGACCAGTCTCTGCAGGCAGATTCGAGTTGGCTGGTGTCGAAGATGGGAAAGCGTTCGCGATCCGGTTCGCATCCCTGGCGTTCGCCTCCGCAACCTGCAACCGACATATCGATACACCATGTGAATTGGCATCGTTGTCTGCTAGGGCCTGGTAGTATTGTGCTACCGAGGCCATGTGGTTTGCTTTCGTCTGCGATCTGATCAGTCACAAGCTCCGGTATCCGATGGCTGACTCCTCACCTGGCACACCAACAGCCACACCTTTTCGAAGATGGCTTTGTTGACGTTCTCCGATGCGCCTTCTGTGGCCTGAGTATACAAAAATGCAGCCTGACTTGCCAATTTCGCGAGCAATCCGACCTTCTTGCCATCCGCAATCGTCTTCTCCAAAAATGTTTCCTGCGCTTGCGCCAGCATAACCGCAATCAAAGTTTTGACCGTTTCCCGGCTCAAATCCGTCGATGGCGCGTGCAAGAAGTTCTCATTGATATACGTGAACATGCCGGCCGAGGCTTGGAAGGAATGATATGCGGTCTTGAGGCCGACATCTTCGTTGCGGTTCTGAAAGGCGGCGTGGCACGAGAGCACGGCGGAAATGTTGAATATTATCGAAGCTTTCTCGTATGCGAGGGAATATTGGGCCGTGGGCTTGTGGGTGAATGCATCGAACCTGTCTTCATTAGTCGTGTAGCTCCATCGCATGTCCCCAAGGAATCTCTCGGTCTCCCAAGCTCTCACTAAACATACCACGTAAAGGAGATCTTGATGTGATTCTCGTCCACGGGGAACCTCAGATCCAGAAGCTCCAGCTGCCCATAGTACCGGTACAACAGATCCCTCCCCGCAGCGCTGTCCTTGCCCGCGCCCCGCATGTCCTGCCTTAGCCGATTCAGCGTTGCACACTCCTCGGAATAGCGCTCCGGATCATCGCCGTATGTCGCGCGTATGTAGCCCTTGAGTGGGTCTATCCAGTCGATCTCGTTCGTCTGCTTCAGCGGCACCGAGATCATGGGCACAAGCGTCGTCATGGCGGCGGCGGTGAATGAGCTGGGCAAGGCGCACGTCCGCCTGCCAGCTGCAAATCGTGGGACTGGGGGAGCTCGTAGGGTAGAGTGCTGGCGAAATTAATCAACGGGTGGGTGGTGGTCAGCAATTTGGCGCGCAGGGATTCCTCGTGAGGTGGCAGTCGTGAACTGGCGAAGCTGGTGCTGGAGCTGGAGCTGGAGCCGAAGTCGAAGCTATGCGAGTGTTCGTCTGGGCGGTGCGGGTTCGCCGGTCGCTGTGGAAGTAGTCGTCGTAGTGAAGATGGTGCGGTGACAGCGTGTTCAGTCGCGTGGAGGCATCGGTATGCAGGTCGGGATGACGTTGCAACGCTGTAGCGGTGTCGATGGGGCCGACGGCAGGTGGTTCACCAGCGGATCTGCGTCGCGGAGCACCTGCATGAAACCTGGCTGTGGTCTTGGTGAAGGGAACAGCTGCTCGGAGACGTGGGCAAGAACTCGAATATCTAGTCCTGTGGATGAGGGCGTGAGCGATGCAGAAGCGGCGGGTGGGGCAATCGGTGGTCCGGTGCCCATTCACTCGTCTGTCTGCAAGGCACACCACGATGTCCACAGACCACTAAAGTAGCTGCGACTATACCATGCCTCGCCCGCGCCCAACGTCAAACCACAACCCTCTTCACATTGGCACTGCGACCCTTCCATCTCAATCACACGCTCGCGAAAGCTTCCAGCACATCCAGAGCCTGATCCCGGTCCTGCAGCTCTGGCTAGCCACTCATGGCGTGTCGTGACCGCGCAAGAGGCTTGTGTAAGCGCTCAACATGGCAGGGAAACGACACACCGCTGCCATCCATCCCTCAATGAATAGCTCCATCGAGTATCGATAATTGACGCCAACCGGCAGAGCCTCTCCGCTAGCCAAGACGTGCTGTCGTATCAATTCTACGCGCGCGGTCTGGCTATCTGGTCGGTCAAGTCGGCTTCGGTGATGAACCATGGCACTCAGGAGTAGTATCGCTTTCGTGTGGCACTAGGGGCTGCTCAGGTCACAAAAGCGCGCGTAAAGAATAGGGTGCGGGAAAAAGTAATATACAAGTCTGAGTCGAGAGGTCTCTAGACTGCCTACAAGTCTACAAGCACGAACATGCCGAACACAAAACGCCCACAAATGCAGCTAGATGCCCCAACGGCTTCCCTTTGCGCCGACCTCCACAGTACTCTGTTACAGCCGAGAAGAGTTTCAGTACAATACATCCCTCCAAAGGCGGCAACATTGTCAAACCCGCTCGCTCTATACCCTTCATGAGCCCGATCCAGACGCCTTCTTTGGCTCTTCGGCCTTCTTCTCCTCCGCTTTCTTCTCTTGCGGCTTGCTGACATCTTCCTTCTTCACCTCCTCATTGGCATTCTTGTGCTGGCCCGTAAGGTTATGCCACGCACTCTTCAAGAACCCCTCGTTCTTGTGTCGCTCTGCCTCCTCTTTCGCCGTCTCCTGCGCCGCTTCCTGCTTCACTTTGCTAGTAATGATCATCCTCTTCGCGTTCTTGTCGCCCATCTCATCGGCAAGCATCTCGAGAATGGTACGTTGGTTCTGGCTTAGGTACTTGGGCATGTTGACCTTGAACTCCACCTTGAGATCGCCCTTGGCGTTTCGCCTGCCAGACAGAACCTTCATACCCAATCCGGAGAGCGTGACGCGGTCGCCTGTGCCTGAGCCTGTGGGTACCTTGACCGTGATGTCGCCGTCGAGGGTCGGAACTTTGATTTCGCCGCCGAGCACGGCAGTCGTGAGGGGAATGGTTGCCGTGTGTAGGATATCGGCGCCCGTGCGTTTGAATTTGGGATCCGAGGCTACGCGGATGAGAACATAGAGGTCTCCCTTCGCGCCTCGTACGTTGGCACCCATGGCTTGGCCGGTGAGGGGGGCGTCGCCCTCGCCGTTGACGCGTAACCGCATGCCATCTTCCACGCCGCCAGGAATATCCACCGAGATGGTCTTTCGCTCTTTGACTGCGCCGTCGCCGCTGCAGGTTCCGCAGGAAGAGCCGCGCGGTATCGCAACACCCGAGCCTCCGCAACTTGAGCATGTAGCGCTCATGTGGAAACCGCCCATGCTCGTAATTCTTTGCCCAGTGCCTCCGCAGCTCTTACACTCGCTCCTCTTTGCCCCCTCCTTCAGTCCGCTGCCCTTGCAGGTCTTACATCCCACTAGCGGCGCAACGTGAATTTCTTTGCTGACGCCCTTGGCTGCGTCCAAGAATGAAATGTTTGTCTGCACTTCGATGTTGTCTCCGACCATCATCTCCTCCTCGAACGGATTCGCCTTTCTTCTCCCTCTGCGCCCGCCTCCACCGCCAAAAGCGCTGAAAAGATCCTCAAAGTTAATGTCTTGTGCAAACCCTCCCCCGGATTGTCCGCCAAACCCGCCGAAGCCTCCGAATCCACCTCCAAATGGATTTCCTCCGGGTCCTCCCGGGCCTGCTCCTGCACCCGGGTTGAAGCCACCATTCTGATCGAAGGCTGCGGAGCCATAGGAGTCGAATGCTTTCTTCTTTTCGCCATCCGAGAGGATTTCGTAGGCGGACTGCGCGGCGGCGAACTTGTCCTTTGCGCCGGCATCTTTATTGGTATCCGGATGGTACTTCTTCGCGAGACCGTAGTAAGCTTTCTTGATTTCGGCGGGGGTTGCGGACTTGGGGACGCCTAGAGAGGCGTAGGGGTCCTTGACGGCCTGGGAGGGTGCTGTTGCGTGGAAGAACTGGATCAAGGTTAGCCAACATGGTACGGGACAAGATAGGGGAGAGAGGCAGTGGACGTACCCGTATCCGCGGGGCATGTTGATGTGGCTGATGTCTCCGCGCTGTGACGGATGGTCTCTTCAATTGCGATGTAGATGATTGTGATACGTTCCGGCGCTGGCAGTGCCGGGTGGCAGAGACGATGCGGGCAGGAGCAACCGCTTTGAAATGCAGCGCAGGAGCAACTAAGCTCATCTTGAAGGATGGTGGAAGGTATCCAGGTTGGATGCGGTGCGATCAATGATACTAAAGTGGTGGCTACTGTTGACGAAGTTCGAGGCTCCGACGACTGCTGGGCGAATCATGAAAATTTGGCGCGCGGACCACCGCCGGAACGCGCGCGATGTCATTGGCCTCGGCACGAACATCGCGTCTTCTGGCAATTTCTAGAGCGTCCGGCAAAGGGGCAACCGCCAGGGCATGTATTCCTCTCGGTAGCTGTTGTAAAGACAATGCTGTCTTGCACGAAGTCACACTCCAACGTGCTACTTCTGAAGACCAGGCTGAGGCGTCCGGGGCACGAGACACGAGGAACGAGACACGAGAAGCGAGACACGAGACGTGAGGTACGATGTTATCCAAAGCAGCTACAATCAGCGTCGCGAGTGCAACGCGTGTATAGATTCAATTCTCGTCCTATGGAGGTTTTGTATCCTGAGCATAGCTTCTTACCCTCCTAGCCATCCCAACCTAATGCCATACTTCAGGCCCATCCAAAGCAGGCCTCCAAGAAGACGGCCTTGTCCAAATCGACTGTCATGTCTGTCATGACGGAAAGCAAACCATTACGCCTGCCCAATGCTGATGCTCATTATGAAGTGGTGTAACGGCTCGGTGCCATACCGAGGCCAGGGTATCGACGTGAAACTCCGAAAAGTGCGGTGAAGGTGCGCATGCTCGGACTCATTTTCGTTGCGGTGCGAATCGGACGCGGAACTCTTTGTCTGCGCTTCTGTCAGTATGTGCTGATCTGCCTCGATGTACGCGGACCTACCTTGGTTCTTGACCGTGTAGATCCAATCGACGATGCAGTTTGTCTCCGTCACAGCTTGGGCGTTGAAGTTCTTCCGGACGGCCAACGCAAGCTGCTCCTTCTTGACTCTCCGCTTGTCCTTCTTCCGTGCCATTGTGGGCGAAAGGCGGCCGATGCCTTGGTTGAGGACGACGTGGCTGAGGGGGTTCTTGAACGCGGCGGGAGTGTCGAGGTGGTAGGCACGGCGGTAGCCCTGGAGGACGGCAGCGTCTTGCGTGTTCCAACTGATCTGCAGAGGAGATGTGTTAGCTGGTGCTGTGGTTGTGGACTGGTGCACTGTGGCGGGTGCAGGCGGGGGGGAGGCCACTCACTCCTGAGGTGTGCTCGGTCTGGGCGCTGTTGGTCGAGGCATTGTCCCCGTTGGACGACATGACCTCCTTGAGGTTGCTCCCGTTGGCGACATTGGTGGTGCCGTTGCGGCGACCGCGTCCGTTGCTTGCCTGCAGCGAGTGCAGCTTCTCCTTGAGGGATTGGGGCTCCTCATGCGTGCGCTTTGCGGGAGGCATCGCGCGCTAACAGGATGGGTGGTGGAAGAGCTGGGATGGTAGTGCTAGACCTCGCGCAAGGTCTAGCCGGTGTCGCAAAGGGCAAAGAAGGGTGGCTACATCCGCGTCTCGTCTGGTCATCTGCCGTGTCGCGGAACGGGGTGGGTGATGCGTGAGGCGCTCGGTCCGGCATCACTTTTCGCGTGAGCTGGGGGCCGACTCCACGAATGACGCAGCGGAGGACCGAGCGTCGGACGACTTCCGTTCAGTTCAGGGTCCAAGGCCCTAAGCGACGGCCGCCGTCCTCGGCCCCGTCCAGACGACAATGTTCAAGAACACCCGTTGTCGTGCCAGTCCGGTGGGTTGGAAGCGCCTGGATGCGCACACTCAGTACTTGGTTGGATGCTAGCCATGGCGAACATGGCTGGACGGCGTTGGCCCATCTACCGGCCGCCCTCCGCGATTCGCAAGCATCCAGATGCGTCCAGCTCGAAGCGCACCTGCACATGGGTGAGTCGAGGCCGACTGATGGCCAGAGTGTATGCGTTGGCTGCGGAGTGTGAAGAAGGCGTGGAAGGGTTTGGGGTGAGATTGGATAGTGACAAAGGGTCTGCCGTATGTGATCTCAGCCGACGGAGCCGAGACTCGGATCGAAACTCCGGTTTACAAACTGCATCGCGGTTGGTACAAAAGCAGCTGCATATGCCCTCAGACGTTAGGCACCGAGACTCCTCTGAATACGCTTTGCAGACATGACGTCTTCGGCTTGAACACAAGTCCTACGCTTATCAGAAAACACGAAACCGTCGCCTACAATGACCGGACTACCGAGATTGTGACCTTGTCAGCTTACCCATCTCCCATCTACATTACAGGCAGCTCTCCCATGCAGCATATGCTGGGATGGCAATGCGATAGCTTGGTCAACTGCATACATGGTAGCTATACACTACCATGTCGACCACTTACAAGCCCTCATCACCAAGCACCCGTATCCCCTCACCACAACACGTGAGCTTGTGTTTTCTCGAGTGCCCAGCTTCCCACGCCGCCATTACTTTCGATAATTCCTCCGGTTACGGGCTCCCAAGGATTGCAGTGATATACGACCGAAAGTAGTTCCCTCTAATCCAAGTTTCGGTCTCCAGTTTAACTTACATTGTCTGGAATCTCTTTTTTTCACGTCTCTCTCACCTTAACCGCCCTGAGGGCGCCTTCGGTAGCCAGTAGGCAAATATATTCTCCCTGTTCTTCATCCTTCTCCAGTCCTTCTTTCTGCCAACCCATCACCACCCAAGTCTTAGACCAGACAAACTTTCTTAGACATTCACACCCACCCATCGATTCCCATATACCTTTTGCTACGCCCCATTCCACCCGAAGCAAGGTGTCCTAGCCCTTTTCGAGACTCAATGTCCGCGAACCGCCGTCACTAGAGCTCTAGCACCTTTACTTCAGCCAACACACCAGTTTATATACGCTTCTTCAATCTACTTCAGCTCTCTCTCTCTCTCACCCACCCCACCCAACTTCTATGGCTGACCGCGATCCTCCTCGCTACACCTATCGCCAAAACGCATCAGGCCACTCATCAGCTCACCCCGTCAACGGAAGCGGGGTCTACAATCGGTCCACTCCAAACCACCAGCTGAACCCCGCTGCCGGCCAATTCCAACCATCCAATACCTACAACATGTCTGAGGTGAGACACTCTTCACCCTACCTCGAGCACAAGGTCAATCACCTTGAACGCGAACAAGACGCTCTACGCACCGAAGTTGAGGACCTAAAGACGATGTGCAACAGCCTTCTCTCATCCCTTAACACGTTGGAGAAGGGTGGCTGGGACGTCAAGATTGGTCCCTTTAAGGGCCAGAGTGCTGCCCAATTCCGCAATGAGCTCGATGCCCTGTCGGTCGAGGTCAAGAGCGATAGTTATGGGGCTAATGATCATAAGAAGATGAACGGAGCGCCGAGTGACGTCTCGAACACCTCATCCTCGACGCCTCCGCATTTGAGGGGTAAAGCAGCCGCCGAGATCAAGAGTGCTTCGCTGCCTCCGCATTTGAGGGGTAAAGCAACCACCGAGAACAAGAGCGCTTCGCTGCCTCCGCATTTGCGCAAAGATGCGATCAACAGGTCCGTAATGTCCTTCTCAGTCCCTCTGGTTGGTATACAAATTCGCAGTCTGCAATGCTTACTCAGAGTGTTTTTCGCACACTGAGATGCTTGGACCCTTAATGTCTTGCTTGGTGACACATTTCGTACCTTAGCTTTTGGGCAATTTGTTTCAGTACTGACTACTCTAGTAATCTGGCGAAGGAAGCCACTGCCAACACTAAATCCTCCGCCAACAACCCCCTCGTCACGGACGGTGTCGTCGAGGCAGCAGGCCTTACCACAAAGTCTCACGGCACAGCGTTAACTCCACCAGAGTCGCCTCCCGATACCCTGCGACCCGATGATCTGGCTCCTTCAATCGAGCATCTCACTCTACTCCCAGCCACCGACAAGGACTGGACACCCCACTTCTTAACTACACTCCCATCTCTCAAGCCCGATGTCACCGATAGGATCCCTGACGCGAAGGCCATGAAGTCGTTCAGCCCCGACTTTTTGCGCAACAACTTCGGCGGCAGCCAGTGGTCCCCAGGCTTCAACTTCATCCCCCCGTCTCCAGGCCCGTGCATTCTGCGCAACCGCTCCTACTACACCCTCGAGGCTCAACTCGAGCCCTACCTCCCTTCTCAGCCAGGCGGCCATGGGGCGAAACTCGTCCCATTCTTTAATGATTGCCCCGAGGCCCAATACGACCTCCCCGACGACTTTGGCAGCACCACCGACAATGTGCCGTTGTTCGTTATGCGGCCGGACAACCTCGGTCGCTCCCGCTACTTCTACTTTGGGCATTATAGCCAGACGCGCTGGTCGGACAAGCTCGATTACGACCGCATGATGCAGTGTGTTCCTGCCAATGTGCGCGAGTACTGGGCTGAGGAGTTGGCATCTGCTGGTCGCCCGGAGTGGATCTCCAATGCACTCATGAACCACTTCTTCCCAAAGCCCGACTATGAGGGCCGCATGTTTGGTGTGTCCGTTGACGAGGGCGGCTCAGTCATGTCCGCTGACATAGATCAGCGCGAGGAGAAGGTGCGGAAGGAGGTGACCAAGTACGTTGCCAATCTTCGCGATTGGGAGAAGGACGCGCGCATGAAGACGGCGATGATCAAGAAAGAATTCATCCTACAGGCTTTCGATCGGGTGAGTGCATATCTTGTCTTGGATGTTGGAAGGTCGAAGATGCTAATGTCAAACAGGCTGATGCGGACGAACCCCCTGCGCTCCGCCTCTGGTGGGAGTACCTCGAGTGCATCGACTGGAAGGCCGACTTCTACAATATGCTCGTCACGCTGCAGGCGCGAGACCCGAACTATGAGCGCTACTAGAGTTGATCTGATCAGCGTTGATCGGTTCGTCTCATGGTGGTCTGTGGCAATCGACTGAGCTCGTCAAGGCGCTGTCGTAAGTTATCGAACCTGCGTCCTTTGGTACAACTTACCGGGTCCGCTCAAGTTGGTGGAGGAAAAGCCACTTCCATCCGCAGACTTTCTTTGGCGTGGTATGAGCGGATTTCATGCTCAGGCGGATTCTGCATGGAGGCTATGTGCCTCCATCATTTTCTTTGCTTCCCTTTGGTCATCCCTTTCCCCTTTCTCATCACCACCATCACATTCCCTGTTTCTACCCCAATGGTATCTACATCAGACTTAGTTGCCCTGGATTCCTGACATCCTCCCTTCGCGAGGAACTGTCTAATCAACCTACTCACATTTCCACCTTCCACAATACGGTAGTAGCAATCCTGCATATTTCCTTACTTGCAGGCTTTGGCTACTTGGATGGTTCGTGGATTGGCGTGGATAAGGGAGTCAAGGCCTACCATTATATAGCCAGATCAAAAAGTGATTTCACAAAAATATGCTGCTCACTATGTTTGAGAGAGCGACCTCGTGAAGAAAGAACCATCGTGCACTTCGACAGTACTGACCCAATCGATTTAACCTTCTTCTAGGTCAGTTCGGAAAACTTGAGGTGTTCTGTGACACTTCGTTGCTAGGTCACAGTCGCGTTAGTCCGAAGCGAGCAAGCTGTCGCGCTACTGCAGGTACCGATAGAGCTCCTAGATTAGAGCTCGTGGCCGTCCGAGCGTCTCACCCATCAGCCTCCGCTACACCACCTCCCACTCCCCAGACTCGAGCGAGCAGCAAGTAGGGTCACCCAGCTCTCCAATCCGTCGCCTTTCCCAGATCCATCGCTCGCGCACATTCGTTCCCCGCGAAATCCTGACCCCAAGTCACCAGTACTTGTTGCGCTCGCTCACAGATATCGCTGCTAGCAAATATATAGCTCCCACCTTCGCTCAATCTTCGCTCAATCTTCGCTCTCGATTCGAAACACACAGCACAGCAATGGCTGATATCGAGCAGCAGACTCCGATTGAGGGGACGCCTGTGGACGACACTGAGATGGGCGAGGGAGCTGTGGGCGCGGGTGAAGAGGCGAGCCTGACGGAAATGGAGCCTAAGACTCCGAAGCTGGTGCTGTTCGCCGAGTAAGTATTCATTCCTTGGGCATGGCTTCTGGGTCATTCAGAGAGTCTCGCGACTACCAATGATGCATCAACTGTGTCGTCTGGTCCTGCACTGGAATTGGGGAGGAGAGTCTCGGTACGCGAGACTCGAGGCAACGACAGCGCAAAGTTTTGTGTGAATACTCTCCATCATCATTGTGAACGTTCAGCTAATCGTGATCCAGCTTAGTAAAGAGTCCAATCGTCGAGATCATAGTCGGAACTGGCGACGAACGCACCACCTACTCCGCCCACGAAGCCGTGCTCGTCAAGACACCCGAGTTCGCGAAACAAGTCGAGGCCTTTGCGCCCGGAGGCGTACGTACCCCTTCTTCATCCAATCCACCCAGAGCACTTATTTCCTGAAAGGCCCGCCAAATAGTCTTCACCGACGTCGACATCGATGCCATGGGCTCCGTAATCGAATACCTTTACACAGGCGAATACTTCCCCAAAAAGACATCGCCCGCCCGCGACGCTCCGCTAGAGTTGGATCCTCGACAACCCACCAGCGACGACGACGGTCTCGGTCTCCTCGTCCACGCCCGCATCTACACGCTCGCCGGTCGTCTACAACTCCCCAGCCTCAAGTGGCTCGCTCACTCCAAGATCCACCGCACCGCATCCACGGCGAAGGGCGAGCTCGCCTACGCGCGCTACGTGTACAAAGAGTCCAGTCCCGAGGATGAGACGATCCGCAAGCCCGTCGCTGCCTTCTGGGCTACCCGCTCCTTCTCCCTGCGCCACGATGCCGAGCCAGAGTTCCGCGACATGTGTCTCGAGTTCCCGCAGTTCTCGTACGATGTGCTGCAGTTGGTGCTTGATCAGCAAGAGAAGGGGAGGGGGCCGGCGGTCGTGCCGGGCAGCACTCGGAAGAGGGCTAGAGTGAGTCAGGTGTAGATGCGCTTTGCGTCTGCTGCGAGTACTTGTTTGGTTCGTTTGCTCGTAATTTAGCGTTCTGATGCATGGCTCTAGCGCGAGCAGGTGTGCATACCGCGGAGATCTAGTAAGGCTCGTTCGGTCCGCTGAAAAAGAACTGCTCATGGAGAGTAGGGTCGTAAATCACGGTAATACTCGTTGTGTAGGGCCGACTCTCTACATCGAGGCCATTAATGTCTCGTTGTCTACTCCTCGGAAGTATGAGTGGAACGGTGTCTCCACAGGGGTAGGATAGGACCTGCCGCGAAACTTACATGTAGTAGGGTATGTTGTGTACCGTTGTACATCTCACAGACAACGCGCCAGGTATGGCTTTCTCAAGTCTCTTCATCCCAAGTTTGGTGTTTAGGCGCAATGGGAATGTCGGATCCAAAATCAAGTAGTTCAGTGATCTTCTATGGCCTTTACAACGGCGATATTTGTGCTATACGTGTTGTGACCTTACGATAGGAGTGACTATGGTGTCAAGCAGCGGGATGACTGGTGCTCCAGTCACACAGCGCCCAACCCCTCAAGCGCAGGCACTACAACCCCATGAACGATGTCTCTCACACTCCTCTCCTCCCTCTTCAAACCCAACCCACTCCCCACCACCTGAAACTCTCTCTCAATCGGCACCACAACCGCCCTCGCAGCACCATGCACATACGCCTCAGGCGTCACACTAGCCAAATAACCCAGGAAAGCCTTCCACCTTGGGAGGTAATAGTCGCCGACTAGGCCGCCCCAGCTCTTACTGGCGTAGTCATTGATCTCGCCGTCGGGGCCCCACTGTGTGATCTGGTTCCGCGCGTTGTACTCGTAGAAGTCTGCAATGGTCGAGTTGGTCGAGTTGCCGGCCTGGGCGCGAGCCGAGGCTATCCAAGGGGCCAGGCTGAATTGGGGGAGGGTAAGGAGGAGTTGGTCTAGAGTTGAGAGGAGGGTGAGTAGGGAGGTGATTTGGGGCTCCAGGCTGGGTGTTGTTGCTGTTGCTGTAGAGGACGAGTTCCAGGTCTCCATAAAAGTAGTGTACTCTGCGAGAAAAGCGTTGGAGTAAACCTGTCTCGTAACATCCACCAAGTCATGCGTATACCCCGAGTGATTCCAAAGTCCCGGCTCATAATCCGCCGCTTTCAGCATTAGCCTCCAAGCATCGACCACAGTGCTAGGATTGTAGTTGACTGTTGTAGGATGGTGGCCTGTTCGGTTCGTAAGACGGGTGGTGTTTGGTGCGAGTTCGAAGATGGCTTTGGAGACGGCGTTGCCGGCGGCGAGCTTTGTGTTGTTGTATGCACTGGATCGGAGGAGGTCCCATGCTGTGTAGAGTTCCTTGGGGACCGAGTTGGTGTTGGAGGTGGAAGCACCAGCGTAGCGCGTGCGGACCCAGGACTGGAAGTACGTTTCCGTGTCGATAGGTGTGTGTTGCCATGCTTGGTCGAGAAGCAGTTTGTACATGATTTCGTTGCCGCCTTGGCCTTCGGGGGTGAGGCCGAAGCCCACCAAGTTCGACGAATTGGCGAGCGCTTCGATGGGGTTCACGGTCACATTTTCCACCTGTCCATAAAGCCCCATGTTGCCTCCGTAATTGTGCAGCATATTCCAAATCCAAGGTTTGCCATAGTAAGAATCCGTGCGTTGCCACTGTGGTTCGCTCTCGGAGAAGAGATCCAAGATGAGCATATCTTCATCCTCTTCAACGCCCGTGAGATACGCTTCAATGCGCGCATTGGTCCAGAAGTCTTTGTTCGAGGTGAATAGCCAACCCTGCATGACCCAAACTGCTGCGGGGTTCGCCGACTTGAGAGACTGCCATGTGCCGTGCGTTACGTTACGTAGGTATTCAAGATCGCCTGAGAAAGGGTCGTTTTCGTTGTATTGGTCCAGCGTATAGAATTGCGTGATGTTGCCGTAAGCTTCGATCTGCTTCGAGATGACTTGGTTTTGCAGTTCCGTGAAGAGCAAGTCCGAGGGTTCGAGGAACGTCGTGTTGGTGAATTCAACTGGGAATTCTTCCCACTGGCTTCCATTCACAACGGCGGCATCTGGGTATACATCTACCAGCGCTCTTGGTACGAAGCCCGTGAACGCAGGCAAGATGGGCGTCATACCCAGATCCAGCATCCTTGTGAGTATCTTCTGCTGGAGTTCGAACTGCGAGTCGATCCATTGCAAGGGCAGTTCGCCACCCCACGACCCTTGGATATTTCCAAAACGATTCCAAGCCTGGAATGCAGGCCCAGAGAAGAAAGGAAGGATCTCGGCAGTGGTAAGGTTGACCGACTGGAAGACGTCTAGCAGGATCTTCTCGAAGCCTACCCACGCGAGCGGGAGATTGACGCCATGTAGCGCAAGCCAGTCGAGCTCCAATTCCCAGTCAGACCAACTCCAAAAAGGAGTCGTGTAGGAGAATGTCACTGTGTTGAAGTAATATCTCCATGGCACGATGCTTTGCCCGGTGATGTTCTTGCGTGGCCGTGGAAGTGGGGAAGCAGTTTTATCCAGACGATCCGCGATGAACCAGTATATGTCAACATTGGCGATATCAGTAAGGTACCGTCGGAGGCCTGTCGACAAAGCACTCAGGCTGGTTCCCGAGATGACAATCGAGCCATTGGAGTGAGTGGAAACCGAATACTCGTCGTTGGCCAACTCGCTGGCATTCAACCGCGTCGCGCCATCAACAAGTACGAAGGAAAAGTCCTCGCAATGGCCCGGTAGTCGTCGTTCTACCAAGTCGTAGAGACCCTGAGTAGACGTGGCCGCGACAATCGCATAGAGCGACGCTAGCAGGCACGTGCAGGTAGGGAGGCGCATAGTTGACAGCCACGTACAGTAAAGAGAGTTGATATGCAAAGACTAAGGGTCGTGATCGGTGTCTCAATTTCGCATATTGATAGTCAGAGAAGATGTTCTTGCGCGTACTGGCACCCTGGCACGTGCCTAGGTGACCTTCCATCACGCTTTCACTCGCCTTCGCTATGCAGGCAATAGCCAGGGTGCATGCTGACGGTGACGTCAAGTAACGGTCTCTTCTAAATTCGACATTTGACTGCCGGCCTGCCAATAGGGTATCCTGTTCATCTCATGCCGATCCAGTCAGTATTTCCAGACGGCGAAGTCTCCCATTGCGGGTGTCCTCGATCGTTGCTAGGAGGCATCGTGGGAAACTCCCGCTCGGCTAGTGGAGCAATGGAAACGATAAGGCTGATGGATTCAGATCATCGGCGACATGCGTGCAAATGAGGGGAGAAAGGACGACGGCTTAAATCCTGGCGGCAAGAGTACGCTACCACGGTAGCAGCGCTAGAGTATCTCCGTTGGTCCTGAAGTGTCGAACGTCTGCGCCGGAGGAGGGGTGCCTTTTTCAGCACCCATTTCTAGCTAGGAGCTCCAGCAGCACTTGGAAAGGAAAAGTACATGACTAGTAGACATCGAGGAGACAGTTCCCGCAGTGGTAAGCCTCTAGTGCAGGCTGCTGCTCACACTTGCACGAGAAACGCACAAGGCTGAGAGGTCTGAGGAGCGTGAAGAAGCGACCGAGGACCATGTCGCTGTCGGACCGGTGGGACAGGAAATCCAGTGACACGTGGAAGCTCGTCTTCATGCCTACCATGCAAGAAGGCTCTCGGTGCTGGCATTGGCTATCGTGATGCCGGCTGCACCGTGGCACGGCTGGCACCCGGTTCCGCGAGCCGTGAGG
>Ga0247733_1000317_pt1 | contig 28027 bp, 39 predicted proteins | sample UWRJL043104R2_FD_180932 | JGI IMG/M metagenome (GOLD analysis project Ga0247733, IMG submission 180932) | Plant litter microbial communities from Arlington Agricultural Research Station in Wisconsin, United States - UWRJ-L043-104R-2 | ecosystem: Environmental > Terrestrial > Plant litter >...
AGACGAAGAAGGGGAAGGAGACGAAGAAGGGGAAGGAGACGAAGAAGGGGAAGGAGACGAAGAAGGGGAAGGAGACGAAGAAGGGGAAGGAGACGAAGAAGGGGAATGGGTCACCAGTGTTGGGGGTGCTTGGGGCGTTGGCGGGGGTCGGGGTGGTCGGAGGCTGGGGTGGAGGTATAGGGATAAGACCAGGAATAAGATCAGGGAGAAGTGGGAGGAGTGGGAGGAGTGGAGTTTGGTGGATAGTGTGAGGGAGTGGAGGTTTTGGAAGAGGATGACCTAATTCGGGGGTACAGAATGCATCGCAATTGCAGAACAGAACCTGGGCGAGTCTCAGACAATACGTACTGACACCCATCTGGATGAGCTTTGCAAAGTGCGACTTTTCACCTCGAGGTTGGGATGTGTGGGCAATCGATCGATCAGAAAGTCGGCCTGAGGGAAGTCACTGGCACGTGGCTTGTGCCCAATTTTGCAAGATTCAAGATACAGCAGCATCTTTCACCAACAATTGGAGCAGAGGGTCTCATAAGTGTTGGAATTATGCGATCGGGGCCAAGTCGTACTTGGACGGTTCGAGATGGTAGCCTTCCACGGCGCGCCAGTCTAAACGTTGAATCACACTTTCGAAGTGATGTTTGTATCTAGACACGTAGCCGTGGCTGCCGCGGGTTTCACGGTTGAGCGAGGGAGGATGGCGGTTTCACTACTCTTCCCAACAGCCTACATCTGACAGTCGTCTCATGTTCTGTTCCTTAAGACGTCCATGGTCGGTGTGGGGGATTTTCAGAGCGGTCGGCTTAAGCATTTCTTTTGCAGGTGGTCTCGCGAACACGCTACCAAGCAGTCATCTCCTAGGCGGGGTGAAGGAGCTCCCGACGCTACATCGCAATGAGGTCAATCCTCATGATGCGTTGGCTCATTCGGCGAGGGGGTTGGCGTGCATGGTCACGCTCTTGATCTCAATTTTCTCCTTAGGCCTTGATTTCTTATCCACCACGAGCTTCTCCAGCTCATCCAGGACCTCGGTGCCTTCCAGTACTTTCCCAAACACAGTGTTCTTTCCATCCAGATGCGGGGCGGGTGCGAACGTGATGAAGAACTGGCTCCCGTTGGCGTTGGCCCCCTTGTTTGCCATGCTCACGATTCCCCGCGCATTGTGCCTCAGCGCGGGCCGGATCTCGTCCTCGAAGAGTTGGTTGGGTGTGTCATAGATGGATGCCGACGTCTTCGACTTGGGGTCTGAGGCGGGGCTCCCGGTTTGGACCATGAAGTTCGGAATGAGACGGTGGAAGGGGCTGCCATTGTAGTAGTCGGATGCGCAGAGGGCCAGGAAGTTCTCAGCCGTCTTGGGGACTGACTCGCAGAAGATCTCGAGTTTGATGTCCCCGCGCGAGGTGTGCAGCTGTCGGCGAGTCAGCACAGTGAACGACAGTTGGGGTGCGCGCGGTGGTGTCCCCCCGTGCGTTCTGCAGTCAGCGTTTCAAACACGGTGGGAGTCCGGGAGACGCATCGGAGAATTGCGGTGCAGTGCTGGAGAAAAGAGGCGGCAGATGGGACGACGTCCGCATCGGGCCAGGAGCCCCAGCACGCAGCGCGCAACTAACTGGACAGGGTGCATGGGCGACATACCGTGACAGACATGGCTGGCGTGCAGCGCGGGTGGTGGCTTTGGCAGGCGAGGGAGTAGGTAGTGCTCAGCTTCACGCCCCCAGCGCAAACGTGCGAATCGCGCTGGCCCCAAGCCCGACACACCTCACCGCGACCACGGCTGCACCCCAGCCGTCTCTACTGCCTTCGCCCGCCGCGCCGCCGCCGCCGTTGTCGTCACCGTTGTTACAGGCAATTATCCACTGCCCTCGCTCCACCGTAGCGACGTGCCATATTCATTAGTTCGATAGCAGCCTACCCCGGACCTATCGCCCTGCGACTCGGCCAGCCCTACGACATCGGTCCAGCACCGCGCCCAGCCTGCGCATTCGCTCCGCACCCGCACCCACAGCTACACCTACAGCTACACGCACGCTCTCCCCCCATTCCTTCCGCTACCTTGACCGTCGCCGTGTTCCCGGCTCGCCGCCGTCGCCTGCCCCGCCTGTTCGAGCTGGTAGCAGTGGCCGCATCCAACCCCACCGTCCCGCCCCGGAAGGCCACCACGCATCCCAGCACCTCCGTGAACCCCGATCCCTCGAGCGCATCCGCCCGCCGTCGCATAGCATAGCAGACGAGCAGGTCGCGTCCCTCCCATGCGGCGCTCGCTGCCTCCCAGGCCAGCGCCGACGCCCGTCACCCTGATCAGCCATGTCCGCCTTTGTGCGTGTCTCCGGACCGCCAAACAGCAACTTCCTGGTCGGCTACCCAGGCATATCAGCGACATTGGTACGTGGCACACCACCGCATTTCACACAAAGGAGGCGCTTCGGCGACAGACTCCCCTGTGACGAGAGCATTTTCCGCATCTGTCCGCGTAAGCCTTGCTAACCCCTTCTGTAGCCGCGAATAGAAGGCAAAGTTGAGGTGCGGCCTCTTCTGGGTGTCTCAGCACCCGTCAATGTCTCGCTCGTCACGATTGCGCTCCACCGCCGCGAGACGATCCACCCCTCGGCCGAATCCCTCACCAAGAAGCACCTGGCAGCCCCTCGCAAAGAGATCACCGACATTGTGGGCAAGGAGATGCTCCTATTCCGCTGCTCGCATGGGAGAGAATACGAGAGCATACTTTCCATGGACCTGCCCTTTGTTATTTTCATACCCTACGGCCGCGGTGGGGAAGAGGTAGCTAGAAGGGTACCGCCCGCGAGTTTACAGCTGCCGAGCCGGACAGCTGAGACCTTCTACGAGCTGGTTGTAACCGTGCAACAAGGCCCCTCAGAACAAAAGAAATATCCCTTCCCAGTGCCAATACAACGATACGACACCCTCTCCACCTTTGGCATGTACAACCGACCTGAGAGCGCCGAGCGCGTCACCGACCACCTTGTTACTCTGGGCATAAGCCTGCCACGGTGGAGCTATGGGCCACTGGACCCCGTATCAGTTTACATCAAGCTCAGCCCCAATCCAGACTGGCTGAACAAGGCGAAAAAGGTCACGATACAAAAGATCACCGTCGGCATAGACGAGGAGATCATCTTCAATCACGAAGGAGACGAGCCGACTCGGAAGGTGAAGACACTGGCCAAGACGACACAAGCTGTCGGTGTCAAGATGCCCGAAGCCGGCTACTTTACGAATTTGGGCTTGGTGTTTCCGGCCAAAGATCTGCGGGATTCAGAAGGCATAATACCGCGCGGGAAGAAGGAGTTCCCCATGTACGCTGTCAACGGCTTCACCACCACGGGTACACTCTACAAGATTGAGTACTACCTGACTGTAAAGGTGATGCGAATGGTCAACGCTAATAGCGATCATACTGACAAGAGACCAGGCCCAGATGTCGTCAGCGAGGGACATCCTCCTCCGCCAACCTATTGTTGTATGCCCGTTCGATCATGCCGGCTGCAAAGAAGAGATGGAAGCGATCGAACAAGCCGCCAAGGATGCCGCACACGTTTCGCCCGACAACCCCATGTTACCCGCAGCCTCGATCATTCGGTCCAACGATCCCGACGGTCTACGAGCCTTGGGTATGGCCATAGTGGGTGGTGCACGAAAGCCATTAATTGAGTGAAGAGAGGGATCTGGTTACGATTTTGCATTCGATCTCGTGGACGACACCGCTTCGACATGTTCAACTTCGACCGCGCCGGAAGCAAAGGCAGCGAGCCAAGAAAAGTCGGAACAGGCTCTTAATACGAAGCTCGTCGTTCAAAAGGAGGTCAACTGAACGTGGGCACAGAGCTTAGATAGACGCCACACTAGCTCTGCTCACGGCTCACCAAAGGGCGAACACCCGTCGATCAAGGTCACCGTATGCCAAAGCACGGCGTGGGAAAGACGACGCGCTGATACATCGCACCTTATGGGAATACTACAGCGCCGGAGTTATGGGGAGTGGAGTCATCGTTTGGATGTCTTACGTGTGGGACTTTTCGCATTTCCTGGCGTTCATACCAGGGGATGCTGTCGGCCAGACATTTTTTGATTTACGTTCACTTGGTTTCTAATGTGTTTTGTTTTCTGGGGCAGGCTCCACAGGTTTTTGAAGCGATTACGATTTTGTGCGCTGGCGGTTTGATTTGTGTATAGTGAGGAGCGATCAGGCACTGCGTGGAGCAGGCTGCATATAGCTGATGATTTTAGGCCAGGGTTTTGGCACGGAGGTCGCTGCAATATACCACCCGAGTACTATTCATACCCACTGGCGAAATGCAAATATTTTCACAGTCATCTCCTTGTCGTATTCGTTGATGTGTTTTCGTTCATGTAAGGAGATCCAGGCGAGATACAATCACGAGCCCCGCCAGCACCGTCTGCGCCGGCTTTTCTCTGTAATTCTCGGCCCGGTCCGAACATGAAGTTGACAAAACTTGTCTACCACCGCATGTATTTCGCTGCCTGATGACCCTCACGACTCCTTCGGCCTCAACGCAAGCTCGATAACCCTGCCTACTCCTTTCCTGTCACTATCGTGCAGACTCAGTTCTCGCAGCGCAATCTTAGCAGCTTGCTCGTCGACCATGTACTTTATGCTTTTGTACTGGGGACTCGACGCGCCGAAAGTGGCGAGCGCGTTGCGGAGCGAGGATTCGAGCTGGAGGACGCGCGGTTAGTATGGGGGCTTATGGGGTAGTAGTGCAAAGACGGGAGGGTTCAGGATGCGGTAGCTTTGAAAAGAGGATCTTCGGTGGCAGACCCGAAATTGCGATGGCGATGGCGGGAGAGGGCGTGTGATCGGTTGGACTTACGCAGAGGAGGAGGTCGTCATCTTGGGTAGACATGTTTGGGGGACGTGGAGCTGCAATCGTGTGGTACCTGGATTGATACTGAGGTAGATTGTGGTTGGTTGGCTGGCTTTGTACGCAAAGCAACGGGGCGCACGGCCGAAGTGAGTGGAGTGGAGTGGAGTGCGAAAAGCGTTGTCACGAATCGCGACTTCAACCACGCGCATCACACCGCAATTACCGCCGCAATAAAAAGACAAATCCAGACCTTTCCTCACAATGATCCGAGTATTCTCTCGTGTATTGCATGCTGACCGACCCCTCTCGCTAAGTAAGGTCAAAAAGAGTTTCGTCCGAACTCGGTCCAGCCGCCCCAAACGTCACCCCATCCGCCCACCCATCCACCACACCACCACGCAAGCAAAAAGTATCATTATAGCGCTTGACAAGAGTGGGATTCGAACTGCTGTTTGTTAGGTAAAGTTTCATGTTTAACATTCAGGGATACACATACCCCACGCCCGTAAAGACTGCGGATTTGAGCTTTGGAGTAAGCCTAAACACAGCGCCTTAGACCACTCGGCCATCTTGCCTTGGTGCTTGAGAAGAAGTTGTAAATTTTCCAGAATACTGGATATATAACGTAAGGACCAAGACAGACAGGAAGTGAGCTGTGTTTGCAGAGCGTGGAACAGAGTTTTCCAAACGCCAGAGTGGGGTACGCCCTTGATGCCTGTGTGCAGCGGGGTACGGCCAACTGTGGCGAGAGGCTTGTTGGACGTGGTAGCGAGACTTGGCCTATGGGTCGTACCCTTGGCGTGTAGGCGGGTTGTGGGGACCTGACAGCGGGGATCCACATGTTCCTTTGACGATCGGAGGCTAGGATGGCTAACTTCACATGTCTTTGTTATGCAAGCTTGGAGAGCGGAGAGGACCTTGATCATCGTATTTCCTTCAGAGTGTTTGCTTGAGTACGTACAGAGACACTGAGGTATCCCTTTGCGACACCACCTCTGTCTGCCGGATGCACGGTAAAAATGACGGCCTATTACTCGAATCACTTCGTATTCAGATTTCCACTGTGTTCTCAGAACGAGGAGGTGTGTTTAGGAATCCGCTGGCTGTTCCGTTTCCTGCCACAATTTCCGCGGGATAGTCGGATAGCCAGACGATGGTGGCAGCCTCGTTATGCCAATTCCTTCATATGTATAAAGCAATCACGATACAGAATATCATCACATCACGGAACATAGACTCTGAGAGACTGTACGCTCTTCTTGCTGGAGCGTCAAAAGCTCCCAGTCCAAACCGCGGCGCTCGCCAATAGCAACATAGACATCAGCCTCGCTTTTGCTCGGTGTCGCCACGTCGCAAAAAAAAAATCCTGCATGGCAGCAAAAGTCCATGTCGCTCAACGTGACGTGCACACTCTGACTCGACTGGATGGTAGCCCTAATATTCTGATCTGGAGACCGCGTACCAACCCAGCGGAACCACGTGGCAATCATACAGAGAACAAAGGAACACCGCGAGCCCGATCGTGCCCATCTCAAGGCAGCGTCAAGCTCCAAAAAGCTAGTGAGACTGCACTTGACGCCCAATGGAATGCTCAGTCACGTAGCAACGTCTTGCAACCCGATAGCGGGGCCGCGACTCCACTTGGTTGCACCTCAAGACTGTCCACGACGGAAACACGAAGCAGATGGCGACATTGCCACCGACTGCTATCAGCGCGATCCAACAAGACGAAAGTCGCACTGAGAGCCGTGGCCAGTCATTCTTTACCAAGTCATCAGAGGGCGCGTTAGTCACATCCACGGACCACACGAGGAGTCACTGTGCAAGACGGGAGTCATAGAGTAATGGAACAGATGTATATTAAGACGAATGCCCCGGAGGCCTCAGCATGGAGGCACTCCCACCACACCACATGTAGGCTAAAAAGACCGAAAGATTCGCATCGCCGACACTATCGCAACCGTTACCAGGAGGAGTCGATCAACCAAAGGAAGGGAGACTGCGCTCCGGCCGGGAAAAGACAAACAGCATAGGAAAGGTGGACCAACTCCCAGCAGTGCATTGGAAAAATGACTGAAAGGTAAGAAGCGTCCAAAAAGCAAACAACTCATTAGGAGAAAGGAAAGACTTTTTGGTCCAGGGAGGTGAGGCTAGCCTCACCAGCTCGCTGAAGACCACTGAACCGTACCGAATTCGCAGGACGCAATTGTTTTAAGATCCGGAATAACCCTGAGCAATAGCAATGCTCTTCCACTTCTCAACCTCGGCCTCTAGGTCTGCATTTCGCTTCTCGAGAGTGCTGACATGGTCGAACTTCCTCTGCCGTGAATCACGAGCTGCAAGAGTGTTGCGCGCTCGCTTCAATGCGATCTTGTCGCCAGGGTCGACCATGATCGGGGGTAAGGTACCCTTGCGACGACGAGCCTTGCTAATGGATGCATTGGTAGCAGGTGAACTGTTGACTGACGACTTCCTTCGGTGCGAGCTGTCCAGGACGAGGGGTGAGTTGGCGCTGGAGACGCTGGACATTTCGGCCGAGTTGGTGCTGATGGTGCGCTCGAGAGCAGGAGCGACCGGGGCAGCGAAAGCTGATGGCGTGGTAAAGTCGGTCTCCTGCTCGGGGAACAGCGAGAACCAGTTGTCGGGCGCCATCAATGACTCGCCGTGGAACATGGGCGAGGTCTCGAAGCTGTCGTTGATAAAGGGAGAGTCGTTGATGTCGGGAGAAGTCATGTTGGTGAAGGTCGTGGAAGGCGGCGCAGACTGAAGCGGATCGGCGAAGATGTCCTTGGGAGAAACCGTGCGCGTCGACCCCGAAGCGGAGGGGTTGATTGCCGTGAACGCGGTAGGGGGAGCCTCCCATGGAGACATATCGCCGTGGAGGCCAGCGTAGAGGCTGGCCCCCGAATCGAACGAGTTGGAGCTGTTCAGATCTGCCGGGCAGGTAAGTCTGAGTGCAGACTGCGAATGGCTAGAGCCTGTCATACCTGCCATGAATGCGACGTTGTTTTGCGGAGTGTTGTTGCTAGAGCTAGAGAACAAGGGGACCGGTGGACGTTGTTGTGACGGAGGCGGTGGAAATCCTGATGTTGATGAAGGCGCAGAATTTGCGTAGAACTGGCCTGGGTTAAACAGATGACCAGATTGAGGTGCGCTCGGTGCACGCGGCGGCCGAGGAAGGGCTTGTGCCGGCTGGTCGTAGAGCACGAAGTCGTTCTGCGGAGTTGCGAATTCGGTATGGGACGTGTTCAGTGGTTGCCTTGAGGCTTGGGGAGCTGGTGAGGAAAGCCATGGTGACTGGTGAGAAGCCGTGGTGGACGTCGTTAAGACGAACGGGGGAAGAGTTGTTGGAGAACTAGAGCGGCACGAGGCTGGGCTGTAGTTCAGAGGTTCCAAAAGGAAGACTCTGAGGGTTGGGGTTGGGGTTGAGTGGGGAGTGTGGTGGGTATTTTGGGGACCAAGGTGTCGGCGTGAAGGCGACAGAGAAGCTGGGAAGGAAGCTAAAAGACAGCCATTGTTGTGGATGTCATGTGTGGTGTGTTAAGATGGTTGTGTGTGGTGGATGAAGAAGAGAAGAAGAAAACGGATGCCTGGCGGGGCAGGTCAGGCTTTTGTGCGAGCCCGGCGGAAACGAGCGCGACACGGGGCCCGTGCGCCCTTATGACTCCCACTCGCGCCTTCCTGGATGGCGCAGTCTCAGCACCAATGGCAGGGGCGGGCAGGGGCGGGCAGGGGGGTGGGTGGCTTCCGCGCGCGAGACGCTAGTCCCGGAGTGTCGTAGCGGGCAGCCCGCGTCCCCAAACGTGACCGCTGGAGCCATCGTGCGACGCGGCCAGCAGATCCCGCCTGGGTTTCAAAAGACATGGCCTCGTCGCTCCGGGGGACTGCGAACATGTCGCGACATGCAGCGCCGCCCTCCTCTGAAGCCATCCACCAGGCCCGCGGCAACACTGCCAGCGTGGCCTCGCGCCAGCACATGGCGGCTCTCTTCCGGTGTGCACCACGGCTCCCATGCGCACCGACTCGAGTAATCAGGCATCACTTTCAGACCCGTAGGGCGCGAATCAGCAGCCAGCCGCACATGCAGCCTAGCAGCTGATGGGCTTGGGACCCGTCGTCGTGATTACTGTACGAGCGCTAGCGCTGCCTGCGGAATTGAAGATTCAACCCCGACGGAAAGGGCGGAGTCGGATCCCAACGCCCTTTTCGTCGTGCTCGTCGTGCTCGTCGTGCGCATGCGGCGGCCAGACGGCTCCGGTGGGCGGTGCGCGGCTCTCACCCACCACCATCCATCTCGCGACCCCATCACGGAGCCTCGCGTCTGGCGCAACAAGCGGTGAGCGCCCTCTCGTGCTCATGAAACACTTGCCGCATTCCAACGGCCACGGCATCGCATCAGGCAAGTATGACTCCTCAGGCTCGCGTCAATCTATCGATCTGGACGATCTGGAGCTCAGCCCCAACCTGCAAACCGCCTCTCTGCGGAGATACCCCAGTCTGGTCCGTGGAGTATTGGACTCTTGGCGCCCGCACTGCCTCATCTCTACGGCCGTGCACACACAGTAGAGCACCACGAGTTCATGTACCATCCATCATGTCTGCACTACGTTGCACATCTTCGACCACCATCAACGCAATGCCATCGATTGAAAACGTTGGTGACCATGTTTGCGGCCGCGGACGAGCGTCCGTTCAGTGGTTGGTCGGAATGCCTTCCCCATCCAGTCAGCTGACCAGGTAAGGCGTGCGTCTTGTCAAGAAGACAGATGTAATGCGACGAGTAAGCAGCATGCTGCTCCTGCATACATGTACGCTGCGCTGCGATGCGTGGATCTTGTACGTGCAGCCAGTCTTCGTCTAGAAGCGACTCTCCAGAACAGGGACGAATGGTAGAACGGTAGAATGGAACACTACCTCCAACGTTGGGGTAGTCTGCGAGCCGTCAACAACGCCCTCACTCTCCTCCATGCATCGAGCTGCTTCTACCCTTGTCCTTTGTCCGCCACCGCTACACGCCTACAGGAAGGTGTATCCCGCGCCGACTTGCATGATTGGTCACTTCGAAGCATATCCAGAGCACTCTCCTGAACCCGACGGGCAACTGGGGTTCAACTCCGCGATGTCGGGATAGTCGGAAAGCCTCCGCCGACCGAGCGAAACGCTACAGACGCACCTGATGTGCCCATGGATTCCCATGCGCGCACGTCCTACAGGTTACGTGGACTAGCGAGTGATTCTTTGCATTGCGACTTGCCTATTATCTCTGCTTTCGGGTGACGGGTAGCTCCGGGGTAGTTCCATGGCGCTCTAATGCCCTCAACTACTGTGCTTACTTTACCCCTACGACGTAGAGACAGGCTGTCGAGAGTGTGAATAGTGGGGAATGGCGGAGCTCGTTCAGCGTATGGTGTTAAGAAACGCATTCTTACAAGTCCAGATTTCTTTAAGATGGCCTCCCGTGAGCAAGATTAGGGGGGTGCATCCCAACCCAAGCAGACGAACCACCTAGAGAATTCGGCGTGCAAAGCGATTGGAATCGGATGGACCCATGCCCTCACATTTAACTAGCAGAACCACGTGGGGTTCTCAAAAGGTGGAAGAATGCAGATCCCCAACAGCTCGGATCGATGAAATGAGCGCACTCATCATTGGTAGACTAGCACCACTTCAGACAGTAGCGCCCCACCAAGGTTCCTTTTACCTCCATCTCTCCCGTCCTGCTCGAGAGCAGTGTTTGTTCGTTTCCTCGCCCGAGCAACGACGTTCAGCACGGGTCGCTTAATCTCTCCACTCCAAACACCGTTAGCGTCGGCAAGTGGCTGCTGACACATGCAACCTCACACCTTACGTTACGAACGTTTGTAGGGCTGAGCATCTAGTCCTCTGTACCTACGCCTCGTTGCTATTGTTGACTGTTTTGAACATTGTGTAGCTTTGTGCCGCTTGCCTCTGCCACTTGTCGTCTTGCGGCGTCTTGGACGAGAACCCAGTAACGGTTACCTAAGGATCACAGCGTCGGTACCTTATCTTCGAGAAGGAGTCCTGGACGGTAAAACCATGCAGAGCGAGAAGTTGCACGCAGCGTGCGACGAGTGTCGTAAGTGTCAACGCCCCAGAGCCGGAGACGTCGGTGCTGATGATGTCGTTGAGGCACGCGGAAGCTGAAATGTTCGGGCAACACGCCGACGTGTGCTCGGTGTGAGCGAGAAGATATTCGATGCCATTATTCACCTCGAAAGCCGATGGGGCGACCCAGAAAGAGAAGACGAGAGGATGTACCTTCTGAACAGGCAGCAGAGCTTCCATCGGAAAACGCGTCTGCCTCTGCCGCACTACCCGATTACAGTGACATCAGTCTGATTTCGCCTGACCTTGATGACTTCTCTGGGTATGGACACTTTCAAGCTCCTGATGACTCCTCTAATGGGCTGTTACCGGCATCATTCCCGGATGCCCCGCCGGCGGATGAGTTTGGTCAGGCCATTTCGGACATAGAGTAAGTCTGGGAGACCAGCCCCCTTCTCACGATTTCTAATTTTGGAGCAGTTTTACTGTGGACCAGATCGGCCCGGCAATCGACCCTTCCTTATGGCAGCAGCCATCATTAAACTCCAACTTAGACATCGGCGCCACCCCTACCACGACAGCAACGCCAAGTCTTTCTCAACCCCTCTCCCACTCGCAACCTCGAGCTCAAATTGGAGACGAGACCTCTTTTGGTCCATGCACCTGTTTCTCAATTATGTTCCTAACAATTTCCGACCTTCAATCCATGAATACCCTCTCGTTTCCTGCGGTCATCCCTCGCCTTCGGCAAGCCATGAACACAGCCAGTGAGATCATCAATTGCGAGCGATGTCTCAGGGACGCGTTCTCCTCAATTCAAAACGTGCAGTCTGCTACTGCTGTTCTCGCGGCGTTGGCGGAGCGCTTCCACAAAGTCTTGACTGAGATTGACCGGGAAGCCCAAGAGTTGGAGGACGAGGCGAGAAAGAAGCCGCTCAAACTTGGCGACGTGAACCCAGAAAACTTGCGGTAAGCTATGGTAATCAGTGCTTTTTTCAGGAGCCTTCACTAACTAGTGTACAGTGAGTGATGAGCCCTATGATTACCTTTTCCTAAGCTACCTAGTCCGTGTACCACATATGCGAACGTATACTAACCACCTCCACCCAACAGATCTCCACACTGGCACACTCGACTGTCCCATGTCCTTCAACGTTCAACTCGAGCCCTCAGACTGGAAGAGGTTCGCAAAACAGGGACTGAGATTGGAAGTCCTCGGCGGAGGTCAAAACACAAATCCACTCATAAGACTTGTGAACGCAATGGAAACAAGGCAACGCAGGTGGCATGCGGACGAAAGCATGCATACGGAGGAAAGAGAGAAAATATTTGGGAAATTCGACCTGTGCAAAAATAGGGGAGAGAATGCGACGTGTTTGAGAATGGTGAGTCAGATCAAGGCGATGATTGTAGCTATGAACTGGGATTGAAGAGCAGGAAGGCTGCAGATATTGAATGTTATTCGACTCTCATCAAGCGCGTGCGCCATGTGAATCGGTAATCCTGGGTGCATAACATTCAAAGAGCCTTGAAGTGGCAAGGATTACGTTGACCTACTCAGCCTGTCTCACTGCCGATAAGTTGAATAGTGGAACAGGCACCTGTTCACTTGGTCATCTGTCAAACACAGTGCTCGGTATGCCCTTCTTCGAGCGCCTGGTCTCCAAACACACTCAATAGAGTCGGTAGAGTGGGTAGTTATGGCATTGGTTGCACTAAACGAAGACTTCATATCTACACGCGAGGTGTATTTCGACTCCACTTCCCATATCATACAATGACCGCTAGATACTCAGGAGTTGCGCGAGCCCGTAGTGGAGAGGGTGCCGCAACAGCGAGGCCGTTTGGGAGAGCGAAGACTTCGGCAGGTTAGCATAAGTTGCGAAAATGAGGGGGCGTTGTACTGTTGTGATGAGACGCATCATGTAGACATGATTCTCGGTCGCTGTCGAACAGGGCGAAAGGGACATAGGATAGAAGTCGTTCTGCTATCTGCTAAACATATTGTCCGAAAGCGATTCTCTACGGGTAGCCATATCGTGATTCTATCCTCGGCGTCTCTCGATCTGCGTGCAGCCCGTTGGAGCTGTTTATTGTTCATGGTCACCGAGAAGCTCCGAGCTGTCGAGAAGCGGTGGACTAGGAGAACAAGCGTCGTTCCAAGATGAAGGCGTAGGACGCGCGGCTTGTCGACGCTCCAGTGGCGTGTGCGCTGCACGGCTCTGCTCGACCTTGGGTCTTGATCTCACATTGGGTGCTCAGCCTCGACATTGGAGTATCGAGGGATGTGTAAAAGAAGGAAGATATGTCGGTGGCGCAAAGGAAGTGTATGATCGGTCCGTGATGCCAATGTCAAAGCTTTGTGCTTGTCGCGTATCATGCGGGGCTGAAATCATCAGTCGGGTTGTCAGGTAAATGGCTCGATTGACGATTGCACGAAGGTGAGTTCCGTCGGACGTAGACTGTAAGTGTAGTGCTTACGCGGGATATCATTTTGAAAGTTCGCTTTGAGTCAAAGCATGCTGCGATCCTCACCAACTCCAGGTCGTGAATCTTTGTGCCAAAGAGCACAGAACCGAGCAGACACCATATGCGAGAGCACACGCCACCAACAAGGACCCCACAGACGATGCCGTAAACAATGAAGTCTTTTCCCCTTCTGAGTCGCCTTCCTCGCCCGTGAAACCCCGTTCTAAATCCTTCGGTTGTGAGACGGCTGTGATTGACTTGATGGTGAGAGAGAAGTCGCCCTCTTGATTACCGAAGAAACTGTCCCAATTTTAGCAGAGGAACTCGTGGAAAGCAATTGTCTCGTACCTCCTCATCATGATGCTGAATCTCTTCACACTCTTCTTATCCAAAGCTTTCGCGCCCTTCTTCTCTTTTCCTCGATATGTAGGCTTCAGGTCCTTCCTTGTGGCGGGGTGCGAAGTTAGCAAAGCTCAACACTTCAAGGGTCTCGGTACGCGTCGTCTCAGACCAGACCCCGCACTAATTTGAGGGCCGCGCGTGTTCAGGAGAGTGGGTCAGGCGACGCAACATGTACTGCGGAAGTACTCACCAAGGAATGAAGACAAAGGATGCCTCTGCCTGAGCAGCATTTTCGGGTAGGGTGAAGTCGTACTCGTATGAGATTGTCGCTTGCTCTCGTCCAGTGTCCGGATTTCGGGCCAGAAGTTCGTCCTTCAAGATAAAAGTGTAGTGCTTGCCGTCTGACTTTCCAAGATCCAGCTTGATGCCGTCGTAATTAGAAAGGTCCCATGTCGTATCTTCAGCGGTGGTTCGCTGACTGGCGAAACCGGCGCCGCCGAGAGTCTTGATGTCGAGGTTGCCGTGAAAGCGAGCGCTGGAGTCTGAAATGTCCAGGTAAGACTGCAGGAATAAATCAACTTCTATATCAGGTGTGTAACGTATGTTGCTCACCTGTGACTTTCCACCCCGCACGCGATCATCACTGGCCGTCCAATCTGATGCATGCCACGATCTGCGGGAGGATTAACGTCATGCCACCGACGGTTCTCAGGAAGATCGACTTACCCCTCTCCACCGAACAAAACAAGCTCTTTCTCCTTCCCCATAATGTGCTTTTCAAGTATCACGAGCCTGTCGTGAACGTTGAGAACAAAGGGCAACCGCAAGACCTTAAAGCGCAAGCGCCCAGGTACACATGACTTCATCCATCTAGCACCCGCACGGACCCCGCCTCCAAGCGTCTCGGCAGCGGAACCTCAAACATCCAAGGAGATTTTCGATCGCCCACTACAGATCGAAACAGCCATGGACCTCAGGACGTTGAGCCGTATGGGGGGCTCGGATGACGCTATTTTGGACGAGCCTTTCCGCCCGTTTTACAAGTTCTGGGCGCCTAAGCCAGTACTTGTCAAGCAGTAGGAGCCAAGTTGAACGCGGCCTTGTATTGGCCTTGAGCTGACGCGCGTTCTTAGGGGCAATGAGTACGATCGAAAGGTCTTCATGGAGAGGCCGTGGCTTGGAGAATTGTTGTTCGATAACAATGCTTCGGACGCGCGTGATCATGCCGCGAATGAGAGAAGTGAAGACACCTTTTGGCAGGCTACCTAGCATTTGCTAAATATACGCAGCTTTCCTATCATGGTTGAGACTATCTGTATACATGGCAATTGTTTCGGTTGCAATAATTCTGTCGTTCCATCTCAAGTCGCAACCGTCCAAAGCAGGTAGGATCATCACGTGAACCCACACGCAATCACCCACTAAGCTTTATCACAGAAAAGAAGTTCTCGCTTCCTATAGGCATCGTGTTCTGGTTTCTCTCTGCAGCATGCCTCGTTTCAGGACTGGCGAACTACATCTCCACTGTCGCAAGCTACAGTCGACGAGAAGCACTGGTTCAGGCAGGGTGGAAGACTCAGGTGGTTTTCACAGTGGTCGCAACGGTTCGTATTCCAAAAAACCCCCACTGTATCGTAGATTGCAAGACGGCAGAGTCTCCATTCCAAGACCATAGTCCTTGCCGGCCCTATGGAAAGAGCGTTGCTGACTTTGTACACTTACACTTAGGCAATCGTGGCGGCATGCATCTTGTTCTTATCAACGAACGCGCGAACGCGATAGTTTACGCTGACTAAGATACAACTTGTCTGAAATTGTTTTCTCTCAACCACAATTGAGGTGGTGCAGCTCGTATTGGATTTCTGCTTGGACAGATCGGCGTCCAGGCCCCTCTTCGACGACTAGTCCGCCTCGAGGATAGCCCATGTCTGGTCGTCGACAGTTGTATAAATCAGTCCTCCCTCGAGCATAGCGTCACCTGCTTTCGCAACCTCTGCAGTATCAATGCCCAGCTTTGCCGCGATCTCCTGTTGATGCAGACCCTCGTTCGATTGGGGTGCATCTCGCAGATATTGATACACCCTCTTGGCCACGGCATTGTACGTGGATAGGTCCACCCCTCCGTGGGCACCGATTGCACCTTGCTGGCCTCCACCATTGACTGCAGCTTCCCCTCCTGCTTCTGCGCCCGTCCCACCAATTGGTCCGCGAGTGATGAACAAGTGCACCGCTGTGGCCTCCAGCATGTGGTATGAGACCTCGTTCATGTCGTCGACAGGCCTTACGATCTGAGCATTGACATGTCTCCTGTTGCCGAGATCCTTCAGCTTGCCCCATGCCCTGCAATATGCGCCCTCGACGAGTCGCTCTTTCAGCGGGCTGGTCTCCATAGCGTCAGCGTCGTTCCATTGCTTCACCTCGATGCTGCCCGTTCCGTCGTCCAGCTTGTATGTGATGTTGGTTGTTTGAGTTGCGACGTTGCGTATTTGGCCGACGATGGTGACCTAACCTCGTTAGTTCCATATGTGTCGCGTAAGAGTGACCTCAATTACCTGCGAGGTTTTAGCCCCGTCGATCTTGAAATCGTCGTTTGCATCCGATTGCGCGTCGCGGATCTGCTTAATGGTAACAGGACGGAGTGAATCGTTGTATTCCTACGCCGCCGGATTAGGACAGACCCTGAAGGCATCGTATCAACGCACTTTTCGCCCGCCGCTCGGGCTGTTCTGGCTGCCACCTTCTGTGGGTATCCAACCCCCGCCCCCGCCCCCGCCGCCCGCGCCGTACGAGGTGTTATACGAAGTATCGTAGTTGTTGTAGCCTGGCACTGCAGTTAGTTTATCTGAAATGCCCTGGCGGAAGAGCGAACGTACTCATGGCTTTGTGTCGTTGGATGAGGGGTTCAGGAGAGGTCGACGCGACGAGACGCGTCCGAAGTTCTCGACCCCACGTGCCTGATTAGCCTCCGCCAAGATTTCGCGGCAGGGTCCGAGCTCCCAGATTTATTTTCAAACCTCCACTTTGACGTCAAGCAAGCGAAGCATGTTCAGTCATCGCCAGGCCCGCAACCCACGATCTACAATGGCATATCGCGCGAGCTCTCCGGCGCTTTCCGAGAACGAGTTCGACATCGGAGCCGCGCTATTTGGCGACGACGATGTGACAGAGAAAGGCGCATCCGCAGACATTGGAGTCGACCTCGACTTCGGGGATCAAGATGGATCCGACGATGAAGCCTTTATTGCGGCTACGCAGGCCGCCTCGAATCGCAAGTCATCTAACCTCAAGGGCAACACTGTCAAGAAAGGCGGCGGTTTCCAGGCAATGGGCTTGAATGCTACACTCCTCAAGTCGATTACGAAAATGGGCTACAAAGTTCCTACCCCGATCCAACGACGAGCGGTACCTCTCATAATGGATAGACAAGATGTGGTCGGTATGGCTCGTACGGGGTCGGGCAAAACAGCGGCCTTTGTAATCCCAATGATCCAAGCAATGAGGGCGCACTCAGCAAAGTTTGGTGCCCGCGCTATCATTCTCTCTCCGTCCCGAGAGCTGGCGCTGCAGACATTGAAGGTCGTAAAAGACCTGGGTCGCGGAACCGACTTGAGAACGGTACTCGTTGTGGGTGGCGAGAGCCTAGACGAACGTACGTACTACGAGACTTCCGAACATGTGCAAGAGCTGACCAACATTAAGAATTCAGCTCTATGACCTCAAACCCCGATATCATCATTGCCACCCCGGGAAGATTCCTTCATCTCAAGGTCGAAATGAACCTTGATCTATCTTCCGTCAGGTACATTGTTTTTGACGAAGCGGACCGACTGTTCGAGATGGGTTTCGGAGCACAACTGGCTGAGATCCTACACGCTCTTCCCACTTCGCGGCAAACCCTCCTATTCTCCGCTACACTACCCAAGACCTTGGTTGAGTTCGCTCGGGCTGGCCTCCAAGAGCCGAGGCTGATTCGTATGGACGACTCCAAGGTCTCCCCAGACCTCGAAAATGCCTTCTTCACTTTGAAGAGCGCTGAAAGAGACGCCGCTTTGCTACTCATCCTCGACAAGATCATCAAGATGCCCACGGGAGAGACAGATGCTACAAAAACGGCACATGATACGAGCATCAGCAACAGCAAAAAGCGCAAAAGGCCGAACGAAAACTCGAACCCAAAGGACACTCCCACGCCGACCTCCACCATCGTCTTCGCCGCTACGAAACATCGCGTCGAATACCTGGCCAGTCTTCTGAAGGCGGCGAGATATGCTGTATCATACGTCTACGGAGCTCTGGATCAGACTGCCCGCAAAGAGCAAGTGCAGGAGTTTAGATCTGGTTTGACGAACATCCTGGTAGTTACCGACGTTGCAGCAAGAGGTTTAGATCTACCGTTACTCGCAAACGTCGTGAACTATGATTTTCCGTCGCAGCCAAAGATCTTTGTCCATCGTGTGGGTCGCACCGCAAGAGCTGGACGAAAGGGTTGGAGTTTCAACTTGATCCGTGAATCGGACGTACCCTACTTGATCGACCTGCAGTTGTTCCTCGGCAAACGTCTAGTATATGAAGCAAAGACTGGCGAACAGCCCAACTATGCGCAAGATGTGGTCGTTGGTAGCCTGGTTCAAGATGAGCTAGCCCCTATGGTTGAGCTAGTGACCAACCTGCACAGCGCCGAAGAAGATCTCGTTAGTCTGCAAACTGTGGCTCGCAAGGGCGAAGCTCAATATGCGCGGACACGCAACTCCGCCAGCAACGAATCCGTCAAGCGATCTAAGCAGCTGCTGACGTCTCGATGCCTATCTGGCACTCATCTTCTTTTCGGTCGCGAGATGCAGGATACATTACGAGAGAAAGAGAAGATGCTGGAACGGATCAGCTCTTTCAGACCCACTGAGTCAGTATTCGAAGTTGGACAACGAGGGGGTGGCGGGGAGGCTGCCGAAATCATGCGAAAGAGGCGCGAGCAGATCAATAAGCAGAAGCAGAAGAAATTGGAGCAGTCTGTTCGTATGTCAGGCGAGTCGGATCACAAAGTGTTGCCAAACGGGAAAGACGACGATCTCAGCATGGATTCTGCGGATGCGGAGGAGCCTGAGGAGCCGGATTCTGCGTCAGACTCGGACGACGTCGAGATCACCGTCTCACAACCAGCTTCACGCGACCCGGATCAAAATGATTGGCAAAACTCCGAATTCTTCATGTCTTACACACCCAAGGGCTTGAACGTAGCAGAAGAAAAGGGGTACGGAGTGCATTCGGGCTCCTACAACACACAACGGCAGAGTTCCAACTTCGTCGAGAGCGCTCGGGCTGCACAGATGGACCTCGCCAATGATGAGGTCAAGGGGTTTGCAGAGGCGAGTAAAGCGCGGGGCTTGCGCTGGGACAAGAAAGGCAAGAAGTATGTCGCTAGGGCAAACGATGAGGACGGCTCCAAAGGTTCGAAGATGGTGACTGGTGAGAGTGGTCTCAAGATCGCCGCGAGTTACCGTAGTGGACGATTCCACGAATGGCGCAAAACGAACAAGATCCGCCTACCGCGCGTCGGCGAAATCGAGACTGCCAATCGGATGACGCCTCGCAATGGCGGACATCATTACAAGCACAAAGCAGAAAAGGCACCCAAAGAAGCCGATCGGTACCGCGACGACTACCACGTCCAGAAGCAGAAGGTTGCAGACGCGAAGGAGAAGCGTATTGGCAAGTTCAGGGATGGTAGTGGTAAAAGCGAACTCAAAGGCGTGGATGACGTACGGAAGCAACGCCAGATCGCGGAGAAGAAGCGCGACAAGAACGCGAGGCCGACCAAGAAGAGGAAGGTTTGAGGTCAATATCTTAGTTCAATACCGCATTTTAGAAGCGCAATTCAGAATCTCGGCTTCAGCATTCCTAGCTGTCAGGCGGTTGCCAAGTGGCTGTCTTTTCAGTGAAGGCCTCTAATGGTCGGAGGCGTTTAACTATCGGCAACGACGCCTTAGCCTGCTTCCAAGGAAGGATACCCGACCGCGTCTAAGTTAACGTTGCTGGTTTCCCACGTGTCACACATATGCTAAAAGTGGATCAAGTGAGAAGAGGAAAGTCTATGTTGGCGTGATCTCGCCTCTGATTCGAACATCTGCAGACATGGAAAGCTAAAGTTGAGCAGGAGCATCATGCTGTCAGATCGTGAAATGCCAATGAACGGCTAGCAACGTGATATTGCCTTAGAGAGATTCCCCCATCCAGGGCACCAATTTTGAATAGAGGCGCCAGTGCCATCAGAACCACGTTGTTGCCTCCGGAGAAATTCTCGTGCAACGCCTACCTAAGGGGTTCCTGCGCTGATCACAGGAAAGTCCTATGCAGCCAACCGTATCAGGGCGAGTTGACTGCTCGATTGTTACGGGTGGGACTGGAAGGCGCCGCCATTGTCCCCACTCAGCAAGCCCTCGCGCATGCGCGTCCGCCCGAGTCTGCTGTGCCACGAACTCGCATACGGGTACCCACATATCGAACAGTTATTTTTCTGCATGTGGGTAGGTCACATGTGTAAATGAGATCAATAGCGTTTGTCGGTCGTGGCTGCGAAAGACGAAGCAATTTGCAAAAACTGGAATTCGGCGTCGACACGACATGCCAAAGTAGATTGCCTGGGTATTGGCCCACACCACTGGTCAGCGCGATGCATAATTATGATTGACAGATTGCTGGTCAGTCTGTAGCTCCTGACGACACGATGTTGATGTAATAGTTAAAGTTGACACTGACAGGAGATGTACGCTAGTACGCTAGCTGAGCATGACTCCATTCGGCATGACAGATGGTCACCGAGGGACCCTGGCTAGGCTCGACTTGATCTCTCCGACTAGCGACTGCCTAATAAAACCAAACGTATGGCGCGGCAACGCCGACAGGCATCAGGGGATCAACCCTAAGCGACCTTGCGGGAGGAGTGTTGCGATAAAAGGTATAAAAAGAAAAAGCTAGACGGCACATGGTAAGGCACGTCATCCGAGGAGATTATTGTCCGAGCCGAAGGATTCGCTCCGCCGCTAGCCCGCGTTCATCGACAGCTACAGCGGATAAGTTGACTATTGTTTGGTGGTTGCTGCAGCTTATGGCTAGGGCAAGCAGCTCACTCACCAGGCTTACCGGTTGAGGCAAAGACGCCGTCCCTTGCGGGCTTCGAGAAGGCGCCACAATACGCGGTGGTCAGCCTGTAGACACCGTTTTTCAGCCTTGGTAGGGAAGAGCCTGGCGGGCGTTTGATGAGGAGAGTTGGGGGTGCGTGGCTCATGGCAGCCGAAGTGTCACGTGCACATACTTCTTACAATCGGGACCTAACTTTCGATATCGCGCACGAGACGGAACCGATCTCGTTTGGAAGAAGAGTATGACCACCAACAGTGGAGACTGCTGACAAGGTCGACCTTACTTCGTGACTTGGTACTTGGTACGGAAATGACCGGGTTACACTATCTCGGTCTAGGAAAGTTTTGCGGGCCGTTCAGCAGCGTTGGTTCCGTCGATCACCAATGCTCGTTAACACCGGCACTTGGACAGACGTTGAGAAATTCGCCTGCTATCCGCGCCGCAAACGACTCTGCGACGGAATCACAATTCTCCGTGGAAGGTGCGGCATCTGGCTGACCGGCCGTGTCGCTGGGTGGTTGGGGCTTCCTGCGAAGCTCGCGTGCGACGATTACGAGGCGCTGCAGAGTGGACCCAACACAGACGCGAGCTGCATCGGTAGGCCAATGTAAGACGTAGGCGCGAAGAGGGAGGTCGGTCGACCGGACATGTCGTTGACAACGAAGTGGCCAATTGTCACATGGCGCACGACCACCACCAACATGACGATATACATAATACGGCACACCCTAGTTGCGAATCGTGGGTTTGCGCACAAGGGACCCGGACGCCCAGGGGCTTTTCAATACGCATCCCAGTCGCGCGCTCACTGTGGTCACAACGTGTCGTGGTTTGCAGATCCTGCGGTTGAGTCCGTGGGGCTTGCCCCAGGCCCGTGAGTCCCTGGCGTGTGGATTCGGAATCGAGGAGACCGGGAGCGTGTCTTCAACGACATGAACTGCTGGCACGGCAGCATGCGGTGCTCTTGCCATTGTCCCAGCGGATACGGCAGCGTGCGTGACACGACGGCGGCGCGCAGGACCTTCATCTCGAAGCAATTCCCGAGGACGGGGCCCTGGGCGGGCCAGTTGGGCCAGTTGCACGCAGTTGCACGCAGCTGCACGCAGACACACGGGAAACCAACGTCGCCATAGGCTCGCTTTGGAGGGCAGCCTCGCTTCAGCAACTCGAGAAATGAGCCAATACACAGGGCACCTGGGTCCGTATACCAGACGCTGTTATTGTCAATACTTCCGCTGCCAATTTTGGCTCACGGCGCTTTAAAAGGCTAAATTCCTGGGTTTGGCACCAGGGCTTCCACGATGCATTAAAGTTCCGCGCGCTAGCATCTGGTGGGCGACGTGCACGGGCCGCGTCGGACTGTTGCAAGCACACGTTGTTGCGTCTCTGTGCTGCGTCTGACCTTGCAGCTCACGCTCACGCTGCTCACGCTGCTCACGCCCCACGCCCCGCAGCTCCGGAGACGCTCCATGTCCTGTTTCGCGGTGTTGGATGTCCTCTTCAAGAAGGTGAGGGTGTGTTCCGGAGCCCGGGCCTGCCGTGAACAGTGGTCCCACGGCGCGACGGGCCCGATCGAGCACCACAACCTCAGCATCCATGGTGCTCAGATATGCGCGAGGGCATTCCAAATCCACATCAGCACACTCGTCGTGCACTCGCGAAACGGCATTGCTATAGCATCAATCACAGCCGAGCTATTCTTGTCGACGCCCAATCTATTTCACCCTCGTACCTCAGCGCCGGGTTGACATCAGTTCGCTAGGGACGGGCTGCCGCATTTCCGAGCTCACGCCTCTAGCTTCCAGCTTCCAGCATCCAGCGTCCACGGTGACTATGAGGCCTGGGGAACGTGGTCCTCCCCCCTTCAGCCCTTTCCCGTCGCACCTGCGTGGGCACTGCGGATGACTTCCTTCGTACCCATCGTGGTAGACCCATTGGCCGGCGTCGCGCCTGTCTGTCGCCGTCGCACCTCCAGCTGCCCCTGAGTCTGCAGGGCCGTCACATGCATCGTCACCATCGTCACTGTTGCAATTATTGATTGAGGCCACTCTGCGCTGCTCTACTTTGCACAATCTCGGTGTCACGCAAGGCTTGATGGTCATTGTCGGCTCCGCACCGTTCAGGCGTGTCGGACGCATTCGTCGGCCAATTTCCGCAGCGTTTGGTCGGATGTTTTATCATCGATCGACGGCAAGCCAGGATCGCCTTCTCCCATGTCGGAGCTTTTGGGCGCAAAATGCCATCGTTATTGCTCCATACACGAGCGCGCCATGGCTGCATCCATCAGGATATAACCGCTGATTTCTTTTTGTAGCGCGCCGCACCTCGGCGTGCTAGCGACGGCCGACCACCAGATTGGACGCCTCCACTCGGCTAGTGCATGAATATTGCTTTGGACAGGCCTTGACCACTTGTCTCTTGCGGGGTTTTGCAGACACGGTAACAGCATCGTCTAACTGCAGCGAGTCCGAGGTTTGACTGCTGCAGGAGGATGCCTGATGTACGCGCCCCTCGAAAGGCCTCGCGCGCTCCGCAAGTGTCCCAGCAGAGCTTCACACAGCGCACCGGAAAAGGGAGACGGCGGCCGCGACGGCGGGGGGGAGGGGCTATCACTTGCACGTGTAGGTTTGCAGACGCGCTGCACCGGCGCGCTGTGGGCATGCAGCTCTGGGTTTACAGTTTGGCTACAGATGCCGACACCGAGCGTTCTCCAATAGCGGCCGTGGCACACGCCGCCGATGAATCAAAATCATGGATCAGTGCAAGCGGCGAGGCCGATCTGTGTGGGCAGACGGCGCGGTGTCAAGCCCTATCCGCGGGGCGTCGATCGCAGCGGTGGCTTTGCGGCGCGGGTCCACTATCCAATATACGGCAGTCCGAATCGTGTCGTCGGCCTCTTTGTCTCTACACTGATGCAGCAAGCGTCTTGGAGCATTGCGGTTAGAGGGTGCGATTTCCGCTTGCGACGGCGGGCTCGCTGCGCAGGCCACAGGACCCTGCGCGCGCCCCAGTGGACGGGTGCGAAGCTTGGAAGTCCGCCGTCTGGGCCCCGAAGCGCAGATGACAGGCGTGCGGCCCAGTGGTGTGGGCCTGTCAGTGGAGCCACATTTCGCAATTGCAGCGCGGTGCTGAGTGGTCAACGCGTCCGCGTCCGCGTCCGCTCTCTGCCTCTCCTTCTGCCTTGCAGCTCGCCCAATGCACGCCACAGCTGGCCATTTACACAGCGGCCATCCCATCCGCTGCCATGGTCGTCGCCCAATACTCCGGAGACTCTCGACGCCGCCGCTTCCGGCACAATAGTGCGCCCGCTGCGGCGCTAGCTAGACGGTTGAGCAGCAGGGGGGATGCTGGCGAGCAGGGCCTAGGCGAGACTACCAAGCCGCTCCCATTCCTTGCCATGCTCTCCACGCGCTCCCTGGCCATGCATGCATCCGCCCGCGGCTGTACTCGATCCTCTGGGACAGGCGGCAAGCTTGCAAAGAGGAACCATCAGCCGAACAAGCCAGTATGCCGCGCCAAAGTATGGCCTTCCCTGCTTGCCCGAGCTTCCAAGCTCCACGCTGCCCATGGCCCGTAAATGGCGGCCATCCGTCTCTGCAGGTGTCGGCAGGGGTGCTCGAGGAGATCTGTGAGCGGAATCTGAGCACCGATCGTGGTTATCACTGGAGGATCTCCGCGCGAGCTAGGCAGTCTTCTCTGTTGCCCTTCTACGTCGAGTGCTGTGGGCACGCTCCACATTGGCTCCGTCATCCGCATTCTCACCTCTTTGCTAGCCACCTGCCCCGTCCCTGCCTCACTGCCTGACCGGACTGTTCGCGGCAACGTCTGACGCCCTCCGAGGCATCAGTGCTCTCGAACTAGACTCTGGACGCGGACGAGCAAGAGTTCCGATTCTGACACCAGCACGCCGGAACTTCACAGGTAGCTTATTCGCCTTTCTACTCGCATCTACTGCACCCACCCCTGCCCACGGACTTCGTCTGCTGGGCCCATGTTTCTGATTCTCCGCAAAGCGACGTGTATGTAAACGTTCCTGTTAGCTCTCTCAGGCTCTTGTCTTGAGTTTGCGCTTCCCACCATCTGCTATTGTCATTGCCGACGATTCTTGCCGATCATCGACTGACCCGTCTTCGACATGCAGACCCATCAGCCACCCACATTCGACTCGTCCTACCGGGATCCGCTTCACCTGGACAGGACCGCCGTTTCTTCGGCCACAAACCCGCTCGGCCTCCCCACCATTTACACAGAGCATTGTGCTCCCGCTGCAGACGCGGCGTTTGAGCGCCGCGCTGGACGAGCTATGCAGAGTCTGTCCTTACCACCTCCAAATTCACTCCCTTCCACGCCGTTTGGGCGACGTCCAGAGCCGGCAAGCAGCCTGGTGAAGTTCCCGTCCCAGTTCAGTCCTGGAAGGTCTGAACCGCAGTCCTATCCGTCTCCTCCCATGTCAGATTCCCACTCTCCCGCTCGCCGCTCAGCACACATTGTTGAACCAGAGAGCCACGCGTACCCTCACCCTCTGAACGATCCGCGAAGACTGGAGGGCATCGCACCGCCCCCGCCCCCACCGTCGCTGCTAGACCCGAGGTCTGCGACTTCCGCGCAGGCGTTCCCGCATCCCCGCCTGCTTTATCCGGGAGAGCCGCAACCTGGACCGCAGCCTCTGCACTACCAGCCAGGGCGTGCAATTGAACCTCATTATGGAGGCGTGCAGGCTCCGCAGAACTATACATACGGCTATCCACCACCACCAGGCGTGCCTTCTTATCTAGGTGGTCAAGGTCCAGTCCCGGGTCCCCAAACGCAGCCGACAGCCATAATTGCTCCGCCGCCGCTTCGACAAACCAAGCCAGCGAGAAGAACTAAAGCACACGTAGCATCCGCGTGTGTGAATTGTAAGAAGGCGCATCTTAGCTGCGACGTTCAGCGCCCATGCGGCCGGTGTGTGGCTTCTGGAAAACAGGTCAGTGCGCTCCTTCCGAGGTGACTTAGCAAGCTCAAGCAGTCGCCATCTCCATTGACAAAGCTAATATGAGTCGACCTACAGGAATCATGCAAGGACGTTCAGCATAAGAAAAGGGGACGACCGCGGCTCCGGGACGATAAGGAGTTTGGAAGAAGCGACGAAGCAAGAGCGGCGCCTTCTCAGCTCATGGGAGCACCTCCGACGTCCGGCCCCGAACCCTATACCCTGCAGTCACCGTTTACCACGCACCGAGCCCCCGAACCACCACGTGTCTTAGGATCAACGCGAGAGGGGGACGTTCTAAATAGTCGTCATCAGCATGCCGGTGGGGCAACAGGCGGACCTCCACCCCGTGTTGGTAGCTACAGTGGGGCGGCTGCTTCGTCGTATTCCACGGGACCGAATGCCGCCTACCAATCGTTGCCAGTCGCATTCCTCAATTTAGACCTTGTCATCCACAAGTCGAATGAGGCATTCCAGGATCTCGTGTCGTTTTTGGGAGATGTTCGGGGGAAGAGCCTGGGTGATCTTCTTGAAGGTCAACAGCAGGAGGTCCTGCATCGTCTCCGGAGCGAGCTGCGTGAGGAGAGGGACGACCGTGAGCCAACGTACATGGCACCCATCACGCCGATTGGCCAAGATCCTATGCAATCAGTCTTGCAGTCTGTCTCTGACAGAGATGTTGACCAGGTCTGCCAGGGCTGCGCCGACAGGTCCCTCTTCCTGCATTTCCGTATGCCCAATGGACAGTACCAATCTCTCCAGACCCAGATTCTGCTCGCAAAGACCTCGGTGTATTTCGTCACTGTGGTCGTACGCACCCCTCCGCGCCCGGCCGGACCTCCTCTTTTGACGCAGCAACTGGCTCCACCGACACCCAGCCATGCAACGCAGACCAGATCCGCACCTTTGGCTGCTCCGTCTCGAGAGTTTGGGCCTTATCCTGCCCGACCCTCCTCTTCCGCCAGCTCAGCACCAACTTCACCTTACTTCAATTTTAACACGGTCCGGACATCGCTTCCGACCATCAGTTCCAGCTCTTATGGAAGCAGTCATTCATACGGCTACTCCCCAACAGCTGGTCCCGAGCAGGGATATTTTCCGACTTACCAGCCGCCATCCCAGCCGGGAGCGTACCACTCTGCATATCAATCAGCATCCAGAACCGGTTCTATCATCTCTGAGTACCAGCGTGATACAAATCGGCCTGCACGTCTAGAGGGGCTACAATTACCACCAATACGTACTGCACCAGCTCCTCCGTTGGCTTCTCCGTTGGGCCATGAGTTTGGTGAGGGGACGCGAGAACGCGTGCGACAACGCGAGTCCCCTGCGAGCGCGGACCCACGACCCGAAACGCCGGATACGAGCAAACGACGACGTCTGAACATACATGAAGTTCTTCAATGAGAACCAGTAGACGACAAAGAAATACACGACCTTGGATACAGTAGCACGGTTTAATACATGCTGCGATAATATCAACATTCGTTTCTTGGATCGGAGGAGAGGAGTGTAAATACCCGGATTGCCCACCGACGAGGCAGGCCTTGTCGCCCTTTCGTTCGAACAACAGTATATCATCTCTTGGCTCGGTAAATATTGTGGTTTTCACTGCATTTAGCTCTTGCATCTTTCGAAGGGCGCCTGTCGTTATTGCATTTTTGGGGTTTGGAAAACGAGAAGATACCACGATTGGTCTTGGCATTTTGGCTTCGACATGTACAATGATGAACATTGGTTGCGACTGGGGAGGTTTTTTGAAGTAGGGCACAGTCAGTAGTTTTATATTCGAAGCGACGGGAAGTAAGCATTATAAGCTTAGGTTGCGTTCAGGCCGCTGTTGGGCAATTCACATGTTTATTTAGGCAAGCATATGTGGCGTTTGGCCTTACGAGGTGGCTGCCCTGGAGTCTCGGAAGCAAATTGATCATCGCTACGTTTGGTTCCTTGTTTACCTGCCACCGTTAAGTAACTCGTTTATCCGGATTAGTGTCTCGATGTTCCCAGTCGATGATGAGCCGTTCAGGGAAACTGTGGTGAGTTTTGATTGGCTGGTCGGAAGATTTTCATCGCGAGATGGCCCGAACATGCAGGTCCGATCTCGCTAGTCTGTCTCGACGGCTTCCCACGGGTTGAATTGCTATGATGGCTGTATCCTCGGCGGACGTTTGCATGGTTTTTGGGGGGGGGGGGGAGTGTA
>Ga0247733_1000318_pt1 | contig 27859 bp, 46 predicted proteins | sample UWRJL043104R2_FD_180932 | JGI IMG/M metagenome (GOLD analysis project Ga0247733, IMG submission 180932) | Plant litter microbial communities from Arlington Agricultural Research Station in Wisconsin, United States - UWRJ-L043-104R-2 | ecosystem: Environmental > Terrestrial > Plant litter >...
GAAAAAAGGCAAGAATGGGAGAAAAGTAGAGGAGGGAGGGGGGGGGGGGGGGTTGCGCAAGCATAAGCCCTTGTCCGTTGTAACATAGCCACCCTGACTAGTCCGTAGAACCAGATCCACAGCACGATGAAAGTACCACACCTTGAAGGTACGTTGGAGACGAATGGAACGTGGTGTGAAGAAAGTGAGAACGGGTCTGACTGGAAGACGAGCGGTGGTTGAGCCCAAGAGGAACTATTATGTTGGAGTATAGCCTTGGCCGTAATTGTATTGCTGGGAGCCGTTGGCCGATGCTCCAGTAAGCGCCTTCAAAGCAATCTCGGCTGCTTCCTCGCGCGATTGATCAAGGTAACGGTAGTCGCGCCATAGGTGAGCGCGGTACTCGCGTCCTTGTACGATGACGCCGCTGGACCATGCCGTTCTGATTCCTAGGCACGACTGTCAGGCGACGAACAGAGGGAGCTTGTATAGACGAAAGGGTGCTGTGCGCACCTCGAGGGTCGGAGTAGTCCTGGAACTGAGGCTGGGCGATCTGGTTGGTGCTGCAGTAGTCTGAAGATCGAAATTGTCAGCATTGGGAGGAATGAATGATGAAGGAGCGCACTTTGCAGCTTCTGTACGTATGTGTCCTGTCGACCGGCCATGCTTGCTATGTCCACAAAATGTGGGGGTATGGAAACGAGGAGTTCGTCTAGCTCGGGGGCTTCAGAACGCAGGAGTACCCAGGCTGATATCGAAGGAACGTAGGACAGCGGGCGATCCGGGGATAGTGGACCTATGTATATACTTCAAAGCGAATGGTGGAGCTGCATGGATCAACTGCTGCAAGTGCTGACCCATATCGCGTGTCCAGAAGGCTGGGAGAGAGGGGCAGCACTGTCACGACGCGTGGTGGACCCCTCGCGAAGAGGCAGAAGAACAGCACTGAAAATTTCAAGCCAGCTTGCGCTGGCAATATGCAGTCCGGTTGATTGGGCTGGCTGCAAGTCTGCCGGGCCGGGAAATGGCGAGGGGAAATAGGTTCGTCATACCAAAAGAAAAGATTGATGCGTCCCGGGGAAGGATATATGCCCAGTGGCGGTGCTCCACTACCGAGCCCGATGCAGCGGGTCCAGAGTGCCCAATTGCTCGCCGAGTTTGAATGGGGTGGTGCTCGGTGCATAGCCGGATCCGGGCTGGTTGGATGCGTTGGCAGGACGAGCGGAGTCGCCATAGGGCTCCATCATGCCGACGCATCCAGATGCAAATGTGTCTCGCGTCTATTTGCCCAGCAAGCAAATCACCGTTCCCCATTGCCTATCGCCCGTCGGCAATGGGGGAATGGGAAGGCACGGCGCGTACCGCTGCGTACCACCGTCCGGCTTCACGAACATGCGTCATCTGCAACGCCTTCCTCGCGTGATGCGTGCGTGCATGCTGCTGCAAGGCTGCCTGAGCGTAAGGCCGCTGTGGAGCTCCTGCACGCGTCCCGTAGCGTCCTGTAGCGTCTCGACCAGTCGGGCCGAGAGTTGCAGAAGCACGTCACTCGCCAACGGGGGAGCAGTGCGAGGCGTGCGTGCCTGGTGAATGGCGAGGATGCGGATACTCCCGCAGACCCCGAGCATGTCGTTCACTCCCGCCCTGTGCGCCTCGAGTCAGTTGGAACGTGTGCTTTGGCCATCTGTTCGTTCCCTCGTAGGAATTGCGACGTGGATGCATTTCGCTGGTCCCTCGCCGCGTCCCGGCTTGCAGAGGCGCGCGCTCCGTTGGCGCCAGCCGCCAAACGGGGCAGAGAATGAGGCGAAGGTGCCTGTCCGGGCGGAGTCTTCACCCTCCATTATAAAGTGTTCGCTGTCAATCTGCACATGTGTTGGCACGTCGTGAAGCTATCAGGGGTGTGTGGAGGAGGTTGATGCAGAAGCTGGTGACGTGTAACGATCAACCCAGCAGAGCTACTGCGCTAGTCTCGGTTCGTCGGAAACACACGTGCTTAGCTCTTCCCGGTCCACCCCATGTCCAGACGTTGAGTGTTCGCGTAATCAAGCTGGGTCTACCCTTCAGGAATCCCGAAGGAAGTCACCAGCGATCGACTAGAATTGGCGGACTGTACAATGGAATGCATCCTGTGACCCAACTACCAGCCGTGTGTGTGAAGCGACCAGACGATGCCGGCCACAGGCCGTAATTAGCTCCCGTGTATAGCATGACTGCAATCCGAGGACTTTGTGGTCTGCGGAATCGGAATCGGAACCAAGCCTCAGTGCATTGTGACTAGGCGTTTGCAGTCATGTTGACTTGCTATGGTCGAACATCAGAATAACGCATTGGGGAGGATTTCCAAACTGTCCATTCTCGAGCCGTGAGATCTACAGACGAGGAACCGTGAGTTGTGGAAATGTTTCAGTGTTTCGAATCGACGAAATTGCAGTGCTCCAGATGAATTCGCGCATGTTAGCAAGCGTTGTGCTATGTTGAACATGAAACAACTTGACGGCGTGAAGCCGCCATCGATCCGATAAAGCTGAAAAAATACGCTAGTGACATAGCTAGGGCTCATGTTCTTGAGCGGCGCGGATATTGGCAGCTTTGACGGCTTGTCGTATTGTGCTATTCAACGCCCGATGCCTTGGAGAAGGGCGTCGTGTGCGCATAGCTACCTACAGCTGCGTCGGGTACTTGGTCGTCTCAATCTTATCGGGGTACGTCAGACCGCCCTGCTTCCTTACCTCATCCATAACCTCCATGATAACAATGCTCTCAGCAAGGCTCTCGTACTTGCCCTCCTTCCTGCCCTCGACCAGCGCCGTTGCAGCCTCGTCCGCCTCCCAGAACATACCATGACCCTCGCCCTCGGCGTTCTTGCCTCCTAGGAAGCCGTTGTACCAGCCGCTGCCGGCGCCGGGTCCGGGCTGCGGCCAATCCTTTTGCTCGACGGTGCCGTCGTTCAGGATCACCTTGGTCTTTGTGGGACGGAAGGCGGGCGGGAAGACCTGGATCTCGCCCTTTGCTCCCTGGATGCGGATACCCGGGGTGTCATTCGTGCCGCCGGGGGCAGTGGCGATGCGGAGCGAGGTGGTTGCGATGGCGTGCGCCTCGCCGCCTGCTTCGTCTGAGCGCGGGAAGCTGAGGACTATGGTGGTGGTCTCGTCGGCATCTTTGGTCGCGCCGTAGCTCTTGAGCGCGGCTACCACCTTGGGCGGCTTTCGCGCGTCTTCGGGCTGGGTGTGGTAGAGCGTCTGGAAGACCCAGGTCAAGCTGTAGATGCCGAGATCGAGCAGGGCACCGCCAGCGAGGTCGGGGTTCACCATGCGGTGCTTGCCGTCCTTGAACGACTCTTCGGGATTCAAGGCCATGCTGTTGTCGGCGAAGACGCGTTGGACGGGCCCAATGCGGCCAGAGGTGATTTGCTCGCGCACGAAGATGGACAGCGGGAAGTAGCGTGTCCAGACGGCCTCCATCAGGAACAGGTCCTTCTCCTTCGCCTTGTCGGCCAGGGCACGCGCCTGGGCGGCATTGACGGTGAAGGCCTTCTCGCAGAGCACGTTCTTTCCGGCGTCGAGGCAAAGCATGGCATTTTGGTAGTGGTGCGAGTGGGGGGTCGCGATGTAGATGATGTCGACGTCGGCGTCCTTGACCAGCTCCTCGTAGGAGCCATATGGCTTTGCGTCCGACGGCGCGCCCACGTCCCGGAGGAAGGCTTCGGCGCGGGGCTTGGACGACGACGATGCGGCAGCGACGACGGTGTGCTTGATGGTCTTGACGCCGCGGGTGGTCGGGTCGACGAGCAGATCCTTGGTGCTGCCAGACGTCAGCTTGTACCCAATTGTCGCCGCTTGCAGCCCACACAGCTCCACGCGAAGGCGACGACGAAGGCGAAGGCGAAGGCGAACGCGGGGCTGCGGGGTAGATGCTCACAAGGTGGCGGCAATGCCGCCCGTCGCCAGAATGCCCCAGCGGATTGTCTGAGGAGAGGACATGGTGTGATGATGCCGGGCTGGAAGGTCGGATGGAGAGGGGAGGACAAGCGGACGGCGATGGAGCCAAGAGGAAGACGGCGTCGCCTTCGTCGTTGCGTCCCAACTTTCTCCACGCACTAAGCCGATGTCGGTGCACACAACTCCCGGTGGTTGCAACCGACCAGTGCAACCAGTGCAACCATAGCATTCACCGCAAGTAGGAGACGTAACATGCGTGGGCTTCGCGTTGCAGCGACCCGGTACTTGGCTACGCGTTCGGACCGGACCACCCCGGGTTGCGAGCGTCGGGAAATGCTACCAAAAAGACATCATGTTTGGATATACCCAGTCCTTGCCAGCCCATGCACCTCGTCCCTGCACTACGACGACTCTCCATCCAAGACACCCACCTCCCCCATGAACTCACGTGCTTCAGCAGTACCTCGACGTCTTCCGCCATCCCCAAGACCGCATCATCTAATGCGCAAACCTGAAATCCAACCTCTTGTTCCCCTCATCAGTCGTCGTCTCCAGGTACTCGTGCTGCTGCTGCGGTGTCATTGCATCCCACTTACGATCCCTGTTCTTGTTCCGCCATATATAGTACCCCTTGGTCAAGAAATACAACCCAATATTCCCAATCGCCATACCCAGCAAAGTGCGATTGCCGCGTTTGTAATTCGGCGCATCGTCTGCACGGTACACGTTGGACGAGATGATGGCGCCAGCTTGCACAAACATGTTGTAGCAGGCCGCCGATACGGTGCGCGAACGGACCGCATTGGAGTTGCGTGAATTCCAGCCTACCTGAATAGGGTGGGCTGTGGGCTGTGTCAACTGGTGCATCTAGGGAAGAGCGTGGGCGCGCGTACCAGAAGGATAGCTAAGAAGCAGGGTAATGACGCCCCAGACCACCCATCTGCTGGCTTTGGCCACATCCGCGACTACGAGCCAGATCAGGAAGGGTAGCACCCAGAGCTGGCCCGTCATCGAATGGAAGGTCAGTTCGCCGAATATCTCCGCCGAGTATGCAAGGGCGAGCATGAAGATGACTACAATGGTGAGCGCAACATCTTGTGATTAACCGTATACAACGTACTGTGGAGAACAGTCCATGGAATCGCAAGCAAGTTGGACTGGAAGGTGTCGAAGCCGAGCCCACGTAGCGAAAGAGTGAGATATAGATTGGGCGGCGTCATGGGGATCTGAAAGGTGAGCCCGAGGATGTATAGCGGCCTGTGTAGTGATAAGCGAGTGGTCTGACGAGTCGTAGTCGATTGCAAGGCACATACCAAAGATCGAAGTCCTTCAGGCTCTTCCACAACAGCCCTGGAGTGACGGGCTGCCGGTTGTGCATAGATCCCTTGGATGGATCGTCACGTAGCACCCGGTTGACCAGGATCTCCTCTTCGCGTGCTGAGAACCATCCTTTCTTACCACGCGCCCAGTTGGCCGTTTGGCATGGGCCGGCCGGCATGAGAAACACGGCAGCCACGCCGACGAGAAAGGTGAACAGACCCTGTGATTCATCAGCAACATCGCGACGGACTAAGCCAGGGAGCCGCTTGCCTCGATCAAAAATAGCCAGCGCCAACCAGCTTGGCCTTCGACGCCTCTCATATGGAGCAGACCATAAGCGAAGAAGCCAGCAAGAATATCGGCGATGCTCATGGCAGTCCAGAACCAGCTCAGGCGAAGGGTGAGCTCATGATGCTTGTAAAAGTAGGATAAATAGAGGATGACGTCTGGAATGAAGCCTCCCTGCAGGATTCCGAGCAACGAACGACATGCAAGAAAGCTCGTTCGACCCGAGAGCCAGTATTGAGCGCTTGCAACGAGTGACCAAAGCATCATCTGCATAGGAATCCAACGATCTGGACCCATCCACTTACTGATGAGTTGCGAAGGCAGCTCGGCGCAGAGGAAGCTCAGCCTGAACACGGTGTTACCAAGATTGTAGTCTGAATCCGTCAGCGGTCATCGTGTATCGTGTATGGGCACGTCAGCAGGTATTGCTCGTACCGTTGGTGGTCAAATGCAAGTCTTTGAGGAAGTTGTCTGTGTTTGCCTGCTGAATGTTCGCACGATCGAGCTCCAGCGCCATGAAACAGACACACGTGAAGACCAAGATACGGAGATCAATCTTGCGGATAAGCTGGTGCTCCTCGCCCCAGGTCCATCGCGAGAGGGGATTGAATCGGTGCAAGTTCTCCCTTTTCGAGTGGTCAGCAATGCCTTCTATGTGTGCTGAAGTGTTGGATCGTACCAGTCTCCACGCGGCTGGTACTGTTTCGCTGTATCGGGATTGTCGTACACGCTCGGCTAGACGGGTTAGCGAATCGACCGAGAACTGCAGATACTGGAGCGTACCATGGTTGCGATGGCATCAGGGTCATATGCTCGAGCGCGCTGGAACCAAAACCTTCTCTCCTCTAGAGGTGCCCCTAGCGGTGGAATCTCTTCAGTAATGATCTCCGTGCTACCGTCCTTCTCCTGCGCGACGCCCCGATCGTATGTGACTGCACCATAGCCTGTCGAGGAGTTCGAGGCAGCATTTATCGAGCCCGAAAGGACGGTCGACATGGTAGGACAAGATCTGTAGGAGCACAGGAGTGAATCCAACTACTCTGTGGTACACGCCCCACGCAATCTAGGAGAATTTATAGATTCCAGCGGTACGGTCGCGAAGCAACTCTGCAAGTAACAACATCTGCTTCCCTCACGCAATCCACGTGGAAAATGGCAAGTCCCCCCACAGATGAACTGCCAATGCTGCCAAGTGTCGTCTGGACTGAACTGTAGAGTTTACGAGTGATAAGAAAGCTGGATGCAGGACCTAATAATCGCCGTGGCAGAGTCTAGAAGCTACGCCTCGCACCAAATCGTCGAGATGCAGCACTGCTCATGGCGTATCATCTCGATCCATGGGCAGACTTTACGGATTACATTCGTTCGGATGCTACAGGCTCGAATGGCTGCAAGTCTGATATTAAGATGACGTCCCTGCATAGTTCGGGGGATTCCGTAGGATTGAGCGGACTGTCTCGAACCGCAAGTTCGGAACTGAAATGAAGCCTGGTGCATGTTGTGTGATGGGGTCGAGAGTTTGCCGAGTATATTGCAGGTTGCGCCGTCACGTAGGCTACGCTAGGCGTGGTAGAGGCTCTTCGAGTGAGCGCAGGTCAGTAGAGCGGTCCGGAGTTTGATCTGTAACTCCGCTTCATGTACTTGTGATATTGCGCAAGAATGATACCATCAAGCCGAGAAGCGATAGCACTTCGTGTACGAAAATGGAGATAGTCAAGAGCAGGCTTCAAAGCTGTCTCCGTCGTAAGAGCGCGTTGCGTGTGGCGCCTTTTCCCTCGAGATCTAGACCCGAGACATCACACGGGCGTTCAACGTAGCAGAGAGTGTATGCATTAGTCAAATAGCATAGGTGTACACCAAAGTTTGGTAGTTCGTAGTTCGTTTGCATTGCGCTGTTCCGATGGTATGCTTGTTCACTCCGTCGTTGGTGGGTTCTGAAGCACGCCATCTTTCCCCCACATGTCGTACACAAACCCCTCAGTGCCGACCCGGCATCAGTATGGCCAGCTCTTCGTTGCTCGCGACAGACGCTTGAAGCAGCCAACGGCATCGTAGAGTGCGAACTGTGTACCAGCAGCCTATAAGTATTGCGAGATATAACCCTGCAATGGTGCGATGACGAAAGATAAGGGATTACGCCTCAAACCGTTAGCGGAGGTTACAAATATTTCATATTCAAGAAAAAGCCCTATAAAGAAGAAACGCCACGGAGTGTGGGGAGTCTTCACTGACACACACCCACATCTTTTGCCAGACACCGTAAACCTCCTGAAGCACCATGGCAAGCCAAACAATCACTGCTGTCGGACATTCGAGCGAGTCCAAGCCAGCAGCTCATCGCGAACCGCTTCAATTGAAAGGCGTTCTCGATCAGTACCAGTCGTTCGATGTAACGCCGGTCATTGGTCGTGAGTTTGCCGATGTGAACCTCAAGGAGTGGCTCCGAGCCCCGAATTCGGATGAGCTGCTGCGCGATCTCGCGATTACGAGTGAGGTCCCCCGGAACTGTTCGGTGGGTCCATTCGTGTACTGACCACTTCGTTAGTCTCTCAGCGAGGTGTGGTATTCTTCCGCAAGCAGGATGATTTGGACAACGAATTGCAAAAGGAGTTAGCCCAACGTCTCGGTGAGCTGTCCGGCAAACCCGAGACCTCTAAACTCCACATCCACCCCGTTAGCAACTCCGGACGCCGCCTGGGCGGAAAGGATGATGAGATCAGCGTGATCAGTTCTGAGCAGGCGAAGGAGATATACAAGAACCGTTTCCTCAATTTCAACAAAAAGCAGAGCGCCAAGGGCGGCTGGCACAGTGATATCACCTTCGAGCCGATCCCTAGCGATTATGCACTCTTAAGGCTCACCGAGCTACCTGAGACGGGCGGTGGTAAGTGAGCTACTCCTATGCTTTGATGCTCGCGATTGACGCGTGAGATGACAGATACCTTGTGGGCCTCTGGGTATGAGTTGTATGACCGGCTGTCGAAGCCGTACCAGGAGTTCTTCGATAAGCTCACGGCAACGTACGCGCAGCCTGGATTTAACGCTGCTGCGAAGGACAACAACTTCGAGCTCTATGACAAGCCCCGAGGCGCCCCAGAGAACATCGGCACGGACCTGGAAGCCATCCACCCGGTCATTCGCACAAACCCTGTGACCGGCTGGAAGTCCGTGTTCGGTGTTGGCCACCACGTGCAGAAGATCAACGAGCTCACTGAAGAGGAGAGCAAGCGCACGCTCGACTGGTTCGTTCAGCTCATCGTGGAGAACCACGACTTGCAAGTGCGCCATAGGTGGCAGAACGTGAACGATCTTGCCATTTGGGACAACCGCAGCGTGTACCACTCCGCAACGTTCGACTACGATGGACTGGGTGCGAGGACCGGACAGAGAGCTGTTTCGCTGGGTGAACGCCCGTACTTTGATCCAAAAAGCAAGTCTAGGCGAGAGGCGCTCTCGGAATTGTCGTAAGCATGGACATGTGTCATTGATCGGTAAGGCAATACTTCTGCCTGCATTGGAGTCACAACATTATCGTTGGGCATGTTGTTCCTTGGGCTCGCTTCGCTGCACTATGTCACAACCTCAATAAACTCTTTTCCGCATTGTGTCTGTCGTTCTTTCGCGTCGTAGAATGGCTCAAGTTGCTTTGAAAGCGGCCGATTAAAGCAATACCGTGGCCGAAGCTGCATGTATGCCAGGGAGAGCCTCATTCAGTAGCGAGACAAAAGTGTATGTTTCTGCGATGCATCTCGTGCAGCTTTCGAGCGTGAGACAGGAATGGGAATAAAAAGGGTAGATGGAGAATGGTGGTAGTGGATGAATGTCGCGAAAGCAAAGCGGCAGGAGATGAACCGGAGATAAGTCGAAGCGACCTCTTCTACTTCGCTCCTGCCACCGACGTTCTCATCTCATCGCCTCAATACACGCCGCACACCAATGTGGCGCTCGAATCATTGACCACTGCATCATCGATCACTACCAGAAGCAACCTTAGGCCATACCGTAAGGTCCTCCCGTTTGTGAACGAACAAAAGCACTTGGGACTTTTGGATACCGACAGGCTGACGACAACCGCAGTAACGCTCCCAACAACCGAATGTGACCACCAAGCGCGATAACAGAGCTCGACTGTCGCAGAGTGGCCCAGCATCAACGAGAAAACGGCCTGTCTTACTTCAGCAGCTCTGACATGTCGCCCTCCATGCTACCCTGATGTTATTAGCAATCTTGTGATCCCTCAGCACCGCCGCCTGCTTCATCTATGAGATGCTGGAACAGATCCGAAGCGGCATTAAAGGCAATGAAGCTCGCGTGTCTTGCCTCAGGCGAAGTCCGGAAACCAAGCGACCACCGGGCGCGTATCTCGGGAACGCGGCGTCAGATCATGGGATCGCGGCTAGATTAGAGGCGTTACTAGAAAGCTCCAAGTCAAACCTCAACGCCGTAGGTGTATTCGAGACCGGCGCGTACGTCTGCTTAGCTGTCCCGCTTGAAGAAATGTCACCAGACGGCAACTATACCATCCGAGAGGAAGCGCGTCCATTTGGACGCGAAACTTCTGTTTGGTCGACTCGATTGTAACCTTCAGCAGATCGTGGGGAATTCTCCAGGTTCGCCGTGCTGGCTGCGATGTCGGGCGATAAAACGATACAGGAAATCCTAAGGTAACCTCGCAAACATTCTGTGAGGCATGAAGAAACGGTCACATCGCATGAGGCACTGCGGGGCGTTGTGGCCATATACGTACGCTTGACACAGACCTCCGACGTTATGAGCAACAAGCGTAAGCTTCGCGACCGGCCTCGTTTGACCCCTGTCGGAACGCCTCAACTCGACCTGATTCAGTGTAAAGAAACTGAAGGAATTGCACAGGGGACCACCGGTACTGCAATAATCTTAAGTGGATAGAGGTATGGTTTCACCCTGGCGACGTTTGTGGCTGGAGGAAGATGGACAAAGGCGCACGCCTTCTGATTCGCCCGACTACTCTCGGAACATTCACCCCCGGCGAACCGCCCCGCGAGCTGACAGGCACCACGCCTCCCGCCACGCCACACCCCCACAATTGCCGGAAAAAGAACATCAAACGCATAACGTTCAACATTTGCTTCTATTCTGGATCAAGTTGTTTGGAAGCGAAAGGCGCAATGTCCGCCCCGCACATCTCATTCGCAAACAGAACGAATTCCAAACCCGTCGTGCTGCGCTACCGGAGGAGGCTATGTCACCTTCTCCAGGAGCGCTATCTCGTCTCAGGCACCAGTAAGGGTATGAGCGCTTGTGCTTGTCATTGCTCGTTTCGAGACCAAGTGGAGAGTTTCTAGGCCAAGTCCGTAGTGTCAGGCTGAACCCACCTCGAGGTATCCCGATGATGTGGGCTGGGTATAAGACTGACCTTAGGGACGACGACCGAAACCTCATCAGCCTCAATCAGTACTACTCACTTCCACATCTCTTTCGTGTTCCTTCAAGTCTTCATTCTCACTTCCAGGCGAAGTTGGCTGGTCCCTTACAATAACTACTATTCATACAAATCCTCTATTCACCAACCAAGCGAACGTAATTGCACTTCACAACATGGCACCCATCTTCAAGATCGCTGCCCTCCTTAACCGTAAGGCACCCATATCTCCACTTCCTAGAACTTGGTTTAACAACCACCTCAGTCTCTCTATATGTCGCCGCCCAAGGCGCTCAGTTCATTACAGGAGCATGCACCGCCGATGCCGACTGCGCATCCTCTTGCTGCGGCTTCAATTCCGGTAAATGCGCTGCTCCGATTGTAGCTCAAGAGCGTGACGGCGGCTGCGGGTTCGGCGACGCTCAACCAAATGATCTCGCGGCTCAGGCTCTTACTGGAGGAGCTACAGACGCAAATGCCGACGCGCCTGCGGCCGGAGCTGGGGCTGCCGCAGCTAATGCAAGTACAGCAGCAGCTGCTGCTGGCGCTACCTCTGCTGCGAAGGCACCAGGAACGCAGTTCATTACGGGTGAATGTGCATCAGATGCCGATTGCGCCTCGGCGTGCTGCGGGTTCAAGAGTGGGAAGTGCGCTGCTGCTCTCGTTGCACAGGAAGCAGATGGCTGCGGATTTGGAGATGCTCAGCCCAACAACGCCGCAGTCGCAGGTGGAGCTGGAGCTGGAGCTGAAGCTGCAAATGCAAATGCCAACGCGAACGGAAGCGCCGATGCGAATGCCAATGCCACTGCCGATGCTCAAGGAGCGCAAGCCACCGCCGCCGCCGCTGCAGCCGCACCTGGTACTCAATTCATCACCGGAGCGTGCACTTCAGACGCCGACTGTGGTTCTGCATGCTGCGGATTCAACTCTGGGAAGTGTGCAGGCCCGGCTGTGGCGCAAGAACGTGATGGTGGATGCGGGTTTGGAGATGCCCAGCCGAATGACAATGCCGCCAAAGCTCTCCAGGGTCGCCGCTTGGGACGCAGGGGTGCTGCCTTGATGTAGAGCTCCAAAAACAGTAGAGTGGAAGAAGTAATTCGGGGTTTGCATGGAAATGAATGACTGTTGCATCGTTCAAAGGGTATCCCTAGAAAGCGCAGTGCGCGGACATGATGACTTCGCTCAAGATAGTACGTTTCATTACATATATGCGATCTGATCAGGCTGCATTAGTCTATAACCAAATGGTTTCATTATGTGCCAGTCAGAGTTGTTAACAAACAAACCTATCATGCCAGACTGATTGACGGGCTTGCATATATCAATCAAGTCAATCAATTCAGCGCTGTTAATTTTATCGATCAGTTAAGCTTAGTCGTCTAGATTGATTGGGAAACTTGTTATATCTTTGTAGCACACATTAGGGCCTTGGGCTGAGGGCCCGTTGAATATGATTATTGGGTTGTTGCCGTGAGCTCCGAGCTGCCCCAGGTACTACACAAAAGATTCTGATATCTTTGTAGCGCATGTCTTTGTGAAACGTTGCTCTATATCTATAGAGTATAGTTGCAAAACCATTCTTCGAACTTGAACATGCCCCTATAGGTTTAGTAGTGAAATGAAGCACTCTAAGCAACCTCTAGTACCCGCGCTTTAAAGGAGCGAGTTCATGCTACAGTGAGATGAAAAGGGAAAAGACACGTGGTAGCCACAATAGACGAGAGAGTGGAACAGCTTCGTCTTTCAAGAGCGAGTCGCAGCTTGCATACGTAAAGAATATGCTAACTACTAAACCTCTTCTCTGTAACCGATGGCTTTCTCTCAAACCCTCGAAGCTTCTGGAGCGTGGAATTCCACATGATCCTGTCACATTGCAGAAAAACGCGCTTGCAAACACTCTTGATCACTGCTCGCAGAGTTGATGCATGCTTTGTCATTGTTTTCGAGACAACCTTTTCGTCACCCTACTACGGCTTCCAACACTTAAAAGGTCCCCGAACTGATGTCGAAGATAATGTCATTTGTGTTCATTGACATTCATCATGTTCTTAAATAGCCCAAGATGTTCAAATGTAAGTCGCAAAATATGTAAGGGCGCGGAAGTACCGGTGTGAAAGGGTGTGGCTTTCTCTGTGCATCATGCAGAAGATATGCGACATTCGCACCGGGTCGACTGCCTTGGTCTGCGAATTATTTGGGATGCTTGATTCGAACACGGCGAGAAATTTCTCCTACGAACATAATCCTTAGGTCCTCAGTCTATCACTCCTCTCCCGAAGATGTTGACGTCAATAACCCAAAACCATGATCTGTGGTCCGTCGCATCTTTGACTCGTCCACTGCAAAATGACCTCAATCGCCCATGAGCACATATGCATAGAGATCAACGTTAACAATGGAGTTCGGCATATGACAACACCTTATCGAGAAAAGGTCTTGACGAGAATTTTCAGCTTGCTTCGGCCACTACCTAACGCGCAATTTGATACTGCAGTCGGCCAGCTGGAAGCTTCAAGGGCCAAGAACTGTACAGCGTATGATACACTTGAGGTGTATCGTAAGAACGAGCTGAAGGTCGTCGACAAAGATCATATTCGGTAATGGATCAATGAATACACAGGTGCAGATTCCAACTATAGCAAAGAAAACGCAAAGATGGTACAGGAACTGATGGTACTCGAAGAAACGATCAGGAAAAATTGATTTTGACGGCGTGTTCTTGGAAATGCTTTGTAGCAAGGTGTGTCTGTGTTAGTATCGTTGATCTCAAGAGGCGACGAGTGTCGATTTCTGGCGGTCCGGAGTTGAGAAGCGTTGACCTGGTGCGAAGAACGAATTGAGTACTTGGCCATCTGCTCAGCTCCTCCGAGAATGTAACCCCTCTTTGATAATCTCCTGCACCGTTGCACGGACCGCCTGCGGATACCTCTTCACCATGATCTCCCAGACATCCGCGTCGTACGCGCTTACCAACTCTTGGAGATCGCTTTTCACCTCTTCCACATAATTGCCCAACTTGCCGCTTTCCTCATCGATCACATCCCGCAAAGAGCACTCCAGCACGAAGAGCTCATACCAATGCCCTGAAGCCAGCAAGATCATTTCCTCCAAAGTCTCGAGCTTTGCTGTCAAGCTCAATGTCTCCGTGAATGCTATGCGTTGATCGATTCGATGGATGTTTGCTTGGGTAATATTTAGCTCGATTTGGAGAACGTCGATCTGGATTTGTAGTCGTGCGGCGCGGGATTGGAGAAGAATAAGCATAGAAACGGCGGACTGTATATGCTCTGGGGATGTGGGCGAGGCGATGTGTTCTAGTTGCGGACTTGGTAGCCGCAGGGTCGTGATAGTGAGGTCAGTGGCTGGCGAGTTGTAACCGTGTAATCGAGTGATAGCTGGTACTCGGCAGATTTTGAGGTATGCTTCGTTCTTTGGCGTGCCAGCTTTTACGTTGCCGAAGGCTTGACTAGGGCGACTATCACTGTTGCGCCATGCGCTTTCGTTGCGGGGACTTGGATGAGTACACCCCGTAAACAGTGGCGACTGCACTTCTACTCCGCAAGACCCACCAATGGCCGTTTGTAAAAGCGTTGGAATGTAGGGTGTCTGGGTAGCGTTTCTTTCCAACCTCCTTCTCTTCTTCTCTCGTTTCCTCTCACGGTAGCGAGTGCGACTGGCGCCCGCGACCTTAGGCGCCACGTTCTGCAGGACACTTCCCCGGTCCTGACCTTCTTGCCCCCGCATGTCCTGAATCATTGATAGTTCTGCGCTTGCTACTTCTCTTCATTGATTCGGGCTGGGCGGTGCGAAGCTCTGAAGTGACGTTTGGCTCATCTTGCGGGTGTTGAACGCGGGTATGTAGTGCTTGTTATCCCAGGTCCGGTCCTTGTCAAATGCGTTGCGCCAGTAACTGGGTCTGAAGAGATATTGCGGAGTCATCAATAGATAGGGTGGTGAAAGACGCCTCTGGTGATAGTGAAGACAGAGCAGAATGTCGACCCAGGGTGGTGAAGGTGAGATATTTGAGGCCGCAAAAACCTCGCATTGCTGCGCAATGCGCAGCTCAGATTGCGTAGGACTACTCGCCGGCCCAATGTTAGAACGCAGTCTGTTTGCGTGTCGCTGCCAATGCGATTCTTGATCGCCATCCTTCCGGCAAGCTTTCGAATTTCATGCTAAGTGGATCAATCTTGATCACAAAAATGTTTGTACTATGCAAGAAGTCTGCACTCCCATGACACGTTTTATCACTTTTCATCCGAATGATGCATATGATGCCTTACTATCTCCGCGCCGATGACGGTCTACACACAAGGATGTATGCATATGTAGCGACTTAGACGTCTTCGTATGCCGACACCTTCAACACTGATGAGAACAAATCGATACCTTGAAGCTTCACTCTAGTGACGGTTGAGGCCTTCCACTGATTCACTCCGCTGAATTGATGATAACTTGGTCATTCCATTGCTCTCTCCTGGCACCCCGGATCCTCAACATTGACCACTGGATTCTTCAGAAATTCCTGGGCCACTCAGCATATCTGCACATATCACTTTCGAGAAGAGGCCATTCTTCACATAATTTTGACGCCCGTCTTTCATCCCAGGCCTCGCCATGGACGACTTCCGGAACGGGAAGACATTGCCGAGACTAAACCTCACGCACCGTCTACCCGGACCCCGTCACAACCTCGGATGTGGCGTATTGGCAGGCGCAATTCGATGCACAGACTACGAGGTCGTCGAAGCGATCGAGGCGCACCCGTGGCCACGAAGTGCATTTCACATCGGCGGAATGGGGGCGCGAAGAAGGATATGTGGAAAACAAGGTCACAAGCAAGAGTATGGAGTATAAGTGATACACAGAGTGATGAAGGTTCGCTGCAATATGTACTCCTAGGTGGATGAGACACTTGTTCCGGGATTGACATTTCGACTTCGCCATGAGGAGAGGCAATAAATAGCTCCCAACGTCCTATTGTTCTGCGCACTGTCGGTTATCGCAGGTCCGCGTGGCGTTATGTATCTGCTTGCTCAGGGTAATGCTCTTTTAAACGCCATGCATGAAGTCTTAGAATAATAGATACACGCGAGTGTACGGATACAACGCGCGTAGACATGTACGCGATGCTGAGAGAAATATCAGCAGGGCTTCGTTTGTTTAGCCAGGTTTGGCACGTACTTCTCCCGTGTAGGCATTCCCGAGCTTGTACAACTCCGGACCCCACTACACGGCACTAAGGCGAACTTTTTCACCAGAACACGCGATACTCCAACGCGCCGGTGATTGTTAATAATGTCGATTTGGAGATGGATAAGAGCTCGTGGAATGGGTGGTAGGACGCACAGTGGTGAAAGTGGGGCCATGCTCAGCCTCATCGCGCTGTTTTTAGACTCCGACCGGCAACATTCGATGAATCCTTCCATCGCAATGCTACACTGCTGCGAGGAAGACGAGCGAAGAAGCTTGTTCTCGATTGGGATATGATCGTGCAGGCGCATGGCGATGCCGACCACCCCGGTGGTGCACGTCAGATCGCGTGGGCCTAGTCTGCATCGAGCACGTACTGCGAAAACTCCACCAACCTCAGATCCAACGAGGATATGGTAGCAAACAGAACACTGACTGCGAAAATGTACGTTTGGTGTTGACTTCATCAAGCACGTGTGGTCGCCTACTCCAGATGGCACCACACTTGCGCTTGACATCGAAACCGAAATCATGTCCACACAACAACATTTCGCCTCGCGCCCTCGGGCTTCAACAATGCAATCATCCGACTTGCGGCTATACCTCAAATGCGCGCCATCCAGAAGCGCCACCAATCCTCGAAGTCCCCGAGCGATGGGGGCGAAGCAGCGCCCGCGGCGTCATTCTGGAAGAGTGTAAGACTCGGCTGCTCCAGTGTAAACATCATACGCAGCCCGCGCAGCCAATCACATCACAATTGGGGGCTGACAACAAACGAAGAAGTGGGTCTGCCGGCGAACAACCGCGAGGCTGACCGCGCTTTCGGTAAGTGCGCGTCTGCCCGTCTGACCTCAATTTGAAGGTCGGTGGCCGTTCACTGATTTAGCGTAACTCCACCCCACGGCCAAAGATGCGTCTTAACCTTCGAGCGTGCTCCGCCAGAACGGGTCGTGAGATCGGTCGTTCTCACCTCGCCTCGCCCGAAATATCGAAAACGAGAATCCGCTCGAGCACTGCTGCTTCATCTCCCTCTATCACTGTTCCTTCAACATGGCGGGTTCGCTATCCACCCGAGACCAGCCGAGCTGGCAGTCCTTCCTCCCGACCATGACCAAGTTGATGAAGAACCCGAGTCCGGAATTGCGAGCAGCATTGGCGCAAATTCCGGCCATGGCACCGCCACCGGGCGTCAAGAGCAACTTGGTCAATCCGGAGAGCATTGCGTATAGGCAGACCATCGCGACGTCTATACTCATGGCCATCATGATGCTGTTCGTCTTCAACCGGATATACGTTAAAGCATGGCTTGTGCGGAAATTGAGCTGGGATGATGGTATGTCGAAAAGCTCACACTGCGATACCTATTCGCTGATCATAGGACTGTTTAGGGACGTTGCTGGCCGGCATCATTGGGACCATCCTCCATTATGTCGCCTACGAATGGGCCGCCCAAACCGGAACCATGGGCAGCCACATGTGGGACGTGAGCGTGTTCGCGGCCCTCTCCCCTGACTTCATGGTACCCTCCTACATGCTCACTGTAACGGCGCCGCCGACCCTCGGATTCCTCAAATGTACATTCTTCATTCTGTACTTGCAGCTCTTCTACCAGCTCAAGTGGATGCGGATCTGTTCCATCATTGGGCTTGTCGTCACAGGTGCCCTATACGTAGCCTTCACCATCGTCATGTTCTACTACTCCACGCCGAGGCCGGGCGAACTCTTCATGCCGCGCGATACGGCCAAAACGACTAGCATTATACTGCCGATTTCGATAGTGGGACTGGCTATTGATGTGGTCATTTTGGTGCTGCCTATTTTGGCGGTTGCGCGGTTGCAGGCTAGTCGGAAGAAGAAGTTTGCGGCAATGTTGGTCTTCTTGACGGGGACGATGTGAGTTTCTTTGGAAGCAGATTGGTGGAACTCTGTTAATGAATGTAGGGCTTGTGTCAGTTCGTCGTTGGGACTGTACTATCGGACTCAGATCCACGCTGACGGCGATGTTACTTGGCAGCTTATCCCGAGCAATATTGCAACGTAGGAGGCCCTATAGCCCCCTTCAAGGTCATCACTAACTCATACAAATAGTGCTTCGGAAATGATGATTGGAGTCATGTGCGCCTGCATGCCTTCAGTCGCTTACTCGTACCGCCACATTCACGCCCTGCAAGGCATCCGCAAAAAGGTATCGCCAAAGATATCAGCACTAATGCCATCCACCATCTTCAGAAGCCGACAAACGACACTTCCGACCACTCGAATGACCGAGAAGTCCGCGAGCTCCGGGGTGCCGAGTCAGTCGAAGGAGGACGAGAGCTATTATCGGCTTGCGGATTACACGGCGTCGGACAAGAGCATGATATCGCAGGTATAAGCTCGGCCTGGAAGAACGGATATTTCCGATAGTTTCCATACTAGAGAGGTTCAATGGCCAAAACATCTGTCACCGGCCAGAGCAAGTCGACAACCTTTGCCATTCGTTCACCCACCGCGGTTCAACAGAGCGTCGACGTTCATGACCTCTGTTGACAACACTTCCTAGTCAGCTTTACCGGGAAAGGTTCACCGCCAAGGGCTCCTTCGTCGATCAAGTTTGCTCTCCCTCCAGCCCGGTCAATGTCCTTTACCGCGTCGCCCGCTAGCAATCGAGACCTGTTTTCTCGGCGTTAGGGTGACTCCTAGATGGATACCAAGAAAGACATCGACAAACGCCGAGAAGGCGGCGAATGTCTCTGATAAATCTGAGGAGAGAAACATATATCGCACTCAACAGAAGGAACTCTTGTGACCATAAGAAGATTCCGATCACTGGCACTCCGACGGCTACGTTTCACCACACCACAGTCATAGCTTTGGTGACTGACCTCACGGCTACAAAGAGCCCAGCGGTGTCGAACTCAGCGGGGAATCCTCTGGGAAGTGAGGAGTTTGCGGACTGACAAACTTGACATGCAAACCCTTAGGTGGACGCGGTCACTGCTTTCGTCCTCCCGTCTGCGACCTTTGGCTCCGCCGGACGATGACCTTGTTACGCTGAACGACTCCTTTGGAACATTACACTGCTTGCCTCTCTCTGGACCCGTCGGGGTCGAGGCCATCGTTTTCCCGAGTGGCTCCTTCGAAACACCGGGATGACGACTTTTGCCTGTAAGCTCCGTCGGAACGGTGGCTCTGGCGCGAAATGTGGGTGTGCTGAATGCACTCTAGTTGCCCAAGCCCAGATGAGGTCTTGCTGTTAATCTAATTAAAAGCTTTATCACATTCAGTGTCTGCTCCTCTCGTGATGTTCTCAATGCTCCCTTTGACTTGACTCGCACAATTTTACTCAAAACAACAATAACATCTGGGATATCGCCTCTATCGGAAGCCGACACATCTGTAGCGCTCACTTGTGCATAGATAGCCTACGGCCAAGGTACTATCGTCGACGATTAACGTGCTTTTGCTTTAACAAGGGTTAAGTGACGATGTTGCGACTGCTTGGTCGCCGTGGAAGCGACGAAAAGGGGCGAGGGATGGGTCACACTAACCTGCCATTTGCGAAGAGACCTCGAATCAATTGCCACGACTTGATTCCAGGACGGAACGCCAAGTTTGACTTTTGCGTTGAAGCGGACTGATGCAGGCTGGGAAAGAAGAGAATGCACAACATGCGGAAACAGACAAGCTGTTCGCGCTCTCGAGACCGTCGCGCAGTGACGTGGAGACGCGTTAGACCGAGGGTTCAGGATGGTAGACCGTCTCACGGTATGGTGAAATGCAACTGCATACGAGACCAGCGTATCGTAACCCGAAGGTTATATGCTTCTTCGTACGGGAACATACGTACTGAGAGCCACCTGGATGTGCCTCGCACATTTCCTTGCCTTTCCTCAGCACGAAGTACGCTCCATTCCCAGCATAATGCCATATTTTCAACACTTGACCCCAAACCTCCACCCATACTTTACCCCCCTCGCCCAAACACACAACCCCACCCCGACACACGTACTCCCAGCCGCCCAACAAATCGTCCCCGTATACCCCCCACTCCCCCCCACCATCGCACCACTCATCGGCCCCGCGACCAACGCACTAATCCCAATCACACTAAACGCCATGCCCAACCTCGTTCCCGTCTTACTGATATCACTACTCAAAGCGGCTACTGTTGTCGGAAACAGACTTTGAAAGGCCGCGGAGAAAAGGCCGTACAAAGTGATGAAGGCGTAGTAGCCGGGGATGGAAGATACACCGAGCCAGGCCCAGAACACGGTGGCGGTAAGTAGGATGCAGATGGCAAAGGTGTTGAGGGCGCCTAGGTAATGGTCTGCGAGGTAGCCGGGGAGGATGCGGGCGGGGAAGCCGACGCCGTTTACAAGGATGACGAGGTTGAGAGATTCGGTGTAGGGCATGCCGAGTTGGTCACGGGCGTAGGAGGCGACCTGGTACATATTAGTGCTGCTTATTTACAAGTACAGAACACGAGTGTAGGATTCGGCCTGGTACTGCATAGAGACGTACATAGTAGTACACAAAGTATACTGGCGGCATCAAGAAACACACGCCCAGGACGTGCATCATATACGGCACATCGCGAAAGGTATCGTGGTCAAACAGCGGTCCGCTCTTCCTCGGCGGCAGTCGCGGTTTCATAAAGACAAGCACAGTACACAATGCAACGACATTGATAAATCCCAGCACTCTGACGGTCCAGCCAAAGCCAACTTTGCCAAGTAGTTGCCGAACAATTGTCGGATACACTATACCTCCAACGGAATTGCCCGTCGTGACTATGCCCAAAGCGAAACCACGACGTTTGGCAAAGTACGTCGACACCAGACTCATGATGGGGATAAAGAAGATGCCACCGCCGATGCCTGTGCATACGCCGTGTGAGAGGAGGAGCTGCCAGTAGCTTGTCGCCAAGCTCATGGTGAAGATGCCGATCAACTGTATAACCATGCCAACTATGACGGTTGGTCGGAACCATCCAGCGTCGAAAGCGCGGCCGCTGAGAGTTCCGAGGACGAACATGAGGCATGCTTGCGTTGATCCAATCCAGGAAATCGTCGAGTTTGATTGGGGTAGTATTTCGGCATAGTATGGCTGAAAGGCGCCAAACGAGTTTACGAAGCCCCACGAGTTCAGAATGGCGAGCCAGGCGCAAAACACCTGGATCCATGCCTGCAAACCGCCGTCTGGTGGAGGCCCCGGGTCCGTTATTGAACGTGTGGTGAGGCGTGAAGTGACTCTAGCTAACGCGGCGGAAGTCGCTGATTTCGTCCGGGAGATAGGCGCGCCTTGTCGGTCTGGTGAGCCCTTGCTGCTCTGGATAGGATGCAGATCTGGTACCTCAGCCTCTTCCATCCCATTACACGACTTTTCCTCGTCGGTATTCATGAATCTGCTGTGGCCCGTCTGTTGGAAGATTAGAAGGAATGGACAGATGTCCGTTTGGTCCATAGATGCACGAGGTCCGTTGAAAAAGTAAAGATGTGGAAACATTTCGAAAAAGTTGGGGTTGAGTCATTAGAGATAGGGCGTGTCATTAGCGTGCTGGGTGGAGCAAGTGCCGGCAAGCCGACCATCATGAGGGGGAGTCGACGGGTTACCGAAACCGATCGCCACTACTATGACAGCAATACAGCTAGGGTTAAGGCATGTGGCGAGAGCCAGCGCACACTGCACAGTGAAAGGAATCGCAGGCTGTCGTTATTCAATCAGCCGTAGTGATCGACATAGGTTGGAGAGCTGGTGGAGAATGGATGGCATCCACGATACGAAGTCGCAAAACATGAACGCTGGACAGACGCCGGAAATAAGCGCTCGGAAATACAACTTGGTAACAACTTCACGGTTGCGCCACTGGGGCCCCAATCGACTGGCACTGCTCGACTTTGGGTTTCGATAGCCGCTCAATGAACTCGATGTCCTTCTCATGCTGGCCGGCGAAGATGTAAATCCACTTCTCGCCGTCCTCTTGCTTCTTCCAAAAGCGGTTGGGCAGATAGGCCTCACTACGAGCGTTAGCATACATTAGGGGTTGTTCGTAATGGACAGGCATACAGCATGTAGTAGTTGTCCCGACGAAAGATGAACTCGACGCTGGGCGGACCGGGCTTCGTCAGGAAAGTATCAGTGCCCAGGGCCTCGTCGTCCTCGGTCATCTCAACGTGCTTGCGCTTATTGCCCTTGTTCTTCGCCTGCCGTTTGATAGACCGCACCGTGCTATCAAGATGCATCTCCAGTATCCGAGCATGCCACAACGAGTTCCCCAGCGCCGCCGTCGCAATGCTCGCATGCCGACGCAGCAGCTCCTCGTTCCACTCCGGCGACTGGCCCCGCGGGATCATAGCGACGGGCTCGCCTGTGTCCAGATTGTGCTGCCAGTGCGCAAAGTCTAGGGCCACCCCAAGGTTGTTCCACGCCATAAGGCAGGTGAGGCAGCTGCATACGAAGCGCTCGTTCGGGCGCTGCACGTGCTGGTACTTTTTGTGTATCTCCAGCTTGCTCTGCCACCACTCGCCAACTAGCAGCGGCTGTATAGAGGGCTCGAGGTTGGCGAGGAGCTTTGGGAGGGGAAAGCACTGGACGAGGATCGTGTATCGCTGCCTGATGATGGAGTCGCCGATGACATTTGCGTTGGCGCGCACGAGGGACCGGAAGCGTCGGTTGACGAGACCAAAGTTGAGCACATCGCCGGGCAGTGATAGCTTTAAACAATCGAGGAGGAGCTCGGTAGGCAGCTTCGTTAGGTTGACAATGGCGTCGCGTTTCTGGGCTTGCTTCGTCTGCTTCTTGCGCTGGCGCTCGCTGCGCTTCGAGTGCAGCTGCAGAGCCGCCGTCTTGTCCTCGAGCGGCTCCTCATCGCTGCTGGAAAGGGTCGCGCGGCGCGTCATTGTGGTGGAAGTAGTGAGGCAACGCAAAAGCCGCCATGTTGCAGGAGTTGGAGAGAGAAAAGGGCGCAGGCAGCGATTGATGGCTCGTCACAGCAGCCAATCAAAGGCCAGCATCGCTGTTCGTTCTAGGACTTCCCGCCCTTTGATCTGACATAATCGACTATGCTCCGTCCGAACCGATGGAGATTCGAGCGACGAGAGTACTGGGTTCTTCTGAAACTCTCCACTCCATCAATGATCTCGGTAGCCCTCGACTTGGGGCTTCACACGGTGCCCTCCCCCTCATGGCGGCGCGGGAAGGTTCGAAGTACAGTAATCAGCCCGTCCTACTCCTTGACTAATGCCCTACATGTGTAATGAACAATGAACGCGGGTGATTAGTAGCGCGCAAGAACATCGCTCTTATGAACCTGGAAGAGAATGCGCACATTCCCGGAGCAGGCTACACGCTCATTGGCCACATCCCCCGCATCCCCGAGGGATTGCCGAATCCGACCGCATGGCGTCATACCACCACCACGGGAATTTCTAAGCACCATAAACGCGCTTTGTACGGAGTATAAAGACACTGCAGACTATCGCCTCCTCTTCAAGTATACCAATTCCATACCTCTACCAGACTGCCCATTGCATTTGCATGTCTCGCACTCTCATCCGCCTTAGCAAACCAATCGCCACACCAATCTTAATCCCACTCCACGCCACCCCACGACACATCCGCACCATGACAACCGCTACCTTCAAGCACATTGACACGACCTCCTACACGGGCAAGCCATGGGGTAAAGTCGACGGCCCAGGAAAATCCTTCGAGCAGAAAGACTATCAGCGCGCCATCCACAACATCCGGGGCCGTGAAGCTGAATTCTCCACCGACAACGCCGGTTTCGCAGTCTACAAAGCCCCCGCTAAGGAGAAGCTGTTCACAGACGACGCAGCCGTACGATTAGGATACTACGCAGAAGTCGAGAACCTACTCAAAGAGCGAATCCCTGGCCTTAAGAAAGTTGTCATTTTCGACCACACCATCCGGAGAAGGGTCAAAGACGCACCACGCCAACCTGTCCAACAAGTCCACGTCGACCAAACCCCCGCCGCAGCCGAAGTACGCGTCCGCCGGCACCTTCCCAAAGACGAAGCAGAAGAATTGGTAAAAGGCCGCTACCAAATCATAAACGTCTGGCGCCCCATCGAAAACCCCGCCTCGGATATGCCCCTCGCAGTAGTAGACTGGCGCTCCACTTCACCCTCGGACTTCATACCCGTCGACCTGATGTACCCCAAGCGCAACGATTCCGCCTCCCCTGATTCGGAAGACGATGACAGAGGTAAGGAAGTGCTGCCAGATTCGACTAGTTATACGTCCACGAACGGGTACGAGGTCAAGGGCGAGACGCTCGGCGTCGCTGCGAACGAGAAGCATAAGTTCTATTACATGAAGGATATGACGCCTGAGGAGGTTATGTTGCTCAAATGCTTTGATTCGAGGGGTGAGGGCATGGAGCAGGGTGTTCAGGGGTTGGCGTTGAGGACACCACATACAGCGTTTGTGGATCCGGAGACGCCAGAAGGCGCACCGGGACGCCAGAGTATCGAGGTCAGGTGTTTGGTTTTCTATGAGTAGGAGATGGACAGGTTAATTTTCAGTAAAGACTCAACCACATTGTATTTCAAAGCTCACTTTTCCAACAATGCACTGGGTTTTCTGTCCGGCCTGTTTTCAGCGAGATTACTGACACTCACTTGAACCAGCAAGAAATATGAGTATCGCCGAGTAGCTGCTTCCGATATATACTAATGCCGATCTACTTGTGTATTCAGAATACCGAAGCAGGATGCTATGCATTCAGAGTCGCATACCCAAAGAGGTGCTAGTCGGGGATGTGCTTGGTACCGACTAGAGACAGGTGTGGTAGAGGATGCGAACGTCAACGCCGAGTACCTCTTTCGTTTTCGCTCAAACTATTGTTGAACGTTTGTGAGGATCATTAAACAAATTGGTATGACCAAGTTCAAGGTTCTGGCGCGATACTAGATCGTACAGCCTCCTCACGCATCCACCCAACGGCAACTTCATGCTCAGACATCCCGAGTCGTCAAAGCGCATGACCGGACTAGCATCTTAGAAGCACATTCGTGTTTATACACACTGATAGCAAGATCACTTCTACAACACGAGAAGAGTCCTTCTCATGCGCGCTCTCACAATGAGGTTTAGACATGTACATCACGGTGGCCGAAACGCGTTTTTGGGGGGAGACATGCATCATCCACACGCGCGCGTTGCAACAATCAATTGCTAATTGGTCGAGAAAATGGATTCGGCACCTTGGATGAGAGACTCTAGCTCTCGATTAATACCCCCAAATTCCAGAACAATGCGCAATCTACAACTTTGCCTGCACATCCATCAGATCCTTCATTTCCCACCTCGGCCAATCCGGATTATCCTCTGGCCCTGGCCTTTCGCGATCCCAACTCCACTTCTCCCTCAACTCGTCCTCCAACTCGCCCTCCAGCATCTGCGTGATATACTTACCCAGCACGGGGAAGAATTTGTAGCCGTGAAAGGAGCCACATGTCGCGACGTAGAGGCCTTTGGCGCCGGTGTGCGGAGAGATGATGAAGTCGGATGTAGTGGTGAAGGCGTCCCTGCGGGGGTATTAGATTTGTTCATATATGGGATTGGAGTGGGCGATTCTTTTGGCTGGGCGACTACGTACCAGCATATCCTGTGCTTCTCCATCTTCCAGTCTGCGCCTTTCTTGCCGTAGAAGACATGGTTGGCGTATTTGATATCCTGCTTCAGTGGGCCGGGCACCTTCCACTGTGCGTAATCCGGTTGCGGCGGAGGAGCCGAGATGAGACGACCGAGTATGTTTTGCGTGTTCTTGAAGATCTTCTGGCCCCACCACTTGAGTTCGCGGTCGCTTGTGGGAGGTAGTGAGCCGATGAAGGGGCCTGTATTGCACGATTAGTAGCTGTCCTGGCACATGAAAGTGGGCAACTTACCCGTCGAAGCAGTGTATCCCTGCACCCCGACAGGCATCTCCTTAAATCGCGGATACGACTCCTCAGTCAACGTCGCTGAAAGAACCATGTCAGATGAGTCGTCGCTAGTATGAATGCAGACTCACTCATGCCCGTCGTGATCCCGCCCGCTACGATCCTCTCTCCAGCACTGATGTTTGGCTTCCCGCTTGCCTTCGCGGCCTGCTCCAACAGCTTCGCCGTGAAAGCGCCTGTGCAAAGAATAATCTTGGACGCAGAGTGTACATTGCCTCTTTCCGTTTTAATACCTGTGCATGCACCGCTCTTATTAAACTGTAGCGACTCAATGTCTGCAACCACGTATTTGACACCGAGCTCAATTGATTTCTTTGTAACAGCGCGAAGGGAGTCGCCCGCATTCGCCCAGCCACTGGAAGTGTTGACAAGCACGTCCTTGACGCCCGAGTAATCAGCATCCTCGAACAAGCCGCCGTACAGCTTCCGTGCCTCTGCTACCGGCACCGCGCGCAAATCCGCTTTCCGTCCCAACTTGCGGTAGTTGTCAATGACCTCGCCGGCGTAGTCTGATCTGCAGATCCAGTATATGCCCGTCTGGTGGAAGTACGGCTGATATAAAGGGTCATTCTTGAAGATGTCTTGGGCTTCGAGTGCGAGCTTGCAGTAGATGATGTCGTCATAGTCGGCACGAACCACCTTGTTCCAGTCCCACGACGCAGCTACGCGACTATCGGCGTCCCAGTAATCGCGATCGACGATTGTGATGGAGGCATTGGGGTATTTCTTGATGAGCTCGTAGGCGGTCGAGACGCCGAAGACGCCAGCGCCAACAATGAGGTATGATTCAGACGCCATTTCTCCGAAGACAGCGGACGGGAAGAGGAAAAGGTATCGGAGACGTAGAGGGAACAGTAGCGGGTTAGATGAGGGCGGCTTTTCTGGCGCCGTTTGCCCTTTATACCACCCTACGCAATCGAGGTGCGGCTCCCGTCGGCCATGGCACACGCCGTCCGCGCACTTGCGGGGTCAGTTGTTCAGTCGCGGTTCATGGACTCGCACATCGGATTCGAATGTTGGTGGAGGTGATGCGTAGGAGGGGCATCTCGGTCCGTGCGCGCGTGTCCGCGGGGGAGCTTATTACCCGTTTCAGATAAGCCATCCACACGCTAAGCGCGCAATACCCATTCGGCGCGTCGAATGCGGGTTGGCATGGCACGTTTGGGCAATGTAGGTAAGGTGTAATCGTGGTATCGGACGATATGGTGGAGTTCCTGATGCGTCTATGCATGGGTGCCGTGGGTGCTAGCTGGCGGCAAAGTACTAGACTCGAGGGTTTTCCGTCGGCCTACCTCGGGTCGGTACGATTCATCCTGGTACCGCCTAGCAAAGGCTTTGGGGCCTAGAAGAACGATCAACGGGTCTTATCAGATGATCAATGCCGCCTGGAAGTCCATAAGAGAGAGGGATCGCAACGCCCGCGGTGGGAATGGGCCCACGATTCGAAGCGAACCTGACTCACTCCGGAGATGAGACGACGGCAGATGATGGCGAGCCAGACACAGTCGATGGGTCTTGGAGATGTGCTATGGGGGCGAATGGGCGATTCTGGTGTCCTGCCAATGTGTGGCTTCCATCAGGAGGAGGAGGAGGGGGAGGAGGAAGAGGAGGTGGTGATGGTGGTGGTGGTGCAGTGGTCGGTCCTGTGAGCCCACGCTCTAGGTCCTAGGAATCCGTCCGAGGGCTCGTCGTGAGCCACGTGGAACGCTGTCCCAAGCACCGGAAAGCCTTTTCCTATCCTGTCCAGATCCATGGCAAGATACAAGGCCGCGGAGCCCTCAGAGAATTTCCTTAGC
>Ga0247733_1000319_pt1 | contig 27658 bp, 31 predicted proteins | sample UWRJL043104R2_FD_180932 | JGI IMG/M metagenome (GOLD analysis project Ga0247733, IMG submission 180932) | Plant litter microbial communities from Arlington Agricultural Research Station in Wisconsin, United States - UWRJ-L043-104R-2 | ecosystem: Environmental > Terrestrial > Plant litter >...
CTTCACCGCTGCTGCTGCTGCTGCTGCTGCTGCTCTGATCCGATCCAATCCAATCCAATCCCATCCCGCCCACGTCCTGCGACTTTCTGCCCGCCGCGCCGAAGAACTCTGCCCCCTCCCCCCCCCTCCCCTCCCCCTTCCGCACCTCTCGCTGTCATTTCTTCTGTTGCTGTGCTCTTTGAACGTGTCATCTTTCTATACACATGGATTTCTTTGCTGACAGGCTCACTCCGCCAGGCTCTCCAACCGAAGACTCGAGACCAACGCACCCACACGTCCTCCGCTTCGCTTCCGACAATGTCTCGCTCCCAAAGAATAAGAGCACGAGCAATCTGCTCTCCCAGATGGCGCCCCCGCCCTTGTCTCTCACCACCAAGCGCCTGAGCATGGACGCGGGGCAGCTGGACAGAATGGCAAGGTGAGCCTCCCGCGGGGCCAGGGCAAACCCTCTCTGAAATAGGCACTCACATTGGCTAGGTCGCCCATCCTCCCCGAGCACGAGCATGGCATGGGGTCCTCCGGTCTCCGCCGCATCCGCCAGCAGCCAGGCCCCAGGCTGCCGACCTCACGAGCCGCCTCGCTGCACATCACCCCGCCAGTCTCGAGACACCCCTCCGGTTCAGCGCCCTCGGCCCCCGCCTCGCCCGCGCTCGCATTCGGCGAAGACCTCACCCGCTTTCCCAGCGAGTCTCTACACTCCTTCTCGTTCGCGACCCAGTCGGACGAGTTTATGCACAACCGCCAGAGCGTGCTGAAGCGGTCCGTGGAGTTTATGCAGAACAAGCTGGGCTGGGGTGCCACCAGTCCGGCCATTGCCAATGCCCAGGCAAAACTGAGCGGGGACCAGGAGGTGCAGAGCATGATGGAGCTGCTGACCAGAGCGAATCTGATCGGGCAAGAGGCACAGGGAGCCCACGGTCTGGGAGCACTAGGGCCGCTGACGGGTCCTGCTGAGACGGACGGGGAGAATCTTTTCGAAAAGGGTTTCTTTCCAGTCGCGCGATCAAGAAGCCCTGACAGCACGATGAGTCCAACCAGCAAGGATCCGCCGTCAGAGCATGCCATTATCACAAATGAAAACCTGGACTCCCGAAGCACACCAATTTCCGACCTCACCTCAGAAGGTTCAAGCACAACCACCTCGGAGACCCCGCCGCCGGTCCATCGACCATTGCGGGCGGCACTCAAACGAACACTAACGGATATAGCCCCTCTGACAATACAGAGTCAACTACACGAGGCTCTTGCACAGCCCTACCAAGTCGGAGAAGGGCATTCCAATCCGCTCGTCTCTCCTACAACCATTCCCACCATGCCACCATTAACCCAATCCGTCTCAAACGTGCCAGGGCCGCATGCTGGCGGAGGCGGGCCTCACATGCATGGTAGTCGCTGGGCTCCAGCTAACCAAGCCATCTTCACGACCGAAACGGTCGCCCCTTGGATTATCACATCTGCAAACGATCTGGCATGCTTAGTATTTGGGGTAACGCGCGCAGAAGTACGGAAGTTGGGGATCTTGGAAGTTGTCCAAGAGGGGCGTCGAAAGTGGCTTGAAGACAAGCTAAAGGACCCCGAGGTGGGCTCAAAGGCATCGCGAGAAATCCACAGCCAGAGTCAGCGCAACAGCCCCGCTCCGTCAACAGCGTTGAAGATTGGTAACGGAGTTACAGCGAGGTTGCTCAGCAAACCCTCCTCACGCCAAGTGGCGCAGAGGAGAGCGAAAACCGACGACGGGAGTGGCTCCTCAATGACTGCGCAACGAGGAAGCCCGAACCACGAAAGCAAGGGGTCACGAGGTGTCTTGCTCTGTGGTGACGTTGTTCCAATCCAAAAGCGCAACGGTTCGATGGGTTCCGCCAGCTTGTGGGTCAAGGAGAAACGAGATAATCTCATCTGGGTACTAGAAGAGATTGCCGAAGATGTGGTGCTCATCAATGTCGACGAGGTAGGATGTGTGGCCAAAGGCGAGGGCGAAATAGAAGCCGTGTTCGGTAGCGACCGTTTGCGAAGAGGCATGGATCTCGTACGTCTCATACCCGCCATACCGCGCCTCGAAGGCACCAATACCGGCGCCTTGAACTATGAGAGGATTGCAGAACTCCGCTATTTCACAGCTCGGACTTCGAATAGTATCAATGTTCCCGTGACAGTGGAAGCGCTGCCGGACGAGCCCACGTTTCGGGTGTCGAGCTTCCCCCACATCGCTGGTATCATAGTATTGGCCGCATCGGACCTCACCATCGCGAGCTCAAACTCCGTCTTTACGTCTTCTCTTTTTGGGCAGGGGCATGCCGACGGTCTCCACATCGAGAAGCTGATTCCCGGTTTCGATAAGATACTGCGGGTCATGACAGACGAAGACAAGATCAGCCTAGTGGATGGTATAGTCATCCCAGAGCACAGCTTCCGTCGAGCTCGAGCGCTGCTGGCTATGCGAGAAGGACGCGGCGATGCGGCTTCCATTTTCCTCAAGCCGAGTGGGCTGCCGGCTCTGCATCGTGATGGCCACGATATCATGGTCGATGTGCAAATGAGGGTTGTCAAGAATGAGAGAAAGCCTCAGCACGACGAGCACGTAATCGTAGAGGAGGACTCGACTACACCACAACCGCAAAGCTCGGAGCTGGTTTACGCTCTCTGGGTCACATATTCGAGACAGCTGCATGCAACGAATCATGGTATTGGCCCTGTCACACCACTCGTATCGCGCCCCGGAACGCCTCCCCATCAACCATCGCCAGGCCAATCTACCCTCATTAACACAGATGAGCAACAGTCCGAGTCTTCGAAGCCGGTCTCTCTACTCACACAACAACTCCAAGAGGCCATGGAACCTTCATCGCCTGCAGAACCACGAGCGAAGCAGCCATCCTTGCAACCGGAGAAGGAGGAGCCACCGAAGAAGAAGAGCATCAACGATTTTATTGTCTTGGAAGACATGGGCCAGGGCGCGTACGGCCAGGTCAAGCTATGTCGGTACAAGAAGAACAGCAGCAAGAAAGTCGTCATCAAGTATGTCACGAAACGACGCATTCTCGTCGACACGTGGACACGCGATCGGCGCTTAGGGACCGTTCCCTTGGAGATCCACGTGCTCGATTACTTACGCCGAGATGGTTGGAAGCATGACAACATAGTCGAAATGTCGGATTTCTTCGAGGACGACGTCAACTATTACATCGAGATGATCCCACACGGTCTACCGGGTATGGATCTCTTTGACTACATCGAGCTTCGCGTCAACATGGAAGAGAAGGAGTGTCGCAAGATTTTTGTCCAGGTCGCGGAAGCCGTCCACCATCTCCACACAAAAGCAAAAGTCGTCCATCGCGATATCAAGGACGAAAATGTCATTTTAGATGGTGAGGGCAACATCAAGCTGATTGATTTCGGAAGCGCAGCGTACATCAAGAGCGGACCCTTTGACGTGTTCGTTGGAACCATTGGTACGTACACCCACGAGGCTTGCTGTAGCCTTTTGCTAACGTGAGCGCAGATTACGCAGCCCCCGAAGTGCTCGCCGGAAAGTCATACCGCGGCAAAGAGCAAGACGTCTGGGCCCTCGGAATCTTACTGTACACCATCGTCTACAAGGAGAATCCGTTCTATAGCATCGACGAGATTATGGATCACGATCTACGTGTTCCGTACATTATGAGCGAAGAGAGCATCGATCTCATCCGGCTGATGCTCGATCGCGATGTGGAGAGGAGGATCACCATATCGCAGGTTTTGGAGCACCCGTGGTGTCAGATGATTGAGACACCTTCATAGTGGGTAGCAGGGCGATTGCGGAGTTCGGCCAAGGTATAGAATAGGAGTATGATGGCTCTCATGCTGTCCAGGGAAATTTGCTCTGCAACGACCCGCCAATAAGAGGTGGGTACCGAACGAAAGGTGGATAGTTGGAATGAGCACATAGAAAGAATGGTGACAGACGACGCTGATGATGATGTTTGGCATTTGAGCAATGGGCGGGTCGGGTCGCGGATGGGGGTTTTCTTTTCCTGCATGGTCGGGCGCGCGGAAGCGGATACCGCTGTGCGGCCTAGGGCTATCTTTTTTTTTCCTTTCCCTTATTAAAATGAATACCCGAGACGTTTCGTTCTGCGCTCGAGAGGTTTACCATCGGCTGTTGGACCCATGTGAGTGATGTCTTGTGCAGGGCGCGGTTGGGACTTCCCTCCACGCCATCAAGCCCACTACATTTGACGTCCGCGCTTGGACTTGCGCTCCGGCCGCCTAGGCATGCATGCACATTGTCCGAACACCTTCGCCTAAACGCCTACACATGCATGTGGATTGTTCGGACGCATATCCGGACTCCCACGGCTACCTCGTCAGCAATGAAACGCAGCTCGAGCGTCCGCTGCCCGGCCACGGCGCATCGTGACATGAACGGCTCGAGCGCGCTTTTCTCGGACGAAAGCCACCCCACTCACTGCTCGCATCAAGAAGAGATTGAAGCTTCGGCAACCCCGTTATCGTTGACGTTGCTGGACTACTAGAGTGGAGTGGGGTGCTGCGGGAAGAGGTGAGGAGCACACGGCGGTCGGAATGCAGGCTCCTCGTTGGCCAATTGCTGATTTGCATGCAGTAGATGGTGCACGCTTGCGCCGTCTCCGCGCTCACTTCCACGTCGAGCAATTGATTCCTTGACGTTGGTGCATGGCGGATCCGTCGTCTAGCCCGTCCGAGTCCCACTGCGTCAGCGCTACCGATCGTTCACGGTTTGGTCCATGCAGGACGCTCCATGTAGCCCTGCGGCTTGGGCTACGTCAGGCATGGAGACGGAGAGGTAGGATTCGACGGACGGGCGGTCGAACGAGGCGCGTGCTTTACCAAGCATCTCACCCGGCGCACACCGATGGTCGTTCTCCCATGGCGGCTTAGCGAGGGCCTCACAGCCAAAGGGCTGCTGACAATGCGTCGCACAGCCTCGTGTTTCCGCGCGCACCGCCACAAGGGTGGAGGCTATCCCGATTGGACGGCCAACGAGGCTGGACATTGCACACGGGAAAAGGCACGGCCTTTGGCCCCCAAATGCACCTCAGCCTCCTTGGCAGAGCCGTGCACCCCCATGTCGAGCTGGAAATAGGTGACATGCAATCCTTGGCCTGGCGAGCCACACTTGTATGGCGCAGGAAGTGGGGACAGCCACAGCCTACCCTGCACATCTCACGACAGTGCACTTTGGTGTTGCGGGGTGGGCTTGTATATACGTACCTGAAAGCCATGTTTCCGAGGCTCAAATCCGCCAGCTCACACTTTCACATCACCAATTGCGAACCACCCAGCAAACGCCCGCCGCCACCAGCACCATTGACGTCGACGACGACCCGGAGACACGATGCTGTCTCCCAACGACATCGACGGCAAGGCTACAACACCCAGCATCTGGTCGTATGACTCTGGCTACGGCTCTACTAGTGTATGCGAAGACCAGGCGGGGCTGGTACAATCGGTTCGTCTCACCCTTCTCCTTCACTTGGATCATTAGTTGATGGTCTGTAGAGTCGACCTCGCCTAGCTCCGTCGACCAACGCATACGTGCTCCCCGAAATTTCACACGAGAACGACTCCTGCATAGAATGCGAGTTCTGGCAGATCACCGATCCCAATTTCAAGTGTCAGGATTGTCGGGTTCCAGAGATCATTGAGCTTATGTCCTTGTCGGGTGGAACCTCGAAAAACAAAGCCCTACCGCGACTAGACATCCCGCTCCAGATCCAAGCAGCTCGGTTAAACACATCGGAAAACGCAGCCAGTATGCCTTCGGAGCCCCTTTCGTTCCGCAAGGTTGGTCAAGCCTCGCGATGCTCAGCCTGTGAGCTCTCTGCTCTCGTCGACCCGTCTACCACAACATCTTGCCAGAGCTGCGCTTTCGGCCCATCTTATTTATCTCCGCTCTCCACACAGTCACCAAAATGTGAGGTCAGACGGTCGAGAGCAGGTCGTAACTCCAAGCTCCCTCTCAGCGCACTCAACCGTCTGCAAGCTTGGTTGGATGCGAACCACCATGACCCTTATCCAAGCGCTGAGACGAAGAGGTCATTGGCTCAAGAGTGTGGAATTACTGAGAAGCAAGTCACCACATGGTTCACAAACGCACGAGCGAGACAGCTCAGTCCGTTGGATACATACCTATCTTCCAGCAGCGATGAGGAAGGTGCGCGACAGAGCGATATCGAAGATGCCGCCGAGACTTCGATACACACGGCAGGGTTCAGCTACCTTCCCGAGACTAGAGTACGTGGTCAGGATCGTCGTGCTGCATCCATCTCCGACGCGAGTATTTTCTCGAACCCACAAACCCAAGTCCGGCCCTCGCGACGGGGGAAGAAGAAGGACTACCGTCGCAACGCCAATCCAGAAACACCTCAAACCCCTATGCTTCTTTCGCCAAGCTCTATCACCTCTCCACTCGATGTTTCGCCCCCGGATGACCCAGACATGTGGCAGTGCACTTTCTGTCGCAAATCTCTTGTTCCTAAGTCATGGCGCCGCCATGAGGAGACACAGCATCGACCGAAGGCGCAGTGGACGTGTATGCTCTATGGTCCACGTCTCAATTTCCCTGCTCGCTCCAATTCGTCCTCTGTGTGCGCGTTCTGCATGATGAAGAACCCTTCGGAGGAACACTTCCTCAGTCATCATCGCATCGAGGACTGCGCGAAAAGAGATGTCGTTGATAGGACGTTCTTCCGACCCGATCACCTAAGGCAGCACGTGAAAAATTTCCACAACGCCAGCCTCTTCGACATTGTCCAGGCAAGATGGAAGAAAGCGGCCGAGACAGTACCGGAAGGTTGGACATGCGGATTCTGCGGTGAGAGACTTGAAACGTGGGACAAGAGGGAGAGCCACATTGCGAACCACTTCAAGGATGGGATGACCATGGCGTCTTGGAGCGAATATCCTGAGAACGTCTCAAAAGCAGAAAAGAAGAGCAAGACCAGCGAGAAGAGCAAAGGACACGGCAGTTTTTCCGCGCTTAATCGGCTCAGTCGCCACGCGTTCCCGCGCCGCTCCACCCGCTCCTCACAATCCCAAAACCAAGCCCAATCATTCCAACAACAACCCGACATTGAACCCAGCCAAACATCGTTCGCCAACGCCTGGGACCCCATTACCTCGTCCCTAGGTCTTGGTATAACCCAGCCACAAGCGCCTGTCCTCCCCGATCTTCCTCCACTTGACCCGCTCATGGACTGCGGCGGCTTTGGCGACTGGAATTTGCCGGCGACAGCGGATCCGGGCATGCAGTACGCTTTGACGAGCTCTGGCATATTTGATTTGCCGACATCAACATTGGCGCAGCAATTTGATGGTACACTTGCCATGGATATTTATGGAGGGTCGATGGGTTTTCAACAAGGTGGTTGGGCGCAGATGGAGACGCAGCACCAGCAGCACCAGCACGCAAACACGCATCAGAGCCATCATCTACACCAGAACCCAAATCAGCATCAGCATCAGCACCACCATCAGCAGCAGTGATTAAAGTTAACGAGGTTTTCGTTTCCCTTTCGGCGTTGGCTAGAAGGGGACCTCGGGGCGGCATCGTCTACGAGGCTACTTTGTACGAGTAGATTGAACTCTTGAGACTTTACGGTGTCTCGGTAGATTAGATCTCCTTTTGTTTTTTCTCGGCTCAGTCCTCTCACTGTCCCTGTCATTTCTCCTCAAACTCTTAGTCTGTCCCAGTCGCATCATTCTCTTCTTGCTTTCTTGTTTCTTTGGTTTTTTTTAGTAAGTGGCAAAAGCCTTCACGGCATGTCGTAAGACTCGCTTCGCCTGTCTCTTCAATCTTCTTTGATCTCAACTTGATTTAAAGTCTTTTCTTATCTTTTCTCCCATCATTTGTCCTGCTTCTCATTCTTCTGCATCCTTCATCCTGCTCCTTTGCTTTCTGTCCTGATGTTGTCCTGGCATGACGTGTTTGACCGTTGTGCGATGACAAGAAATCGTAATTGTAGAGCATGCGCCGGTCGCACCGTCAAATTGACATGCTCTTGTTTTCTCTTGGAGAACGTGGACACTATATCGTGGCAGGTCCACCAGATATATCTCATGCTTCCGTCTTCTCTTACTGCGATGACAAGCCTGTGTTCGTGTACGCCGTTAAGTGGTTCGGTCGGAACGTATAAAATAGATCCGCGCATCGATTGTGTGCGAGTGGTCTAGAAGGCCGATGAGGGTGTCGAAAGTATACGCCAAGGACGTCAACCAAATTGCGTGTAGTCGAGGTCACTGGTATGTCTTGAACAGCAATGATGTCACATAAGATACTCTCAGTTTCTTCCTGAACGTGTAGAAGATATGGATTGAGCAAGGAAACCGGGGTATATAGTAATGCAGACCTCTTGTTCGCTCCCAAAACTCCATTGATGCATGCGTGTGATACGGGCGGGCGGACTATTCGCGCCACTCTTTGGCGCACTTTGTACACTGTGTCCGAGTAAGCGTCGTGTTTGTGGGAAAGGGAGGAAGGGAAGAGTAGACACCTTGTAGAAATTCGTCATAGGCTCATCTGCACTGCGAATCTGCAGCGCAAACCAATACGCCTCGTCGTTTCGGCATTTCTCGACGGGACATTGCGCTGTGGCACTCGTTAGCATCCATCCATTCCTCCATTTCACACTCAACAGGCCCCGTCCCCATCCCCATCCACTTCACACTTCTCCACCTCCTCCATTTCCAAATCTCTTCCACACAACATAGCAAGATCAACATACTCCTAGCCTTCTCCACGCCATCCCAAGCCCCCTCCCCACCAATAACATCGTCCACATTCCGGAGCGGCAGCACCTTGCGCTCGTAGAAGCGCTTCTTTATGATGTATTGGTAGGGGCAGGTCAGGCATTCGAAGCGATTCTGGTCGGCGTATTGTTCTGTGGCGGGGTCGCCCGCGGGCACTTTGGAGACGCGGAGCATGTTGCTGCAGGTGGGGCAGACTGTGGTGTTGGGTGAGCTGGGGTGCTTGGGGGTATCGAGGTTGAAGGGGAAGAGGAGAGGAAGGGTGACATACATAGTAGCATTGTGGACAGAGGGAGCAGGGCGGGTGCGGGAAACAGGTGCTGAGTCGAACTTCAAAGTTTCGCGGTCGAGCAAAAGTTATGACGGGAGCGCGGACGGGGACCGCGGTTAAGCTAGTGCTTGATCAGGCATAGTGCGGGGCTGGTGCTTGGAGGCGGACCCTCAGCCACAGCGACTTCAGGATCGCTGCAGACGCGCACGCTGAGCCGCTCGCTCTGTCTCACATTTGACTTGACGTTGCATCACAACGCCGCGTGTGGTGCTCCTTCGACAGCTCTCTTTCCTACCTGCGTGCTTGTCGATTCTCTGGGATTCCGTGTACCGTTCTTGCTCCCCGCTTCACCGACCGAGCCGCACGTTCATACACAACGACCTCGACTCGTCCTCGTACGACACGCGCGGCTCCCCACAGCTCTTGAAAGAGTAGACATACGCATCGGAAAGCACCCACCATGGCAAATGAGGAGGTACCTTGCCCCCCTCCGAACTCTTCATAGGTGCGGTGAAGGCAAGAGCTGACACCGCAACAGGGAGCTTCCCCTCGCGAGCTGATCCTCGAAGCGTGCCGCCGGAACAATACATCGCTCCTAGAAGAGACCTTTGACGAGCTCGCGGCCGCTGCGAAGAAGGCCGGGAAGAAGTCAAAGGACCATGTAGCAGAGACGTTGAACAAGGCTGCTGACGGGGTGGGCAATGGTTGTTTGCATGTCGCTGCTACATACGGGAGCTGTTCGTCTACCCTATACCCGGCTGCAAAGTCACGCAAATGTACGTCTGCTAACACACGCCCCAGACGAAGTCCTAGACCTCCTCCTCGACCAAGAAGGCATCGAGATCGACGAGATCGACCGCTTGGAACGCGACACACCCCTCCACAAAGCTGTGCGCTACGTAAACTCGCTCGACAAGTCCGCCTGGGAATCCGAGGGGCACCCCATCGTCGACATCTTGCTCGACGCGGGCTGTGATCCCAGGATACGGAACAAGGCGAAGCTGAAGCCGGTGGAGTTGGCGGATCCGAGGAATACTGTGTTGAGGGGGATGTTGCAAAAGGGGGAGTATGCGATGACGGCGGGTGGGGATGTGGTGCAGGAGGATGATGGGTCGACGGGGAGTGCGAGTGATAGCGAGTAAGGGATAGGTGTTTCAGGTCACGTTAGGCATCTGCTGGTATTGAAGATGGGGTGATGCATGGATGATGTGTAGACATGTTTGGTGTGTGGTCTGGTAGAGCATCATTCTGGCTACCTGTTTAGATACCATGCATACGAGTCGCGACCGCGCGCGGTCTGCTACTCGAGATTTGGCTTGAACTTATATCAAAGTCCATGAACTGCACCAATTCCGAGGCGTGGACCACCTGAGCTACTGTGTCCGTCGTTCACAGGCCCACCCTCCATAAGTCGTATCCTGTCGTGTGTCGAACGATACGTGGGGGTGTCGTGGATATACCCTCGTGCCGCCTCCTCAATGCCACCTGGCTTGGCCTTCCGTATACAATTCAAATTCATAAATATGCGCGCGCAAGCGCTCGCAACACAATCAGTCCTCTTGCTGTGCACTCGTTAGCCCAGTCCTCTCTTTCTCAAACTTTCCCTCCCCATGTCACGTACCTTTGGCGGCGGCCCGACTGGCTGTATCATGCGCTCAAGCATCTGCACGCGCGTCCTTTCCCTGCTCTGGCCCAGACCAATGCTCATGTATTGTAGTAGCGGAGGATGACCTATGTAGGAGCTGAGCGAGTCGCGGGCGATGTTGGAAGTCCATTCGTGCTTTGTTGTGTCGCCGGAGCCGATGCCGATGTAGCGGGTTTGGAGGGCTTCGAGGTGTTGCTGGGCGCGGAGTTTGTCGGCCATTTTTTAAAGGCGATGGTGGAGATTGGCGAGACGACGTGAATGGAGCAATTTGGTGGGATTTGGAGCGGTCACGGGTTTGGTAGAGGAGTGTGGCGGAGGAGATGGTGGAAGAAGTTGAGAAGTCGTGAAGTCGGAAAACCGGATGACTAAGCCATTCGTGATCTCCATGTGAAAGTTCCCCACAACCACTTTCAACCCAACAACAACCATACCACACAATTCTTTCCTTTCGTCGCATCTTCGTCCAGCCGTTCAAAGTCACTAATATGGCCCAACAAGACACCATAATGACCAATGCGCCGCTGACCCCTGACGAAGACGCAACTGCAGACGCCTTCGCAGACCCAAACCCCGAACCAACCTCCCCCGTAATAGACTACTCCCCCGGCACAGTTCCCTACAACGAAGTCTTCGAAAATGCACTCATGACCGCAATCCTCTACAGCACGCCTCCAAATCCCACGCCACACACCCCGCTCACCGCGCCGCCTATGATAAACCCCACAACGCTACCCATCCCACTCACATCACCACTACGCACTCACCCGTCGCCGATCCCAGGCATCCTGTTAACCCATGCGAATGGGTATCATACAGGCGGTCCGGGCCCGACGCCAGATACGGTCGCGGAGTTTGCACGGAGGTTTGTGGAGGGCGAGGGGGTGGAGGATGCGGGGCAGTTGGAGAGGGTGGTTGAGGAGAGGATTGGAAGCCTGATGGAGGTTGTGAGGGAGAGGATGAGGGAAAGGGAGGAGGCGGTTGGGAGGAATAGGATGGTGGAGAGGGATTTGGAAGAGTTGGCTATGCAAAGGGCGGCTGAGTTGAGTGTTGCGGAGAAGATCAAAGGCGGGAAGCGGTGAGTTGCAAGTGGTTGTTGAGAACAACTTATGTATAGCTGGAATCTAGCAAAAGTGTTGTGGTGGAGGGGTAGAGGTAGGGAAGACGCATCTGGACGACTACCCGATACCCTCGACACAGCGCTTAACCCTTCTGATCCCAGGAGACGGACGTTTGACACACCCGGACGTGGTTATTCCGTCTCGCGCGCGGAATTATCTCTCTAGTAATGACCGCCCCCGTGGCTATGCTCTTCGATCTTGGATTCCGACACAACAGCCAAGCAACGTCTCACATGCTTTACGAGAGAAGCCGAGATGCCATCGTATGAGCCCCAGGATGCCGGCCTCCTCACCCGTGCATTCATTCGTTGCGACGAAAATACTATGGCTCCTATCCCTTAGATATTCGACAAAAGGCAAGCTATTCAGCTATACTTCCGCTGGACCTCGACCATCCAACTGTCGGAGCAGGTCAAGTATGACATACCCTTGGCCTATTCTCTCGGTTCCTTGGTACCCCATCTGACGAGCGAGTCCTTTATCGATACATCACCGCGCAATCCGAAGCATGCATACGGAAACCTGCTTCTGTTGTCTCGCCTGGCCGCTCTGCTGTACAATGTCCATGATATCACAGCCGCAGTGGTCATTGTCGATCGAGCGACGGCTTGGAGAAGTCGTCGGCAATTGGTTTCGTGAGTTCAGTAAAACCACTGGGTGTATGAACCTTAGAGGTATAGAGCGAGTGCTACCTAGGAGAGCGCAATTTAGCCAATGCAAATAGGTTAGATAGACCATCAAGTAAGTTCTTCAGACGAAATCTTGCAAGCACATATCCTCTGAAGAAAAGCATGTCTTCCGCGTTACGCTGTACATATGTCAGTATCCGATGCCGAAGTATATCAGGAGCAACATGGCAAGGCCCACACATTGCAGTTACTTTAATCCGCAATCCCAGTGAAGAGCTTGCAAAGGAAAGACGCACGGGTTCATGTAGAAGATGTCAATTTTGAAGTGGTTATTCTTCAGTGTTAGCTTTGCTGTGTTTTAATTAAACATGTCGCCTCGTTTAGCACTGAACATAGGCCATATTTACTCATACAGTTGGCAACGCCGGAATGCGATTCTGCTTAACTTCAACCAGCACCACGGTTATTAAGCATCTTGACTCTACGTAAGGATAAATGTTGTACACAAGAGGGGTCTTTCATTGCCAACACTTCGAACAAGGTACGCACCAGTACTGATTCAAAGCTTATAGAAGCGGTTCTAGCCTAGAGCTCCGAGCGCAGCTGTGGTCTGCGCGAGGGCAAAGGCCATCTGAAGAGGCCGTTCGTCGGTCATGGGTGGTGTGGAAGCTCCGATGACTTCCTTGACAGCGCTGAGCATGCCTGTGGTCGGCATTCTAACCTGTTCTAGTAAAGCTCTGGCCAGCCATCGTCATTGCCCGTGTGCCCGCCCGGACGCGTCTTTTTGCCCTGCATACACAACTACCATCTGCCCGTTTCGCGCAGTACTGTAGGAAGTGCTCCAGACACGCGTCTGCCTTCACATATCCCGACTCGGCGATCTCGCTGACCAAACAAACGCTTCTAACGTTAACTTAACGTTGCTTCATCTTCGTTCCCTGTACGCTCGACTACGGATCACGTCTATCCTTGTTCTCCGCCTGCATTGCACTGCGGATGAGCTCCGGAAGCCGCTAGACCCCAATATCTTCCGGGTCTTGAGCTTGCTCGCGCGACAAAAGCTTGCATTCACGACCTTCGACACCACCGAGTGTACCACAAGCCCTCAAAACCATCATGCTGGGTCAACTTGCATGGCGGGCCTTTAGCTTTGGCTATGGCATCCTCAACTTGGTCGTCATGGTTGGAATCGCTGCGCTTCGCGATGGAGCGCTCATGAAGCGCTCAAGTGAGAGCGAGAAGAAGGAGTTGGGCATTGGTATGTTGTTCCTCTCTGCCAGACTGCGCTTGTTGTATCGAGAGCGTGCGCACGACTAACCCGTTGGATATGAAGCTCAGAAGCGGTATTGGAGTCTTGCAGAACAGCCACTGCCAGGCTTCACACACAAATTCTTCACGCTCCGGAATGGCTTGAAACTCCACTACGTCGTCAGCACCGGGGCTGAAGCTTCCACGGGAAAGAACGTAGCCGTCTTCTTACACGGTAAGCCGGCTGCTACCCAACATGCTGCACACACAGACTGACGACATAAGGCTTCCCCGACTCATTCCTCCTCTGGCGCAATCTCCTCACCTCCTCGACCCTCGAATCACACATCCTGATCGCCGTCGATCTCCCTGGTTACGGCGGTAGCGACAACTTGGCCCGCTATGGCGCGAACGAGCTCTTGGAAGCATTCACCGAGTTCATATTGGGCATGCGGGAGGAGTACTTGCAGCAAGAGGCCAAATTTGTCGTGGTGAGCCATGACTGGGGAGGTGTTATTACTGCACGGCTTGCGTCGGAGGCATATCAATTGGCGGATCGCTTTGTGGTCGCGAGCGCGGTCATTGTATGTATACTCCGGGGGCGCGTAGAGCTTAAGTTTGGGTTGGAGTGGACTTGCTAACATGGTGATAGCCACAACATTGGGCCAGTAATGCCTTTACAAAGGCCGCCTCCTCGAAGCAGATGCTCCACACGTATCTACGCCGCCCACTCAGCATCTCTCTCCTCAAAAACGCCCTGTCCACACTCAAACCAGTCTTGGGACAGCTGGGAAAATCTTTCTATGTCTGTGAGTACAGCCGGATCAGCACGAGCTACGTTCGAATGCTCTGCATGACAACAAGTCGGAACATGGCACCGAAAGGCTTTGCTAATCTACCTTGCAGTCATCTTCAATCTGCCGTACCCACTCAATATCTTTTTCGCCACGTTTGGTGACTACTGGCTCTTGAAGACCCTCCACAACGTCGCGGCGGGACTTCTCGGGCCTGACGGCAAGTTCAAACGCAAGCTGAATGAGAAGGAGGCAATGGACTACCTGGCTGCATCTACTGGACCTAGCGTGTCACAGCTGGAAGACGGAAATCTCGCGTATCCTGAAGCTGTCAACAAGCGCATTGACGATCTGGGCATGTCTGAGAAAATTCGTAAGTAGACTTGTGGCGCAATGAGAGTATTCGCATGCATTGCACTTTACTAAGCTGACTTACACCTCTCATCTAGGCATCTACGGCGAAGGCCTCTTGATGGGCACTTGGGAGAAGTCTCTTGAAACCGTCGTCGCCCTTTCGGAAGTCCCAACGTCAGCCTTCCGCCACACCTCTGGATCCTCAGGCGCAGGCCTCTTCGATGACGGACCACGCGGCGCGGTGAAAGCGCCTACCACGATCGTGTACGGCAAACATGACTTGGGGTTTGATCGGACGCTAGCGCTGGAGGGCATTGCGGATTATCTGGGAAAGGGTAGCCAGGTTGTGTTGTTGGAGGGCGCGGGCCATTGGTTGCCGACTGAAGAGTTTGGTAGTCAGGCGTTGGAGAAGGTGGTACAGTGGGCCATGGGGGATGAGGGCGCGCCGTTAGGGAAGAGTGTTGCGGAATTTGGGAATAGGGTGAAGATGTTGGTGGAGAAATAGGGGAATACGGGAGGCGCGGATTAAAAGTGGAATCAGCAGAGGAAGGGGGTGGTTGTGGGCGTTTGGGCAAGATGCTTGTATGATAACACCCTGACAGAAACTCTCGCTGATTTGCATTACGATTATGATGAAATTGGAACGTCGTCTTCATTCGCTTCATGTTCTTTGTGTTCGTCGTATGTTTTACGAAGTTGATACTTTAGCCACGGAAGTAGCATAGTCGAGTAGCAAAAAGAAGGATGGGAGTGACACGATTGCATACGGGCATAGCCACCATGAAATAAATGCACAAGGGATGAAGAGAGGGATTAATGCCATTCTCCATCCGAAGACGCTACTCGTGCTCTTAACCCTGCAAAATGGTGACCGATGCCGCGATAAGCATCCAGCGTACGGCACAACGGCTTACATGTATGTTCAGAATTATAGCGTGTACAGCCCAAGATCCGTGCCGGTCTGAAATGGTCACTAGCAATGACAAGTGCCGGTACCCGTAACGGCGACTGAAGACCGTGAGGTGTAACTGAGAGGTAGAGAAGAGTTGAGGAGCCAAGAAGACTTACTGAGCTTACGGTGTGAGTCTTGCCGCGTGCCTAGCACCGAAGAAGTTTGAGTGGTTTGGTGGAGTGGCGAAGTGCTGCGGCGGCAGTGTGGTGACATTCTTGGGGGTCTTAGTAATCGAGAGGAAGAGGAGGGTTGGAATGTAGTACCCGTCAGAGGTGGTTAAGGTGACTGAACGCGCAATTGGAAGAGAGCTTGATGGATGGTGCTGATGACCAGAAGTGATGGTGAAGTTTGGCGTTGGAGGTGAAAGTCGAACCCAGAGGTAGAAGTCGAACCCAGAGGTAGAAGTCGAACCCAGAGGTAGAAGTCGAACCCAGAGGTAGAAGTCGAACCCAGAGGTAGATGTCTAATCCTGATTCCGTAAACTGAAAATGTCAACGCGAACCATGAACGAGCTGCAACACGGATGGGCCAGAGCGACGTCGCGATGAGAAGGTTAGGTTGAGCACCGATAAAGGTCGGTAAAGGCAGAAGAGCGAGCAAGGCGTCAACATACTTGCTCAAGACAGTATGATACTGTGTACGAGTCGTATGCCGACGGCACGACGTATCAGGAGAGGGGCTCAGAGCGTCGGGTGTAGAGAAATTTGAAGTTCGAACGCTTGAAATCGAGGCTGTTGAGTAGAAGTGAGTACGATCATGGGGGGAAGGGTTGAGGAATGAGCTGTAAGTGTAAGTTCTTGTACATTATGCCGGTGAGGCGTGATCAATGGAGACTCCGAGAGGTAAGTGGACAGAGCGAAAGGAACAAAGAGGCAAATTGGGCCAGGTGCGCGAACATGGCGGCGCTGACAATCCCGTGGCCGGATATTCGAAACTACCTCAACATATTAAGCACGACGTAAGAAAACAATAGAAAGGTGTAGAGATGTAGAAAGAGAGACGGTACGCTTGCCACCATCTCACGCCAGGACCTGAAGCTGAGGGCTAAAAGCGTTTGATAGGCTTTCGCTTCACAGGCGCGAAATAAATCGTGGAATAGAAAGATCAATGGCACACGTGGAAGACCTCTGTGTGCAGTTCTTCTCAGTTGACTTCGAGGCTGCACAAACCATCTTCGACGAATGTGTCACAAGAAGAGTTTTTACACAGACAGCCGTCGACATGTCCCAATCTCACCGCTGATGTGCTTGGTCTTTGTATCGTAGCCGGCCTAGAACAAAGAAGCGTAAGAGACGGCCCGACATGGAGCGCGCCCAGCTCACTTAAAGGCTGCCACCGTACCCCTAAAACTCGATGCAAAATTCGATGTCGTACCCTCGCTTCGAGCTCGAGCCTACATCGACATCGAAACCCATCAGAGCGCTAGCGACTACTGCGAACAATTACAGTAGGAACGTGGTAGCCTCGGACAAATTGCCGGCGGGCCTAACGTACTTATCCGCTTCAGGTGCGGGAATACCCACATCGCTACATCTCAAGTAATCGTGTACAGGGTTTCCGTGGCATGTGCACCGGACTTGCCGAGGGACATGCAACATCGTCGATTTCCCTAGCAGGAGATTGTATGGTTCCGGGCGTAGTGAACTAGTCGATTGGACATGGAAATAGTGGATAAGCGGTCGGAAAAAGCACTACGTCATACGATTGGTCGGCTGCTGGCGCCTGTGCTGTGGATGGGGGTATAGTGCGATGTGACATGGAGTGGGGAATAGCGGGGCCAGAGTAGATATGAAAGGAAAGACATGGAAAACGACAGCATGAAATGGCAATATATTGCGAGATGGTGGCAATGCCGAGCCAATAGACAGATAGCAAGGAAAGCGCTGTGCATTATGCGATTATGGCCGAGATACCGAGAAAAGGTGGGCAAAGGAAGGCGAGCTTCGTGTTGGCGGGCGGTTAAGCCTTCAGCATAGCACTGTCCACCTCCCAATCTTGCCACGTCGGATTGTCGAATCCATTCGGTCTTGTGCTTCTCAAAAAACCGTTCCAAGTATCTTCCACATCAACGACTGGTTTGATCGTTCGTACGGCAGCGTTGAAGCCTTCACTGAAGCATTCTTGCATGTGGCGCTCGTCGAAAAGCTCAGGGTGTACTTTCCGCATCGTTTTCAACGCACGCTTTCCAACCTCGTCAACTGAATCGTTGTGTCTCAGTTCAAAGAACTCGCTGTCGTGCTGCCGCCTCAGGTGGGTCATCATCGTGTCGTCGTAGAGCCCGAGCTGGAGCAGATAGATGTCGTATTGGCAAAGCGACGTCGTTCCGAGATAGCTTCCTCCATATTTTGCTCTCTTGTAAAGACCAGTCAATGCTGCAATTGTGCCCATGCAGCCGGTTCCGTAATCGCTCATCGGAAATGGCGGTACGACCGGCTCGTCGAGACCCATGGAAAGGCCCTGTGCCCATGCAACTCCAGTCACGCAATCTGCAATCTGTTGCCAGCCTGGCCGCGATGACCAGGGCCCGACATGACCGAAGCAATTCTCGGCGACATATACGATGCCACGTTGGCGATGCTTAGTAAGTTCCAGGATTTGGTGGGGTCCGTATCCGAGGCGAGTCAGACTCCCGGGTCGGTAGCCATCAAGAACGACATCGGCGGATTGTAACAAGTCTTCAAAGATCTTTCGGTCATTCTCGTCGCGGAGATTCAAGTCCGAGGCGTGTTTGCCTAGGTTTCCGTCCACTTGGAAAAAGGGCACATCCGACAAATTGGGAGAGGTAATCTTGATGACTTCTGCACCGTATTCAGCCAGGCCACGTCCCATTGCAGGGCCTGCAATGATACGGCACAGCTCCAAGACACGAATGCCGGACAAGATCTGAGGCTTCGGCGCAGGCGAGGTTTTAAAGGGAAAGGGTGCTGGTGGCGTCTCTGTCTCCAAGGTTTCAACTCTCCAAGGTGGTTGCTGGATCAGTTCTTGCCCATGCTGGGTCGTTTGGAAATCTTCCCACTTCAGACAGGTAACACCGGCTTGCTTGATCTTCCAATTCATCTCTTCGAGCTCATCGGCAGTGTACTTTCGAACATGGTCTTCTATAATGCTGATGCACTCGTGGTAGTCGGTGAGGTCTGGCCGATGTCCTTCTAGACCAATCATGTTCAAGGCTTTGGTGGCTTCTAGCGAGCCGTGCAGGTGAAAGTACTCGCCGGGATTCTTCGTTGCGTACAGATTGGCAGAAAGCCTACGGTAGAGAATGGACTGCGCCTGTAATAAATCGGTGTCTCGGCCAACGTCAGCAAGCCGTCCATGGCACGACGAAGGGTATTCACCTTTCAGCATCTTCTTTACCTTTGGGTGGGCCTTGTTCATGCCGCCAACCGTGGCGAGGTACGTCGAAAAGAGAAAGGCCGAAGCGCGCTCGAGATCAACATTGATCTTGCGTTGCTGGGGCTGGTTTGCAAGATCGGCAATCGAGGCGGCCACTCCAGCCTCGACAGCCTTGAGAGCGGTTATGGCCTCGGTTTGCTTCAGCGAACTAGGGAAGTACGGGCTTCCCGTGTTGGCGGTCGAGAAGCCGACACGGCCAATGTGTGGGAGACATTCCTCGGGAAGCTGGGGCTCGGCTCGGTTCAAGAGGTGCTTCAGGGCTGATCGGGTGCCATCGAGGAGGCTGTACGGAGGAGACGAGGTCCCGTTGGACTCGTCACGTTCAGCTCCCAGGAAAGGCGTCATGGATGGGGCGGAGTCACTCGGATCAATGAAGGACTGGAGCGAAGGTTCAGGAGGGTGGTGAGCAGAAACCAAGCGCCTTCACGCCGGGCGACGAAAAGGCCGGCGGTGGCATGTTAGGGCGCGGGCAGCTCAGGCCCCATGCTGGACGTGGGCTTAGTGTGGTCGAGGCTATAGTGCTGTAGTCGGCATGGCACCCTGCAGCTCGGAGGCGGGTGGAGAGATGGGATGGGGGACTGTACCGTACAGCAGTGCAACAGATGAGGGGTCGTAGCCGATGGCCGCCTCGGCCGGTTGCGGCACGTGCAGTCCAAGCACAGAGAGGCCTAACGTGCAGCAGCAGCCAGCCCAGCCTCTTGTGCGTCGGCGAGTTCTCGCAAAGACCAACCACCATGTCTCTGTGTCAGCTGCAATCTTTGGCCGTTGGGACGCCGGCGACTTGCTGACTCCACCCACGACTGCAGCGGCGTAGCGACCCCCGCATGCACCCGATGACGCTGCCCGCCCAGCTCAGCCCTCATCCGACACCCACCCTGGCCACCGTCTCTGTCGGGAGCATCCGACAGTCGGAAGAGCAACACCCAGCCCGCTGAGCACCACACTACCCCCCCGCCTAACGTTTGCGTGTCGCCAGCGCAGCGGCGAGAGCAGCGGCATGACTCGGCCCAAGGTGCCGCCAGGTAGTGCTCCGCCTGCCGTACAGTCGGCCTGTTGTGCGAAACCTCTAACATCATGTCGGCTTCCAGATCAACGCCAACGCACCGCACAGGCCTGTGAATCCTGCAAGAGGCGCAAGCAGAAGGCGAGTGCCCCGTTTTTCCCATATTGCTTCATCAATGCGGCGTTGGCGACGACAGACGCTGCCCTCGCCAAGCACCAACCCGCCAGAGGACCTGGCACAGCACTCGATTGCATCTTCAGTTCGTTGCAGCTTGGTCCCTGCTACCCTGCTATGCCACATCGAGTACGCCCCGATTCCGATACTACGTGTGGCTTTCGCCAGCCGCCTTCCGATTGTTCTTGAGCCGCCGTTGCCCTTGGCGTGGGTCTTGAGCGAGCGGGCTGACAGACATCAAGTGTAACGGGTTGTGCCCATGTAACACGTGCGAAAAGGTAAACCCCTCCTTGCCCATGTACGTCGCCCTCATTGACCCTGGACCAGAGGAAATTCACCTGCATCTATTCCGACCGAGATCCCGACTCTCCCTCCGATGCAGCCAGACCGACCAAGAAGCGAGCTGTCGACGGCGATCATGCCAGTCCCAGCGTGAACGACAACTCAACATCGGGCACTCCGACAAACGCCCTTTCCGCTCACTCACCGCTAGCTCAGCCGGCACATGCATCACCTGTACGGCAGCGACCGGGCTATGGCGCGCAGGAGTCGACGTCCAACCCGGCTAACAACAAGCGTGACGACCCCCTCTTCAGATCCCATGATGAGCGGCCGACTATTGAAGCAGCAAGCTCGCTCCAGCAGCTGGCTACCGGCCAAACGGTTGACGAGCGCCCGTCGCTCGGATCACGTGGCTCGACCGTCTTGAGTGGCCAGGAGGAAGAAGCTGTAGTCTACACACAAAGCAGAATGCTGCAGGATCCTACTGGAAGATTACGTACGGCGTCTCAATCATGATTCCTCAACGTTCCGCTGACCATCGTAGTCTATGTTGGTGATTCGGCAACGCTATCCTTCCTCCAACTGCTTCGATTGATGGTAGAGAATGCCGCGGGCTCGTCGCCCTTCACTACCGATCCTCGTCGACACAAGATCGTCGAAGGCCAACTGTCACTTCCAGTCAGTGCCCGGCATACCCATCTACTACCCGATCAAAGGACAGCACGCGTTCTTGTGGATGCCTTCTTTATCAATACCCACGGTCTCCTACAGATCTTCGAACACCAAAAGTTCATGGAAGAGGTGGAAAGATGTTTTTCGGACCCCTTGTCCACCGAACCATCATGGCTTTGTTTGTTGAACCTAGTCTTCGCCATCGGTCTGACGATGGCTACTCCACTGTCTGGGAGTACAGAGGCGCTCATTGTCGACAAGCTGAGAAGCGAGCATATTGATCGAGCCGAGGTCTTCTATCTCAACGCAAAAAGTCTCAGCGACCCTATGAACGGTTTGGAAGACCAAGATTTCTGGTCTATACAAGCACTTCTCCTCATGTCTTTCTACATGTTGGCCAAGTCGAAACGCAATACTGCCTTTGCGCTTGTTGGTATGGCGGCTCGATCTGCCCAGGCTCTCGGTCTACATAGGGAGGAGACTATGGTCATATTCGGCCCAGAAGAACAACAGGCGCGGAAGAACTTATGGCGCTCTCTCTTCGTCATCGATCGTCTCCTGTCATGCTCTTTGGGTCGACCCACAGCAATCTCCGAGTCTGATTGCTCCGGGGACACCCTCCACCCCGCGGAACCGTCGTCCGACTCCATTTTCGCCCAGAATGGCAATACGAGAGCCAACTTCAATGAGACCGGGGCATGTGCTCTTGAAGCAGCTGTGAGGAGCTGCTCAGTCATTGGCCAGATCCTGAAGCAGGTCTACCAGCAGCGAAAGATCAGTACTCGTTTAGCTCAAGAGATCGCAGACACTTGTAAAACGTGGCCTCGTGCTCTACCGACCGTTCTCCACTGGCGCCAGGCCTCGAGTGCTACCGCTAGCCAGGGTGTCGCTATACTCCATGTCAACCTCTTCTACTGCCATTCCATCATCTTGCTCACACGACCCTTCTTCTTGTATATTCTCAACATGGAGACTCAACGCCAGGTCAGTCAAGCGTCAAGCGGAAGCCGAGCGCCTAGGCCCTACCTGAGGATGGAGAAGTTTAGCGAGGCTTGCGTCATCGCTTCGACACACACGATCCTTCTTGTGCAGAACGCTTTCGATGCCGGGTACCTATCACGTCGAAATCCAGCAGTCATATACTTTCTCTTCGCCGCCGCTCTTGTCATTCTCTCAAACGAGTTTGCGAGCTTGTACCGAGTCGATGCCCCTGATACTTGCATTGCCAATTCCATCAACATCATGAGCTACTGCGCGGAAAGCGATCAACAAGCCAGTCGTCTAGTATACATACTAAGCTCCTTCCGAGATGTCGTCGCACAACAAAGGACACGAAGAAAACATAGCTTGTCGGACAATCTGAACCTTCCAAGTATATCCTCCCAACTTTATAATGTATCGAGAGCACCCCAGCAGCAGAGTATGAGCGCCGTGCCAGGGACTGACCCGACCAACTCGACACCGCGCCTCCACCAAGTTCCCGTCCACATATACCCGGGAATGCAAACCACTCCTCTCAACGACCCCCCATCCTCTTTCCAGTCACCCCCGCAACCTCAACCCTCCGCTCCACCAAATCTCTCTGTGCACCTCTCGCCAATCAACGTCCCTTCAGCGACCATGTCTGGAAGAGATCCGTACACCATGGAAGCTCCGTCCCGACCTCCTAGCTTATCCAACGTGCTCGACCTATCGGGTTTAGACGCCACACGCGTGCCTAGTCTGTATTCAGAAGAGAGTGGTGCAGATGAGCAAATCGACTTTGATGCGCTATGGGCGTGGCCTAGTAACACACCTGTGCTTGGATCGCCGAGAGTGGCCGGGGATGGAGGGTTGATGGAGAGGGTGCAGGGTGTCAGCGACAATGTTGTACCTATGTTCGGGGTTGTGAGAAATGAGGCTGTGGAAGGGTAGGTGGGTTGCGTCGTATTATAGTTGTGTATACTTGTTCTTTGGGCGTCGCGCGTGTGTGTGTGGGTGGGTGGTGTGGTGTCACGTGACTGTGCTTGTTTGATCTGGCACCGGGTGTAATACTGTTGTTGTATACATATTAGTACGGGTTTCGCTGTGGTGCTCACTTACGACGCTCTCGAGAGCCACAAATCAACGCTCGAAATGAACACGTCCGAAGAACCAGGAGTTAATATCTAGCTCCAGAACTTTGATTACCTCTCATAGTCGTCTCCTTGTGCAATGCTCTCTCGACTACCCTTATGTCGCTGCTGCAAGCTTACCAAAATCTTTCGGAACCCGCATTCCGAGATTCCGAGCCGAGTGCGGTCCGTGCACGATTAGCGGACCCCCGAGAGCTTGATGCCACCTTTTGACTTTCTGGCATGTTGTTGCCGGGAGGTGATATAAGCTTGCAATTCCCACCACTCTCTTCTATTCTGGGTTCAATGGACAATTGAGGCCACATCTCGTACCCTTTACTTCCTCTGCGCCAGTCGCCCTTTTCGATATCCACGCGGCAACTACTCCACCTCAGTCGCAGTTGCAGTCGCAGTCGCAGTCGCAGTCGCAGTCGCAGTCGCAGTCGCAATCTCGCAGGCGAATTTCCACGCAAACACACTCCTCTCAACACCGCACCTCCAACTCCCGCGAAATACCCCAATTCAAATACAATGGCGCGCTCAAAACCCTCGACCCCCCTCCGACGTACGCCCTCGGAAACCCACGCGCAAAACGGCAGTGCGCGCCGCCGCCGCCAAAGCGTCACCGAGCGCATCGAGCACGGGCTCGAGGAAGTCGCTGAAGCAGCTGCGCGCGATCCGAAGGAGCAGAAAGAGGCGGGCCTCCTGGCGCTGGCAATCTGTGTAGGAGGTATTTATGGAGCTTTGTAAGTTGAACCCACTTCTATCCATACTTGCACCGCCAATCCGCCTTGATCGCATACTCCTTACGTGTGTTGGGAACATGGATGGACGGACCATGCTCTTGAAGAGTATGGAAGAGGGACTAATATAGAGAAACAGTCTAAGCTGGGCCTACTTCCAAGAGAAAATAACGACCACATCCTACGGCCCCAAAAACCTCCGCTTCACCCACTCCATCGTCCTCAACACAATCCAATCCGCCTTCGCCGCCTGCACAGGCTTTCTCTATCTCTGGACCACTGCACCGCGGTCCCCGAAAACAAACCAGCGCCGCATCCCTCCCATCTTTCCCTCCACCCAAATCCTCCCCCTTCTCCTCACCATCGCCGTCACAAGCTCCCTTGCTTCTCCGTTCGGCTACGCAAGCTTGAAACACATTGACTATGTCACGTTTATATTGGCGAAGAGCTGCAAGTTGCTGCCGGTCATGTTCCTCCATGTAACCCTCTTCCAAAAGAAATATCCCGCGTACAAGTACCTCGTCGTCGCCATCGTCACCCTCGGCGTCTCAGTCTTCACAGTCTACAACCCTTCCACCTCCAAGAAAAGCGCCAAACACGCTTCGTCCAACGCCGGCGACGCAAACAAACTCTTCGGCCTCGCCTTGCTCGCAATAAACCTGCTCTTCGACGGCCTCACGAATACTGTCCAAGACCAGATCTTCACCCGCTTCAAGGGATTTACAGGCCCGCAAATGATGTGCGCCCAAAACATAATGTGCACCCTCCTCACAACAACATACCTCCTCTTGTCGCCCTACCTCGCCTCCACACCCCTCGCCTCCTCTATCGGCCTTGCGCCAAACTCGGCAGGCGAACTTAGCGATGCTCTCGCATTCATCAAATCCTACCCCACTGTAGGTCTCGACGTGCTCTCCTTTGCTGCATGCGGCGCAATCGGACAAGTCTTCATTTTTCACACGCTGGCGCACTTTAGTAGTTTGTTGCTCGTCACGGTGACGGTGACGCGGAAGATGCTTACTATGCTCATGAGCGTGGTGGTGTACGGACACAAGGTTACACAGATGCAGTGGCTTGGTGTGGGTCTGGTGTTTGGTGGGATTGGGGCGGAGGCGTGGTATCAGCGAGTAGAGAAGAAGGCTAAGATGGAGGGCAAGAAGAAGGAGGGTGTTGGCTTGAAGAAGCAGTGAGTGGTTTCAGAAAAAGTAACGGGCTTTAGAAGACGAAGAATATACCCTTTGATATACAAAAGGCGGATAGACTAGCGAGCAACGAATACCCAGAATCTCAATACATCACATACCAAAACAGGTTCAATAACTTGGAGTACCGCTCTCATTTGCTACTCTACAGAGGGGGTGATGATAACAGGACCGCACTGCCAACCGCAGCCATACTCTCAGTTGGTATAGTAGTCGTCGTCGTAGATAATATTGATGTTCGCAGGATCAAAGTTGAGGTCGTAGAGAGAGTCGGACAAGGAAGCGAGTACAATGTTGTCGGGATACAAGAGGGGTCAAGGGAGAGTGTTGTAAGAAAGGGGTGTTGGTGTCGTCGTAGAGAGCAGGGGAGAGCGTAGCAAGAAACAAGCTATGTCGGACTCGAGGAGAGAGAAAGGTTGTTGTCGGATGTAGAGAGAGAGGTAGACGGCCCGACACCCTTTCGCAAGGGCTCAGCCGCCATTCGGCAACCCGTCTTATCGGCCAGGTAAAGAAATCTGCTGCGACACACGCCGCCGGCACGCAGATTGGTATCCATGTCGTGAAATCGTGACTGACCCGCTCAATTTGCACTCAAGTCTCGAATTAGAAAGAAATGAGTAGGGAAAAAAATGCCCCGTCCAGTGGTATCCATCAGCTAGGTAATAACAGAGGGGGCTCGTCAGAAGAGAAGTAAGCAAGCCTTGCTTTTGGGATTTCTGCGTGGCAGATTGCATGTCTTGCCAGAAGTGCCCGCCAGATGACGACGATTGCGGAGGTCCCAATTCCTTAGGAAGCGATCAACGCGCCTTCACCTTCCATTCGTCCTGTCAAGGTCCGATCAGAGCACAATCAACGACAGTCAGCCGTCTACTCGGCGGCTTGGCTGCGTCGCATTTTCTCCGCCTCCAAGTTCTCGTACAGAAGGTACAACGCTTTTTCGTTGGCGCCGGCGCTGCCGGTGATGGTGAACATGCGCTCACCCGTGTCGTCGTGCGGAGCCTTCGCAATGGAGATGCGCGCGCCGGAGCTCTTGCGGATCTCGCTGATCTTGCTGCCACCGCGACCAATGATGCAGCCGACCATGTCCGAAGGAATGCTGATGTTCTGCGTCTGCATCTCTTCTCCATCCTCGGTGTGCGTTGGCGGCGGCGGACGGTTGGCCGCATCCGAACCGGACCGTCGGTTGAATGTCTGCTGCGGAGCGTCGCTGAAGTCGGCACCATGTCCGGTACGGTTGTATGAACGGCCGCCACCACCACCTGCTCCTCCTCCAACACTACCACCGACAGCGCCTCCCCCGTTTGCAACAGGTCCAGCGCCGGGCTGGACCCTCACAGCAGGGTTGTACAGCACGGTGCCGTAGCCGCGCTCGTGGTCGTCAATCAAGCACTTGCCAATCTCCCAGACAGCCTTCTCGATACCTTGGGGCGCACCCTGGACCTCGACAATGCGCTCGGTGGACTGCGGAAGCATCTCTTTCTGAGCGACCATGCGAACGCCGGAGGAGTCTTGGATCTGCTTGATCTTCAGTCCTTGGCGGCCGATGATGGTACCCATTTGGTTGTGAGAGATGAGAAGGCGGATGGCTGTGCTCGTTAGCCGGCTGTTTGGCCCGAAACTACTTCAATGGCACTGTGTAACATACGATGAGTCCCATCAGTGCGGATCACGCCGCCCATGCCCATCTGGGGGGCACCGTCGAGCAGGCCCTTGGCGACCAGGCCGTACGCCTTGGAGATTCCGGAGAGTGGACCAGTGACGGAGAGGACGCGGTCATGGACGCCCTGGACGACCTTGCTGACGCCGGCGCGCACGCCCGTCTCGTCACGCAGGTCGGCGACGTTCTTGCCCGCCTTTCCTATGATAACGCCGGCCTCCTTGGACGAGACAATGGCACGTAGGGTGAGCTGCGACTCTGCGTACTCCTCCTCCGTACGAGGGGTAGCCTCGCCGTCGTCGTTGACGCTCAGGCGCTGCATGGACTCAGCGATGGGGCTGGCATCCTGGACGTTCTGCTGGGATTCCTCTGCCGACATGGTGTAGGAATGGGCTAGGTGGGCGGGTGCTGTGCAACTGTCAGTTACGTAGACATAGACGCGCGACGGGCGCGGACAAACTTGCCGGAGTGTCAGTCGCGGAGATGGAAGAGGTCGAGAGGCGCGAGGAGGGCTGTGGGGCTATATCGCGTGTCGTGTTAGTTTGTTGTTGACAAGGAGCTGCGCGAATTCCTGGGCTGCGAGAGCTACTCACAGATGCTGCGGAAGTGGCGGGGGAAGGTGGTGCGTGCGGGATCGGCAGGCTGGTGTGTGTGTGTGAGAGAGA
>Ga0247733_1000320_pt1 | contig 27441 bp, 22 predicted proteins | sample UWRJL043104R2_FD_180932 | JGI IMG/M metagenome (GOLD analysis project Ga0247733, IMG submission 180932) | Plant litter microbial communities from Arlington Agricultural Research Station in Wisconsin, United States - UWRJ-L043-104R-2 | ecosystem: Environmental > Terrestrial > Plant litter >...
CAAGTCTGCGGCTGACGGGGGGTGGTGGGGGGGGGGGGGGGGGGGTTCGGCATCATCGCACACGGGGACGGGGTGAACATGTCGCTTCCATCTTCACCCGTGATGCGGCAATTGTTCCGCGGATCGAAGCATCTTCCATTTCCTCGCTTACGGTAGCCTTCCATAGTCTGCCAAGGTGTGTCCTACGAAGTTTTGCTGCTCCCCGCCGATGGTGGGGTAACAGAGCGGTCAAATCGACAATGCCGGACACCATGCTTGAACTTTCCTGTCCGCCACTTGTATGACAAAAGACCGAGCAATGTTGTTGAAGTATGAGCTTACCCACCAGACTGATCAAAGTCCTGCCATTATTCTAGCCATGCTTCCGTTCTCGCAAGACACCCACGAGGGGGGGGGGGGACGTTACTTTTGTCCCACCCGACCCACGCGAGACCCTGTAGGCGAGCAACATACTTGAAAAGGCAGTGATCGACATTGCATTGGCGGACGATCAACTGGGTGATGTCAATGCAGGGAGGCTTGCTGAAGAACAACGAGGTCGGGAATAAGGCAAAAAGACACGAGAGGAAGTACAAGCCGGACAGGGTACGCGGCCAAAAGTGAGGGTTGATTGCTGAAGTTTTCCATTTGGACTGCCACCGATGTTATCTAGCTGCCGCCGCCCATATATAGGATTACTCGAACAGGTTGAAGTACAATGCACGCCATGCCGCGCCGAATCCACAAAAATTGGAGCAATATTGAACCGAATCAGCATTTAGCCCTTGACCTTGTAAATGGCCTCGGCGAGGCGCTTGACGTTGCCGGTGGTGATGCCAGCTACGGAGATCCTGCCGTCCTTGGTTGCATACACGGAGTGCTGTAGCGGTGGTCAGTGACTGGTCATGACTGGGCCGCCTTTACGTACCTCCTTGGCCAGCGACTCCATCTGCTCGGGCTTCAAGCCTGTGAACGCAAACATGCCAATCTGGGAGGTGATGTGGCTCCAGTCGTGCTTGCTGCCGAGCTTCTCAAGGTTCTCCTTGAGGAGCGCACGCATGGTGATGATGCGGTCGGCCATGTCCTTGACCTCGCCAAGCCATTGCTTGTTCAGCGCGGGGTTGTTCAAGATCTCGGAAGCAATACGGGCACCGTGAACCGGGGGGTTAGAGTAGAGCGGTCGCACGAGGATCTTGACCTGCGAATCAACACGCTTCTTCTCGTCGGCAGACTCGCAGACGACGGAGAAGGCACCAACACGCTCGCCGTAGAGACCCTATTGAATCAGCATTCCACTCGAGAGGAAAACACACGCGACCTTACCATGTTCTTTGCGAAGCTCTGAGCGAGCACCGGGCGGAGACCTTCCTTGATGAAGTAGCGGAGAGCAAACGCGTCCTTGTCAGTGTTGCCGCTGGCGAAGCCCTGGTAGGCCATGTCGAAGAAGGGAAAGTGGTCGCCGGCCTTGACGGCGCTGGCAATCTCTTTCCACTGCGCCTCGGTCGGGTCGACACCGGTCGGGTTGTGCGCGCATGCGTGCAGCAAGACGATGCTTCCCTTGGGCATAGCCTTGATGTCGGCGATCAGACCCTCAAAGTCGAGGCCGATGGTGTCCTTGTTGTAGTACCGGTACTTCTCGACCTTCAGGCCAGAGTCCTTGAAGACGGCGCTGTGGTTCGCCCATGACGGGTTCGGGATGTAGATGGTCTTTGCGCCCGGGTAGAAACGCTCGAGGAAGGCGCCGCCGATGCGAAGAGCACCGGTTCCGGAGATGGACTGGGTGATGACGACGCGGTCCTCCTTGACGGGGGCGGAATCCGGACCGTAGGCGAGCAGGAGAGCGGCCTTGGTGAAGGCGGGCACACCGGTGATGCCGGCGTACTCCTTATCCAGCGAGGACTCGATGATCTTCTTCTCGGCCTCCCTCACGGAGGGCAGGACGAACGGCTTGCCCTTGTCGTCACGGTATGCGCCCACGCCTGCGCTGGTCAGTCTACACGTCGAGGTTGGGGGGCGAATACGACGAACCCAAGTTGATCTTCTCCGGGTTGCTGTCGGCCTTGAAGGCTTCGGTGATGCCTGCGCCAATTAGTCGGATGCTCGTATTCAGTAGGCAGAATTGCCGTGGGACTCACCCAAGATGGCCTGATGACGAAGACAGCAGTGAGCATTGGTCTGTGAGCAGTGACGGGTCGCGACTTACATCCTGCAGTGTATTAGCATTCCATCGCCGCAATTGGCTGTCCATGGCGCCGGCAACTTACTGGAGGGCCCTGGGGGATCTGGGACCAGGCGGAGACGGTCCTGACTCCTGTCCTGAGGGAGAGCTGCTTGGATGCAGCTTGACGCAATGCAGTCCGCGATGAGGCGAGCATGGTGGATAATGTGCAATTGATGGGATGTGGAGGGATATGATTCAGAAACTGGGAGGAAGGGTTCAGGTGGAAGGGGTGTTGTGATGACTGGAACGTCTTACCCCAGAAAATGAAGTGGCTCCACGTTTGTTTTCGACGATGGCGTGGGAGGGAAGGAGCTTGGACTGCCAAGGCCAGACCTCCGGGAGACTCGCCTGCGGTTTCGGGGGAGCTTACAGCACGCGCTACGCCGCACGCGCCTTAGCGTTCATCGGTCGGAAAGTCGTCGCCCAAAGTTTTCGGCAGCATGCACGATGGAACCCATCCATCTCGACCGACATGCGCGCTGCTCTCAGGCAGACCCGGAATATCTGCAGACATGACACACGCACAATCCACACGTCAACACCGGCCTTTTTGTGTCCAGCGCTTCTCAGACCCGCGGTAGCATCTCCTGTTCATCGCGCGGAACGCATCCCGAAGAAATTCTCGACTTTCCGAACAGCGCGTCAACAGGCCCCAGCGACCCTGTCTCCAGATGCATCCCAGCCTCCTCCGCCTAGCACATCATCGACCCCCTCTCGAGCGCAGAGACCGCTCCCCCGCGCCTGTCCAGGATGCGGTGCGCCGTCTCAAATACACGACAAGGAGGAAGCTGGATTTTACAACATCGACAAAAAGGCCGTAAAGCAGTATCTTGATTACGATCCTGCAAAAGTGGACGAGGTACAAGAAGACAGCATCTACACCAAAGCCCTCAAACAGGTAGACTCGAAGCTGCTCGAGGAGGTAGGCCTGGATAAGGAGGTGCTCGACGCGGGGGACACGGTCGAGGAGAGCGCCCCACAGACGCCAGTGTGTGACAGATGTCACAATCTCGTCCACCATCGGGTTGGAACCCCAATCTATCATCCTTCTGTCGAGGCTATCCAGCAGACCATTGCCGAATCGCCCCACCGCCGCAACCACATCTACCACGTAATAGATGCCGCCGACTTTCCGCTCTCGCTCATTCCGACTCTCCAGTCTTCCCTACGAATACCAAAACTACGCACCCAGAATCGCCGAGCTAAGCACAAGGGATGGGTGGCCAACGATCGCATCGCAGAAGTCAGCTTCATTGTCACCAGATCGGATCTGTTGGCTCCGAAAAAAGAGCAGGTGGATGCGCTGATGCCGTATGTGCAGGAAGTGCTTAGAGAGGCACTCGGCAGGACAAACAAGCTCGCGCGTCTGGGAAATGTACGGCTTGTCAGTGCAAAGAGAGGGTGGTGGACAAAGCAGGTCAAGGACGAAATTTGGGATCGCGGAGGCGCAGGCTGGATGGTCGGCAAAGTAAACGTCGGAAAGTCCAACCTCTTCGAAGTCGTCTTCCCCAAAGGCAGAGGCACAGACTACCAAGATGTTCGTAAAATCCGCACCGAGGCTGAGCGCGAAGCCATGCTCAACAACGCAAAGTCGCTCGAAGAACTCGCCCAGGTACAAAAACAGCTCACTGAAGAAGATGCCGAGACTGAGCGCCGGAAACGAGAGCCACAGTCTTACCTGCACAAGCCGCCCGAAGAAGACAAGTGGGAAGAAGACGAGGAAGACTTCGACGCAGACGCCCTCCTCCCACCACCCCAGTCATACACGCCCTATCCTGTCCTACCCATCGCCTCCTCCCTCCCCGGCACAACCGCATCCCCCATCCGTATCCCCTTCGGCCGCAACCGCGGCGAACTCATCGACCTACCCGGTCTCGCACGCACACCCCCGGGCCTCGAGACCTTCGTCCAACCCGCCCTCCACGACGACCTCGTCATGACATCCCGTCTAAATGCCGAACGCTTTGTCCTCAAACCAGGGCAATCCATGATCCTCGGCGGAGGCCTCATCCGCATCACACCTACCACTGAAGACCTCATCTTCATTATCCACCCCTTCGTCCCTATCGCGCCTCACATCACACGTACGGAGAAAGCGGTAGACTACCAGGCGCAAACTAGCGACCGCACGCTCCCGTCTATCCTTGCAGAAGGCGTAGGCGAGAAGATGCGCTCAGCAGGCACTTTCAGACTCAAATGGGATGTCACCAAGAAACTCGCCGGCCCGCTGACAAGCACCATCGCGGGTAAAATGCGCCCAGATAATCTCCCCTTCCGCATCTTCGGCACAGACCTCCTCATCGAGGGTGTCGGCTGGCTCGAGATCAGCGCGCAGATTCGCCGGCCGCAGGGCTGGAAGGCCGTCGGTCTCGTCAAGAAGGATCCAAACCATGCGCGCGAGGCCAAACTCGTGGCCCAGGAGAAAGAAGAAGAGATCAGACGCCAGAAGTACGAGGCCAAACTCAAAGACGAGGAGTGGGTCAAGCAAGTCGTGGAGGAAGAGGATGTGGAGGATGTTGCTGGGTTTCCCGAGGTCGAGGTGTTCAGTCCGCTAGGCAAATTTGTGGGTGCGCGACAGCCCATGTGTGCGAGCACGGTGAGTGGGCCGAAGATTATCAGCAGTCGGGAGAGGACGGCTAGGCCGCGGAGGAGCATGGTTAGTGTGAAGAGGCAGCGGACTCCTATGGGTAGGGATTAGACGGCTTTGTGTGGATGGACTCTCACTCGCATTAGCGGATTGCAGCTTGTAAGATATCATGTTTTGGTTTTAGTTGTACGATGTAGCATAGCGTAGGCATAGCACTGGCTGGGTAGAGGAGCATCGATGGAGACATTGTCTTTGCGTATTAATTGTATATATTCCGACCAATGGACCACTACGAACCCCGCCTCCCCTTGCATTGACCGATTGCCCCATACCAAGAAGGAAGAACTCCACTACATGAATGCTGCACGGAAGAAGGATGAAATGAGGAAGGATGAAATGAAGAGAAGAAAACACAATCGGAAAGTAACCCACTCTTTAGAAGGATATAGACTTGCGCACGTAATCCATGAGCACTCTCTCTCATATCAAAACAAGAGTCATGTAACCCCCAGGCCAGGCCAAGGTTCCTAGAAATGCGACGACCCAAACGCCATACACCCCGCGCACTGTGCGCAGCAATATCTCCGTCTCCTCGGCTCTCCTCTCCCCTCCCCTCCTCTCCTCTGGACTCCTCCACGCTAGCTCTTGCGGCCAAAAGGGCGTTTGCGGAACATGTCTGCGTGTCTCTTGGAGACGACATGTTCAAGCCTCGTCGATGTATTCCTCTCTCGCGTTCAGGAAGGACTTCTAATCCGAGCCTACTTGCTGGCCGTCGAGAATATCGAAGAAGGGCTTCTGGTCCGTCGCGCACGTGTGGTCTTTTCCGCAACCGGGGAAGTTAGCGACGAGGTCGCCTTCCTTGTACGCGCCGGACTTTTGGTTGGCGGGACCGGAGACGTAGGCGTTAAGTGTGTTTTGGGGGATGAGGGCGAGCTTGGCGAGGATGGTGCCGTGCCATCTGTCCATGTCAGCTTCTATGCATATGGTGGGAGGGATCAGGTGGTGCATACTGTACGATATGCTCCAGCGCATGCGACTCGGCTTTCTGGAAGTTGTAGCTCCGGTAGATCGGGTCGAACCACGCATCCAAAAAGTACTTTGCCCATTCGCCGTTCCGCACAATCATACTCGTCGGCGTCAATCCCTCCTTGTCCTGCGTCACCACAAAGTCTATCCGGTCACCCTTGAGATTCCCAAACGTTTTGATCACGCTGTCCGGCGGGACAACGGGCTCATTCACAATCATGAGCTTCTCTAGCTTGGATGGGGCGAGCAACTGCGTCTGCAGGTTCACCGACGGGTTCATGATCAGTGCGGTGCTGTCGAGATACCAGAAAAAGGTCGAGCCGGGGTGCAATGTCATTGCGTGCCGGATGGCGGGCACTTTGGCCCAAGTGACAGGGGAGGCGCCGAGCGGGTAGTCGCTGTGGCTTGGGAAGAAAGTCACGTAGCCTGATGCACAAGTCAGTTCCACTGGATGTTCCATGCCATGTCGATTTCAGGTGCCACATACCGTGTCTTTTCGCATACTCCTCGCGGTTCGCCTTTATCCTCTTCACCCACACCGCATCCGCCTTGGGATCTATGACGGTGACGATGACGACAGGCGGCCCTGACCCAATCTCAACCTTTGGAATCCCCGCGCCCGTCTCCCCGCCGCGTATCCTCCCCACCAGCCAGAAGATGGTCAAGAAGCCCAGTATGCCGACCACGATCAACCGCAGTTTGTCCCGGCGCAGGAGGTTCTTCAGCGCGGGCGGGATGGGGAACGAGCTCTGGTTGCGCGCGGCGTACGGCGGGGGGCGCGACGTTTTCCGCGGCGGCATGGCGAAATGCATTGTGTGGAGGGTTGCGGAGGTGCGGACGGGAGTGCGTCGGCCAGGGAGGCCAGATCAGGGTGCGCTTGGGGGGGAGAACGAGGGAAGGGCGGCTGGGACGCGAGCGGGCGGTGGAATTGCGGCGGGAGGGGACTACTGCTCATTCATGGCGTGTGTGGGTGCGGCGCAGTGGGATCTGGGTGAGGAGCAGAGAGGTTGCGCGCGTCGTGCACTCAGCTGTGGATAGCATGTGTTTGAGAAAATTAGGGCCATGATGGCGGTTGGGACTGCTGAGCGGCGCTTGCCCAGAGGGGAAGCGACCCCTGCTCGCACCTCCGATTGCAGATTGCTGAGGACCCTTGCTTCGTGCCTCTCCTATTCCGCCGCACCCAGGACAGTGGCCTTTCTACGCGATTATCCCAGGACTTCGTTGGCAGCGTGCTGCTGTGGTGCATCGTGGACGCCTGGTCGGTAGCTCGTCTCCGCGCCGAACGCCCTACAGATTGCCGCGCCAGTCGTTGCAGCGGCGGCGGCGTGGCCGCGTGCGACAGCGTGTCTTTTCGCCAGCCCTACCGCGTGCTCACGGTCCATATGCTGAGTACCAGAGTCGGCTCGATAGAGCGCTGACACGGACTCGGCTCTGTCAGCGTGGCGGAGGTTCAGCACCATGTGCCCAGACCCCGGCCGTGAAGGGCAGTTGTACGGAGACCGCCCCACGACAGATGCAATGGGCGACATGGAGCGGAACTTCGCTGCAAGGATGGCTTCGGAATCTCGTTCAGTATGATGTGCCGGCATGATGCGGAAGCACCATCCAGCAGAACGTTGCAAGTACGCATACCGCTATGACGTCGAGCAAAGGTCACCGAAATCTTTCCACACTATACGTTTTTGACGTCGTGAATCCACTCGAGATCGACCACAAACAAATATCAGTTCAAAATCCCAATTCTTCACTGCTCTCCTCTACAAAGCAGTCAAAATGGTCGAAAAAGTCATCCAATTAAAGTGTAGCTGCAACCAGTACCCCTGGGGCAGGCAGGGCTCGAACTCGCTCGCCGCCACCCTGTGTTCGAAGACGCCGGGCACCGACTTCAACATCGACGAGGACACCCCATATGCGGAGATGTGAGTATAGCATCTCATCTTAGCTGCAGAGAGTGTTGACATGTGCAGGTGGATGGGCACATATCCGGAGCTTCCCTCATATGTGCTAGAGACCGGCGAAGACCTTCAAGATGTGCTCGACAAGAACGTGAAAGAACTCGTTGGCCAGAACATAGTCGACAAGTTCAACCACACCAAGATCCCATATCTTCCCAAAGTGCTGTCAATAGCAAAAGCTCTGCCACTCCAGCTTCATCCAGTAGGTACCCAGCCCCAACGCCGCCTAGCCTACTAATGACCACAGAACAAAGCCTTGGCTGCGAAGCTGCACAAGCGTAACCCGGACCAGTTCACCGATCCCAACCACAAGCCAGAAATCGCTCTTGCTTTGAGCGACTTTGAAGCGTTCTGTGGCTTCAAGCCGCTTGATGACATCAAGAAGCTCATGGCCCTCCCTCCGCTGCAAGTATTCCTCCCCCAGGTCAAGAAGCCCGAGTTCGACGATCAGACGCTCAAGCACGTCGTCAAAGCCATGCTCTCGGCCTCAGACGAAGCCATCCTCAAGACCAATGACGCGCTGCTGCAACTACCCAAGGAGTCGTTCGGCAAAGACACGTACATCCCCGAGCTCATTCCCCGTCTGTCAAAACAGTACGACAAGTGCGATAACGGGACCGTCGTTGCGCTCATCACCATGAATTACATGCAGCTCAAGGCCGGCGAGAGTATATACATACCGGCTGACGGTATTCATGCTTACCTGTCCGGCGACATCATCGAGTGCATGGCTCGTTCCAACAACGTCCTCAACACAGGGTTCTGCCCCCGCGCTGACCGCGACTCGGTCGACATGTTCTGCTCCGTGCTCACCTTCACACCGCACAGCGCCGAGGACGCTATGCTGACACCAAAGCAATTCGGCCGCAGCAAGAACGGCAAGACCAAGGAGTATGCGCCGCCGCTCAGCGAGTTCAGCATGTTGGGCACCGAGGTCGCGGATGGCGAGAGCGAGACGGTTGGAGCGCTGGGCGGCCCGGCAATCTCGATCGTGACCAAGGGTGAGGGGACGATGAAGGCGGACGGGAAAGAGTACAAGCTTAGCGAGGGTTTCATCTACTTTGTTGCACATGGTGTTGAGGTCAGCTATGAAGCGAGCAAGAGTCTGCAGATTTATACGGCTTTTGTGGAGTAGGTTACGATGCGGCTGCAGAATACGAGATAGATGCTCCCTGGCCAATCAAACATCACCTGAATGACCCCTTTCGGTAAACGAAACCATTGCCAACACGCCACAAAAGCAGCTGGGCGGTCCGAGGGGAACGTGAAGAATTACACCTTCCTTTGGGGATACCAGGAGTCCTCAGGACCATGGCGATCGCAGAACGGATATCCTCACTATTCGAGAAGTCGTTCGGTTTATGCATCGTACTAGTTCTCAGATTGGTAGCGGGGTTCCGCAGGCTCACAGTATGCTCCTTAACCAACCAGCTAAATCCAGAGCTCACCACTGCAACCAGCGACCACAGTACCAGTACCAGCACTGCGACTCATCCAAAAACCAAATCCGCGTCGTCCGGATCCTGGTCCCCTACACATCACTCATCTGGGAGCCCGTCCGCTGTGAAATCCGCATCGTATCCCTGGACGACTGGCACGCAGAATACCAGACCTGGATAATCCAAAACGATGCCGCAAATCTGCCTGTCCGGGAGCGTCTCGACGGGTGGACACGAGCCGTGGAAAACGACACCGAACTGCGGCAACGCACGGGATACGGACGCTTCCGATGGGGCGACTATATAGCCATCTCGTACACATGGGGTCCCACCACGCAGAAAGGCTCCATCATCCTCGACGGCCGTATGCACACAGTCCCCAAAACGGTGGAACTCGCGCTGCAATCGTGGCGTTCGCAATTCGGAAGACGGGCGATGAAAGGGAAAGATGGAACTACGAATTTCGCCTGGTTGGACTATCTGTGTATTAATCAGGAAGATATGGACGATAAGGCGAGACAGTTGTTGCGCATGCAGAGTATCTATCAGCTTTCTTACACTGTAGTTGTGCATTTGGGGGCTGAGAAAGAGGATTCGGGGCTGGCGATTGATCTTATCAACAAGATAGCGTGGAACTTCAAGCAGGGGTTTGATTATAATCGGTTCTTGGTAAGAAGCGCGTTGACCCAGTCAGACAGCACGCCGTTCGAGGAGAAAAGGGCGTATGCGGCGTTGCGGAGGCTCTTTGGACGCCCGTATTGGAGTCGTCTGTGGATTATTCAAGAGTTGGCCGTGGCGAGCGATCAGAGTCTTGTTATATGCGGGGACCGATTTACGGCGCTGCAGGCTGTACGCATTGCAGCCAAGATTTTGCTAGAGAACACGTTTGCGATGGATATGTTGGTGTCGATGGATGAGTTGGGGTTGCGAGTCGAGGACCAGGCAGCTACCGTCGCGTTACTGTGGTGGATTGGAAGATTGAGGGAGCAGGCGGTGGTTTGGCCTGACGCAGAGAAGGTGGATTATTTTGATATCAGGTCACCTGCTTTGACGCTTGCCCAGTGGGGAAATGCGACGTACGACTACGACAGGGTGTTTGGTATTATGAGTCTGCTGCCGAAACCCATATCGACGCCGATGGAGTATTTGCTTGGAGAGATCCCTGTGGATGATCGCCAGCACAAGATATCTCTGGGACGCACGCCAGCACAGGAAGAGTTCATACGGAAGGTTTTTATCAAGTTCGCTGTTACGATTATCCGCGTTACCGGCGATCTCGACGTCATTTTTGCGCGGAATACGTTCCAGAGTCATGTCTCACAGCTACGACTTCCCAGCTGGGTTACCGATCTAACCCTCGTCGCGGACAGAGGCAGCATCGTGCCGTCTCTCGAGTGGCACTTTGCACACCATGGTAAACTATGGGAAAGCGAAACACAAACAACACCACCACCATTACCGGCATCAAACCCCTTCGACAAAGCACTGGAAGGACGGCGAGCAGACGGCGGTAAGAAAGCCACAATCTCCTTCCACGAGAACGAATCGCTCCTCCACTGCAAAGGCTTCAAGATAGGTTGTATCTCTGGCCTCGCGCCTGAATACCCACCTTCGGATACCCATCCCGAGCACAAAGGACCGCCAGATCTCGTACAACCGCAATTATCATCAAGCCCGTACAAAGATATAGAGGAAACGAGAAAGGCACTTCTACGAACTCTCCTCTTTGATCCACTAGAAGAACTAGTAAGCACAAGCCTCGTCCTATCCGTCCCCTGGCTCGGCCCCGAAGCGGACGAGCTGTCGGATCCACGTGGACTGTGTTATGGACCAGGGACGCTTGCATTTATCGGGGAACTTGTAGCGGCGGGGTGGGATGGCTACATGTTCATCGGCCTCTTCCTCGCCTTCGAGCAGATGCGGCGTCACCTCGCGCTCTACCCACTCACCGCCAACACGCCCTTCAAATCCATCTTCCCAACAGACGTGCGACCCTGCACCCAACGCCCCGCAGAAATGGAGTTCATGCAAATCACATCTAATATGCATAATCGCCGCTTCGTGACAATGGAGACGGGGCACTTCGGCATGGCGCCGAACGTGGTCAGACAGGGGGATGAGGTTTTTGTGGTGGTGGGCTGTAGCATTCCTGTTATTTTGAGAAAGCGGGACGGGGGGGAGAAGTATGAGGTTGTGGGGGAGTGTTATGTCGACGGGTTCATGAAGGGGGAGGGGATGGAGGATATTGACGTTGGGAAGAGGGAGTTACTGGATTTGGTCATTTGTTGAGCCGCAATGCCGATTTGTTAGAAGATCTGAACGATCGCTTCGGGAATGCTGTGGATTGGGAAAATGCGGGCCGTCTACCTAGTGATACAGTATTACCGCTGCGCGAGGGGTAAGTGCATGGGTAGGTCCGGATCCGCGTCAGGTGCCCCCACATGGGATAGCTCTCCCCGCACTTGAGGTCGGCTCACCCTGCAGCAGCTTGGATGCAGTAGCTATAAAACCCCGCAATGGGTACCTACGATGTCTTCTGGGGATTGCGCAGTTTCTCATTTGCAATTGACAATAATATCGTGTTTCCAAAAGGCCGGTTACTCGTGCCTAATCCAGTCCCGGTTTGAATTGCAGCATCTGACGAGCAATTGGGGTATCCGAGGTATGTTGTTGGAGCAGTAAGCGCTTCTCTTTGCTTTCGAGACATCTAACAGTCCAATCTAGCTGCAACACCTCAGCCATCACGATGTCGACCGAAGTAGAAGCCAAGCGCGACTCCATGGACGCCAGCGTCCTGGACGTCAACTCGAAATTGGAAGCCACCACGCTCCAACCATCCGCCTCACCCAAACGTCCGCTAGGTTTGACCGATCTACCGCCTTCGGTCCGGAACAAGATCTACGCCCATGTCCTCGACACCGAACTCGTCAACCTGGGCAAAGAGAACGTCTCATACACGCATACCATTATAGACGGACTCCTCCACTTTACCGCCTCACGCCCACCCTTCCCAGTCGAAACCGCCTTGTTTTTCGCGAACAAGCAAATTGGACAAGAATCGCAGACCTGGTTCTACAAGAAGAATCTATTCGTTAGGTTCGAGATTTATTCGAGCGACGCGCGCCATGCGAAGACCATGCTCGAAGACTCGGGCGTGCTTTTCGCTACTCCGGACCCATCGCGGTTGGGGCACTGCAAAACACATACTATGGATCTCACAATCGTGGAAAAGAACAGCAGTCAGAAACGCGCTGCTGTCATCTTCCCCGCGCAGTATCTCCCGCGTTTGATCAACTTCATGGACCAAGCAGCTCGCGCGAGCAAGACTTGGGCACCGTCCCATGCGCTCTTCATGACAGTGCGGAACACATACGGTCTTGACACCGCACGCCTCCAAGGCGATTTGCTCGAGCTGTTCCGCATGCTGAATAACATGGGCGCCGTTACTATTGAGAAGCAAAACCTACTCCCAGGGTTTGCGGAGGGTCTGCAGAACAGCCTGACAGCAGAGCAATTTGACCCGGATGTATGGCTCGCCTGTGTGAGGGACATGGTGGATAGAGGGAGCCAGGCGATGAAGGAAAAAGACTTTGATGCGGGCAGTCAACAGTGTCGTGCTGCTGTCATAGCTATGACATACGCATATCTTACGCGCGCGGAGCCTTTGCACATGAGACCGGATTCCTTCCACAAAAGTATCCAACGTCTCCGCTACGATGCCGAACGTGTCCTCGGTACATCCCTGCGTCTTAAACACAGCGATCTCACGACTTCATCACCGACCTGGCTCACCAACCTCCCCTCCTCATCCACTCCAAAACAAGACTACGATGAGCAAACCGCTGCAACCGACCTCCTAGCCGCCGAAACAGCGACCTCGCAAGCCCTCAGCCTGGCCACCGACTCGCCCTCCCCCACGTCAAACCCGTGGTTCCGCTCCCTGCCACCCGAGATCATTCCCCCGAATAAGGGGGAGTGGTTTACGGATGCGGAGAGGGCGCGGGCATGGTTCGAGTTGGGGGTTGTGCATATAGCGCTTGGGGAATTTCTCTTTGCGGCGGGAGATTTGGAAAGAGCGGAGAGGTTGGTTGCGGAGTTGGGTGAGGAGGAGGGAGGGGGGAAGGGGGCGCCACGACGAATTGGGAATGGAGAAGGGGAAGGGGATGTAAAGGGATTGAGCGAGGAGGTGAGCGAGGCGTTTGGAAAGGCGAGGGAGGGAATTGATTGGAGTGTTAAGCCAGGTGTTAGGTTGAAGAAGGCTATGGCGATTGCAGCTAGGGGTGGGGAGTAGACGAGTTGGCTTTGGGGGTACATTATATGTACTGGTAGAGGCAGCGGGTGAGCTATATCCGCACATGAAATATATACACACAGGCAAGACTTATTTTTCTACGCCATATTCAGGGTATTCGTAGACCAGAAGCGATATAGATCCAGAACTAGATTTCTACGATACGTGATACTTTCCCTGCACCTATGTCAATTGAACGAGCCAAAATCCGCCATGCAGAAAACGCAGACTTCCCGAGGAACGTGCAATACATGTTTGAGGATACGTTCCAGACAATTGCAGCTTTGCTTTCTATTGCACCGTTTCGTAGCTCCGAAGAATCCAGCGGGCAATTATTTGAGGAGCTCAAGTGTATGTCTAGGTGTAGAGGGATGGTCTACTGGCAAGGCAGGAGCCAGTGCTTGACCAAGTTTGACCAGTGATATAGTTGGGAAGGTAGAACATAACTTCAAACAAGTCCAATGACATGGATACTCTTCAGGATAGATTTGGCCTGCGAATATCATAGTCAACATGCTGTTTGACTGCCGTGATTTAGCACCGCGCTTTCGCAACGACAGCTGCCTACCTATGAAATATCTGGTCGTCGTTCAACATCACCAAGCAGAAGCCATGTTCTGGCCAAATGTAAGGGCGCATTTGCCTCAAATGTACATAATGCACCCGGAACCTCGGTATCTGGCTCTAGAGTAATGAGTCTTCCCAGATCGTGGGTCTCTTGTCAACAGACTCTGCAATATCTTCACAGCCAATGTTGCCGCGCAAGTCGAAGCCATCAGACGCTTCTACCAACCTCGCTCAACTATGAGCAAAACTCGGCCCGAGGATTGGGTTACCGTCGGTGTTGGAGGCTCTGCTATCGTGTTTCTGCATTCATGGCTCTGGCTGGGAATATAGCTGGGTCTATCTCAGATGCAGGCTGCTTGTATATAGCGAAAAGTTAGTATGATAGATATTTGCGGTCGTAATGAGTAGTGATAATCTCTGCGACGATATATGAACATCGATTGAGTGGTGCTTCGATACCCATATTCCTAACAAGCAGTCATAAGCGAGAAGACATCATCGCCCGCGAATCACATCTTACGAGTCCGCACCTTCAATACACCCTAACAATCATCACGCCTCTGCGCGAGGCCTCAACCCAACCTTACACCCGTTCTTCCCCGTGCACGTAACAGTCAGCTTCTCCACCCACGGCTCATCATCACGGCTCTCAATGTCGAACTTCTGCAGTAAGCTCACCACCACAAACATTGCCTCCGTTAACGCGAAATTCTGCCCGATGCAGATTCGTGGCCCGCCGCTAAAAGGGATGTATGCCCACCCCGGCCTCAGCGGGGGCCCATCGTGCTCGCCTGCAAGCCAGCGGCTCGGGTTCGAGACCTCCGCGTCCTCTCCGTAGATGTCATGTCGTCGGTGCATGGCATAGGAGTGATATGCTACGTATGTACCTTTGGGGACAAAGACGGGAGAATCGCCGTTCGGGCCGCCGCCTCGCGGAAGGAAGGTATCTTTGAGGGCTTCGCGGGAGTTGGAGGGTACGATAGGATACATGCGCTGGGACTCGTTTATAATGGCGCGGAGATACTTCATTTCCTTTAGTTGCGCGTACGTGGGGACTTCGCCGTCGCCAATGTGCTCGAGGATCTCGCGACGCAGACGGGACAGGGTGGCCGGTTCGCGGGAGAGTTCCCAGACGACATTTGAAAGAAGCGCGGCGGTTGTGTCGCGTCCGGCGAGGAGGATGTTGAGAAGTTCGGCCCGGATCGTTGTGAGGTCTTGTGTTGCGGCTAGGAGCTCGTCGAGGAAGACGTAGCGGGATTGTGGGGAGCCTTCTTTGCTGGATTCGGTTCGCGATGCTATTTCTTTCTCAATGATGTTTTGAGCGAATGCTGCGGCAAGTTAGACTAATGTTCTCAACGGTTTGTTGGGACTCTTCCTGAACAGTACATACCCTCGATCTTCTTCGCACATATCTTAAACTTAGGATCCGGGAGGAACATTACGCCCATGATCCCCCACTTCTTATTCTCATTGTCGAAGGGATTGGAGCAGTAGTCAAATGACTCGATGAAATCTCGCCGGAGCGTGTCCTTTCCTTCCTGGTCTAGCAACGCATCCGTGCTCTGGCCGAAGAGAAACTCAGTTGCGATGTCCAGAGCAAGCTCCTGAAGCAGCGGCTGGAGGTCCACAGTCGTGCCGTCGGTGGGAAGTATATCAACGAGCCGATCCACATGCTTCTCAAACAAAGACACATCCGCGACCTGCGATCGCTCGAAACACGGCCTCAGCATCTCCCGCGAATGCTTCCAGGCAGCACCCTCCGTGGTGAAGATGCCCTTGCCCAAAAATGCAGACATCATCTGAATGCGCTCTTGACCCAGACTCCAGACATCAAAGTCGGTCGCCAGGAGCGTTTTAACGTTCTCCGCGTCGACCGTGAGGATAACCTGTTGATTGAGGATATGCCAGGACACTGTATGCGCATCCTGCTCGGTGAGCGCCTGCCTCCATCCCTCTAGTAATCGATGATCGTTGTAATCCTTGAGTTGGCGGTAGAGAAAGTCGAGTCCGAGGTAGAGTCCTCTCGAGCGTCGCCCTTTGGCGGGTAGACAGCCATGTTGTTTGATTATGGCGCGTTGGCGAGCGCCGCTCGTGGCTTCCCAGTAGATGCGACGCGCAACGTAGAGAGAGATGAGAGTGATGCTTATGTTTGTGAAGGAGAAGAAACCCATGGTAAAGCTTGAGCGTGAGCGAGGAGCTGAACCGGCCTTGGTTATACTTTTAAAGACGAGTGTCGTATTTAAGCTGTAACGTCAGGCAACCATAGTTGGAACCCTATGCGATGCGAGGAAATCCACACATCGTGCTAGCTGCGTGGAGAGCACCCTACTCGGGCTATGGCCATGCCGACTTGCCGGCAGACCGGATGAGATACGTTCCCCCTATAGGGCAGGGTCGTGAGAAGGATGAGAGGTCAAGGCGGTGCATGCAGAGCGCCGTGTCCCGCCCACTTGCCCCAATGGGGCTAGTCTAGCACAGAATCCGAGTTGTCCCGATTCGGCCATCTTCTGCGAAGCTTCTTGCGACCTACACGATTGATTGACAATGCAACATTGTCATCAGGTTAGCACATTTCCGAGCAAAACGACAGTCATGTAGACCAGAGTGTCAGCCGAGCCCGTGCTGGCCGGACCAAGGAATCACCAACTTCGTTTCACTCGTCACTCTATCGCAAACAACGACTCGGATCTCCGTGACCTCAAGGCTGCAAGATATAGGACAGAGACAGTCACACCTGAGATGAGCTCTCGGTAGTGGGCTTCCGCGGACACAGCTGCATCCCCAAAAAGCAAGCTGAACAGCGCGGAAAGTACATGACCTTTAAATCTGCTCTCTAATGTCTATCTCGTAGTACAGCTTCGTATTTACTCCTTTATACCTTTCCCAAGCACCGTTGAATCGGCGGCTCAATGTCACTACAAGTATCGAGTCGATACCAGTACCCAACAGATCCGCCAGAACCCTTGCGAAAAGAAGACCTCAGCGCGCAGTGTGTGCTTGACATGGTGTACGCTTTCATGATGGTGCCTCTCAATGGGGGTTTCCGGGAAGCCCTCCCAAGATCCCCGTCAGCAACCACCATGTTGCAATGACCAAAGCGGGATCGTCTTTCTCCTACGCCCTTAGACACCACTTCATTGTAGTCATGGTCGCTATTGTTATGCATTTGGGCATTCATTCTGAGCGGAAGTGTACTCCGACTCAAGTCGCGGTTGAATAAAGCTCAAATGTGGAAAAGTTATGGGTAGTCCTAGAGCTTTCCCGTATATTTCACGATCAGTTAGCAACACCATAGACACTGCAGGGAGCTTGGTTCAATCACTTTTCGGGCTAATCATGCTATCTAGAAAACAAAGACACGCCCGCAAGTACCGTGGCCAACGAAGAGACGAGGATAAACCCAGACCACCGTCGTCGCCGCCATGCCCGCATTCCGTGCCTTGTGCTTACCAGTCCACGAGGCGTTTATTGTTGAGGGAAGAGAGGAGGTGTGGGGAAAGAAGCCAATGTGCATTTGGAGTCAGAAGGGAAGTGCATGTACAGGTAGTGGCGTTCGCATAGGGAACTGTGAAGTTTCAGGTCCAATGGGGTCGATCCGTACAACCCGATCATAGGAAGCCACCGGGAGGAGAAGATAGGAAGCCAAGACTGACACCGTACCGTTTGCATAGAGAAGAAAGTGCAGAAGACGATCTAGTCTATTGGGGTATCGCAAAAGGGCCGCAAAGTGTTGAAAGATATGCAGAATGCCAGCCGATCGCCCAGCCGCGGAAAGGCCACATGGTATTTGCAAGAAGAGCCCGACCAACCGAACCGAACGCAGGATCGGAACCAGGAATCAAAAACCCCAAAAATTATAAGCCAGAAGCAAAGAAAGGGAGGAACCGTACGCCACCCACTCATACCACCACCATGCAACAAAAGAAAATAGCTCCTTCCCCTTATCCAGTATTATAATTATCACAAGTCGATTGTCCGTGGGTACCGGTGGCAAGGCGCCGCTTGTGCGTGTCCGGCGACACTGACATTTGTAGTTGTACAGCTATGTCGTGTGTTAGATGGGTTTTCGGTTTTCGGTTTCTGGTTCGGTCAAGTGGGGGCGGTCAAATCGATGCGTAAAGAGTCCGAGAATGCTGGTCGAAAGTTGTTACTTGAAGACTGATAGCAGGCAATTGTGGATAGTAGTGCAGTTGGGTTCAAACCATGGCCGAAAAGTGGCGCTAGGACTCGAGATACTCGACCATGGCCGCTTCGAGGTCAGCATTGAGAAGGCCCTGCTTATCGTCCTCCACAATCTCATCCACGGGGAGGAGGATATCGTCCATCTGCGGAATGCGCCAGACCTGATCAAGCGGATAGATCTCGACAGCCTGAAGTTGATTCCAAGCAATCCCCGGAGCGCCGACCTCGCGCGGGATAGCAGGGAAGCGGCCGACGCCCGTCTTCGCGCGGTCGTCGCCCTCCCACTTCATCTCGGGCAGGCTCGGCCACGGCGCAATCTCGTCCTTGCCGTTCACCCAGTCGACGCACCAAATCGTCTTCTCGCCTAGCACTCTGCTCGTGTTGCCCTCCATGGTCAGGTTGTGCTCGCCGAGGAGAGCATCGAGGGTGTCGAAGGCCTTGGGGTCGATTGGCGGGATGCGGAGCTCAAGCTCGTGTTCCTTCTGGGAGACGGACTTGGAGAGGATGTTTTTCTTTGAAGCGAGGGTGGCTTCGCGGTGGGCGATGAAGTCGACGTAGCGCCATTTGGCTACGTCAGAGTGCTTGAAGAGTCGCCGCATGGCGTTGCGGACTATCGTGAACTCGTGCATGTAGCGAGCGTCCTGCGAGACCCAAGTGCGCGAGTTGCGGAACCCACCGCCGACGCCGACGCTGCCGCCGCCAGAGAAAGGAGTGGCTGTGTTGCGGATGAGTTTGTAGCGTGCGGGTTCGGTGGGAATGTTGCCGCTGCTTTGCTCCGGAGTGCTTGTTCCGAGGCCCACATTGCGCGGAACTGTGCTGTCGTCGAAGACGCTGTTGTTGCTTTTGAAGAAGGGAGACTCGAGGATAGAGGTAAGGGTGTCTGCGGTGGAGGTGTTGGGTGAGGTAGTGGCGTCATCGGAAGTCCCACGCGCTACGGTAGGACTGATGTCCCCATTGAGAGTACCACTGTCGTCCGAGAGCGACGACGGCTTGGAAGGCTTGGTGTCCTGCAGGGACACTCCGCTGCTCGGACGGAAATTGCCCCGCTCCGTGTGATCGCGAGTGGCCATTCAATATGCGCTCGGAAGTGAGGTGAGAGTATGTGCGGGTGATGACCGGTGACTATGGAACTCGATAGTTGGTGACTAGGAGATTCAGAGACTTTGAGCAAAGCTTGAGCTATGCAGCACGTCTTTCAGTGTGAATTGGGAAGATTGAAGTGTCGTGGAAGAGGAAGAGCGTGAGCTTGACGGGAAGTCTGATGTAGGAACTTGCTGGCGCGATTTGTAGCGGTGAGACGGATGAAGCTCGTGATACGCTATTCCACTCAGATGACTATGTGTTCTGTTCCTTTGGCCGTCAGTGATATTCTCATGACGCCGCAGTGATTGAGACCATGGCCTCCGCAGAGCTTGACCGCTAGTTTGTAGTGGCCAATCGAGAGCGCACTCCGTGATGATGCCGTAGCTGAGGGAATTGTACACGCTCATTGAGGGTATATCACAAGGCATTGGCGAATGACGTGCAGCACCGAAAGCTGGCAGAGAGAGCAAGCAAACGCGCAAGAAGCCTGGACCACATACCAGAAGACCCAATGTCCAGATACAAGTTCTTTCGAGAGGTCGCAATATGCAGACGCTCTGACAAGATATTGTGTGAATTGACTTGGTCTCATGGAGAATTAGGATACACCCGGGTCCTCATCGAGCGGAGCTCCGAAGACCGAACGGGAGTAATGTCAAGGGGACAAGGGGTACATACCTGGCGCAAGCTGAGGGGTTCCTCAGATAATTCTGCGATGATAGGGTATTTGTAGGAACAGGGCGTGAGGGGACTAATTGCTGCCTTGGGTTAATATAGTGAACAATACAGAGTCTGCCTGGAACCCACCGTAGCAACGAGGAACGACGTAGGTAAGTCCCTATTGTACCGTCTTGCTGCCTATGAAGGTGGTCGGCGTCCAAGGTGAGACACACGATTCAATTCCAAAACGAAAAGCTCCCGAAAGAAGAACGAGAGCGTAGTCGGAAGTGGCCGTTGCGGAGACGAGATTACGAATGCCTTGAGCAAAGATGAGTTGAAAATTGCGCGGCGAGCGATTGCAGTGGAGTGTATCGAGCAAGCACCAAGCGATCAATTTTTAAGCTCGCGGGTTCTAGGAAAAGGCATTTCTCGCAGGTGCGGGAGTGTGACGCAGGGTGAAGAGGAGACCGGCGGAGTTTCCCGCCCGAGGTGCCTAGTGAAGCTATCGTGGCCACGGGCACGGTTGTTGCTGATGACTGTTACCATGCAAACTCTGGTCCTTGCGCTGTTGGAGTAGTACATTCATTAAAAGGCAGGGGACGTCCACATGGGGTGGCATGATCACGATGAAGGGGACGTTGGGATCTTTCGAACATTGCCAGCAGCTGAAATTAGTGACATTTACGGATGTCGATGGGAAAGCAAGACTTGTCGGAGAAGTTCGCTGCATCAAAGGCCCGGAGTTGCCGTTGCTCGCTCTGTGGGTTCCCAGGGGATTCGACACGCTCGATGAAGTGGCACATGGTATTCCTCAGAGGAATGCGAGAGCACGCAAAGCAATCGAATGCGATTCTAGAAAACAGCCCATGTCGATGAGGCATGCATAATGTCGTTGTTGCTTCATTCCAAGGACGTCGTCTACGTGGTGATGGCTGAGGAAGAGCAGGAACCAATGGGAGCTATGCAGTTGTCATGGCAGCCGACGGGATTTGCATTGTGCCTGATTACTGACGTGTACTGCGGGAGCGCCTACGAGACTTCAGTTGCCGAACAATGGAAAGATGCTAGCCCAGTATGAGGTTGGAGAAAGTGAAGACACAAAAAGAAAGGAAATCATCGGAAGTCCAAGATTTGGGACATGCTGCAACACGCAGATATGTGAAGCACAGCCTGGGAGTCCACCAGCGACAGCTCGAAGCGTTCATAGTGGGTCATGGCATAGAGTCTCGAGCAGTCAGCGGCAGGCGTTGAATGAGCGGGCATGGATGCCAGAGGCATCACAAGGCATTGAGCGTGGCGCGCCGCGAACCGCCAGAGGGCCACTGTCGGGCGTCAACTGTAACTTGGATTCCCCGCGCAGAAACAGCACGCGGGAACGGAGCTGTCCACGCCGGGCTCGAAGGCATGAGGTCGGGATAGGCGAGGATACTTCCATGTCGTGTTTGGGCGGGTCGTTTTAGCGGTTGAGCCTCACATGGCCTTGATTGGCTGACAGCTGCAGCGCGCACCGGCGCCCCACTCATGCCAGCGCTACGCCGCAGCCATCTCGATCGATGACTTGGCGCCGGTGCAGGGCAGGGCAGGGCGGCCATCGCAGCGCAGCGTCGCGCAAGACGCGCCCGGCCCTGCTGCTGGCGGCGCAACCACGAGTGCGGCGCGGAGAGGAGAGGGCGTGTGGTCGAGGTTTGCATGGAGAGAGAGACAATCGATGCACTTGCGATGCAGACACGCAAACAGCGAGGACAATGCGACGGACATGACGTCGCAGCCCGAAAACAGGGAAAAGGCGCGCCACAGGGCCCCCGTCGCGACCATGCGGCGAGTGGCCTACAAAACGACCGCGTCCGCCCATTTCTGCACGTTGAGCCTCCTCAGCAACCACCGACAACACCCCGAGGAGTGTTCCCTTGCGCCTGATGACAACGACTCGTCACGCCCTGCCTCTGCTCTGCGACAGCACCGTCACGAGACGGCAGGTCTGTCCTGCCTCCTCTGCGCGCCCGCTGTCGCAGCCGCAGCTGCCGCCCAATCAGCGCAAGCACCCGAACAAAGGACACCCGCTCAGACAACCATCTACGACCATCTACGACCAACAGACGACAAAGAGGCTCCAAAGCCCACTCGTCGTCTCTCCAAACCCGTCATAGCGCCTTGTCTGGGCTTCTCCAGCCCGACCGCCTGACACGCAAATGACTGGTCGCTAAGAGCTTGTTCCACCCCCAAGGGCGCCTATTTGGGCCGCCCGCCTAACCCCATCCCGCCTGTTCCAGAATAGAGCCGCAGTGGACTGGCTGCGCGGTGAAACGCCGTGTCGAGCAGAACGGCTGTCGAGGTGCCATTGGTACCTTGCAGCTGGCCTGCGAATCGGTCCTGCGCTTGCTCGCGGTACGTACCACGTCCAGTTTCATCATCGGCGTGTGGTGAGTGAATGTGAAAACCACACGCTTCCCCCACCGCTTGCTCATCTTTCTGCTGTCACTACTCTCTTCACCTTTCTTTGCTGCATTGTACGGCGCGTTGGTCTTATTGTTCCATTGTTTCCTATTGTCTCTTAATCACATAATTCTGCCCACGTCACCTTTGTCATTTATCTCTGGGAGATATCAGAACTTTCCACTCCACCTCCAACACGCCCTGCTCTACCTCTACTGCTGCCTGTCGCCAACTGCGTACTCGCCCTCTAATACGCGCCCAGACACGCTTTCGCAGCCCCCCAACTCCACTATGGCTTCCACTGCGAACCAACAGCAACCCTTCCCGGCTGTACCTCCATCTATGTCCGCTGGCGATCATGAGATGCGAGACTACTACGCCCCGCAAGATGCACCACGACCTACACTACACCAGACACCATACCTGAAACCATACCTCGGCCTTCGAGCTAGGCTCTCACAGATATGGATCAACAAATGGACTATCCTTCTCCTTCTCGTCCTCATCCGGCTCCTCTTCGCCATCGCCAGCACAGACTCGAGCCTCGTCTCGGCCCGCCGCGAAGCCCTCAGTGCCTGCACCGCAATCGAAAAGGTGGGGAGCACCATGGCCTCCATGCCCCACCACATGGCCAAGGGCGTCAACGAACTGACCGCGAGTGGCGTCGAGAAAGGCGTCAACGGACTCATGACGATGCTGGAAATGAGCGTCACCGCAATCGAAGAAATCGTGCTCTTTGTCATTCACATGATGACGAGCACCTACCTCTGCCTCATCACATTGGCGGTCCGTGGCAGTATGCAAGCCGCAGTCGAAATCGGCCAAGAGATCTCAAAGGGTCTCAACGAAACCATCGAAGCCGTTACTGGCGACATGGGCGAAGCCGTGAAAGATGTTACCGATGCCATGAACGCAGTGGCTGAAAAACTCAACTCCTTTATCGGCGGTGGCAAACTGCCTTCAATCAATCTCGACGAGGAAATCACAAAGCTCAAAGCCCTGGAAGCACCACCGGAGCTCAACGAAGGCCTGCAGAAGCTCAACTCGTCAATACCCGACTTCAAAGACGTGCAGCAATTCGTCGACGACGTCATCCGCACTCCTTTCGAGGAGGTCAAGAAACTCATCATCGGCATGAACAACTTCACCTTCGACCGCGACCTGTTTCCGGTGCCGCAAAAGGAGCAGCTCAACTTCTGCTCCGAAGGCAACTCCATCAACAACTTCTTCGACGACCTCATCGAAATGTGCTACAAGGCACGCAAGGTCGCTCTCGCAGTCCTCATCGTCATGGCGGCTCTCGCCATCATCCCCATGGCGATCATGGAGCGACGACGGTACCGCAAAATGCAGGAACGCGCGGCTCTCTTCGAGCAAGGCCATGAACCCATGGATGTCGTCTATGTCGCCTCTCGTACTACGTCAGGCGGCCTTGGTCTTTGGCTCGGACGCCGCTTCGGATCTTCCCGTCGTCAAGCCGTCATGCGTTGGGCTTGGGCTTACGCCACTACACTACCCATGCTGTTTCTGATCTCACTGGGCATTGCAGGCTTGTTTTCCTGCTTCTGCCAATGGTTACTGTTGAGACAGATCCAGGCCAAGACGCCCGAGCTCACCAACCAAGTCGCTGGGTTCGCCGAGAAGGTCGTCACGTCGCTCAACAACGCGTCCATGTCTTGGTCTGGCGGTGTAAACGGCGCCATGACCAAGTTTGACACGGAAATCAACGTCGAAATTCTCGGCTGGGTCAACACGACAACGGAAGCCGTCAATGGCACTCTGAACGCCTTTGTCGAGAAGATGAGCGATACTCTGAGTGATGTTTTTGGCGACACGATCCTCAAAGATGCCATTTCAGAAGTCCTCAACTGCTTGATCGGCCTAAAGATTGCTGGCGTCCAAAAGGGTCTCACTTGGGTCCACGACCACGCTCACGTACAATTCCCGAGTGTCAAGAATGATACCCTTTCCCTCAAAGCCCTCGCCGAGAAGAGCGATTCAGACTCGGCAGCCGAGCTGTTCAGCGATCCCAACAGCAAGTCGAAAGAGGAAGTCTCCGAAGCCGTTGACCACGTCATTGAGAAGCTCATCAGTGGCATCCGCACCGAAGCCCTCATCTCGCTTGCGCTCCTGCTGATTTGGTTGGCCATCGCTGTTACCGGCTTCATCTACGCTTCCACGCACATGGTCCGTCGCGATGCTGCCGCAGGCTCGCCGTACGTTATTGACCCCACCACCGACGAGGGCGCTGCGAAAGAGGCTCCCATCACGCCGCCTCCGTACGAGTATCCAGTAAACAAGGCTGCACCATACACTCTGCAGCCCCGGCCTTTCCAAACCTACGGACCAAACGACAATGACCTGTCCGAAGAAAAGGTCGGCCAAGTCGATGCTCGTACTGTCACTGGCACTGTCCGCCCCGGCCACGCCCGCGCAAGTAGCCACGCGCAAGTTGCCGACCCCTCCCCATGCGACGAGAAGCATAATCCCTTCGCCGAGCCGTATCGGCCACGCAAGGAAAATCCATTTCATGATCAGTAGATCCATATTAGTCGAATCCCGCGCTCTTCTGTGACCTTTTCGCTCGCGTTCTGAGTCTACGAAGTGCAAGGGTGTTTTATCGACCTGTCAGACGAGCCGTAATTGCTCAGGTTACGTACCGTGGTCCCTTAGGTCTCTCGAGTTGATGCGTTCGCGCTCCTTGAGAACCTCTCAGGTTGTAGGAGCTTTGCTCCTCTCTGGGGGGAACCAAACTGGTGTTCCACATATACATTTCTGTCAACTTCAATGTTGTATTTGGTGTAGGAGTTTTGTGTTGTGCTCTGCTCTTGTGAGCGAGCGTTGGATGATATCCCCTCATTGCATTTAGTCATGTTGGAGCGTTTCTATACTTTTCCATTTATTTCACATCTCGAACCATCTCTCGCGAGATTTGCCCAAAGTTTCAGATCGCTCTATCTTCTATCTTGGCATGAGGCGCGTGTGTATCTCCTTAGTATGTCTGTTCCCGAGGTCCTTTCCCCCTGTTCCTCCCTAGCGCTCCCTGCCCCTCCCATTTTCCCTTCTACAACATACCTGCACCGCGCGGTCCCCGCCTTCCCGTGGCTTGCCCGGTCGGCCGCCACCGCGCACCGCAGACGCAGCTGTGGTCAAGGACGCAAGTGGGCGGAGCACAGTGCTAGCTGATACCGGGTATATTGGATATGTATCGCTCTATTTCGCCTCTCCACGCCCGCCTTCCGGTAACCCACCGGCCCTTCCGGATGCATCGTTTCGACCCGCCGAGGCTGTTGCTGGGGGAAGCTGCTGGACGTGGACGAGCTGCTGATTGGTAACGAGCGTTGGTTTATCTCCCTCCCACGTGTCCCCGTCCTCTTCTACCCGGCAGGATCTAGAAAGGGCGGGTTTGTACTGTGTGTTGACGCGGAGATCGACATGGATGCGCTTGAGTCGGCTTTTTCAGGTTGAAGGAATCCTCGTCCCCAGGACGTAGGGTTGGTTTTTTGCGCTCCGGCGCCGTTTGTGTTGATCCTGGCGCTTTTGCCGGGACGTTTCTGGATGGTGGCGGGGGAGTTGGTGGTGGTGGATTCGGCCTTTTTGCCAGTTACGTGGTGCGGTCGTTCCTTTGTGGAGTAAAAGCCGGGAGGGATGGAGACGGCTTCCCGTCCAGATTGTAATTGTATGCTGGGGGCTGTCGAAGTAAATTGAACGTTCCTTCCGAAATCCTATCTCTCCTTTGTGGATCATATGACTGTTTTTGCCCTGGGCTGGTCTTGAGGTGACCAGTTGCAATCCTTTTGGGGAATGAACGGCCGTTCCCGGGTTCGAGACGACGTGCCCTGTCGCGAGACGGTCGGATTCAATCCTTTAGAGCTCTCTTCTTCGCGAAGTTTCGGGGCTATGAGAGTGACTTGGTGCTAATGTATAGTTCTTCTTCGTCCTCTGGAAAACCATTGTCAACATTTAATCTCCAACATCTTTCTCCCACTTACTTAGAGTCTTAAGCGACTTCTGTGCGTGAGGGTGCTGAGGCCCAAGTATCTTTTGCCGTAATTGAGCGCAATCCCGCATTAATAGAAGAGCATCCGCTTTCTTGCCCTGGCGACTTAGTGCCCATGCCACGTTGTTCATGCTGATTAGCGTGTCTGGGTGCTTGTCGCCTAACACCTTCTTTCTTACTACCAGCGTCTCTTGATGCATCTGCTCTGCCTCTGCGTGCTTGCCTTGCTGGCTAAGCACTTCTGCTAGGTTGTTCATGCTTGTTAGCGTGTCTGGGTGCTCGTCGCCCAACACCTTCTTCGTTACTACCAGCGTTTCTTGATGCATCTGCTCTGCCTCTGCGTACTTGCCTTGCTGGCTAAGCACTTCTGCTAGGTTGTTCATGCTTGCTAGCGTGTCTGGGTGCTCTTCACCCAACACCTTCTTCCTTACTACCAGCGTCTCTTGATGCATCTGCTCTGCCTCTGCGTGCTTGCCTCGCTGGCTAAGTACTTCTGCTAGGTTGTTCATGCTTGCTAGCGTGTCTGGGTGCTCGTCGCCCAACACCTTCTTCGTTACTACCAGCGTCTCTTGATGCATCTGCTCTGCCTCTGCGTGCTTGCCTTGCTGGTCAAGTACTTCTGCCAGGTTGTTCATGCTGATTAGCGTTGATGGGTGCTCGTCGCCCAACACCTTCTGCAGAGAAACTAGCGTCTCTTGATGCATATGCTCTGCCTCTGCGTGCTTGCCTTGGTGGCTAAGTACTCCTGCTAGGTTGTTCATACTTACTAGCGTGTCTGGGTGCTCGTCGCCTAACACCTTCTTCCTTACTACCAGCGTCTCTTGATGCATCTGCTCTGCCTCTGCGTACTTGCCTTGCTGGCTAAGCACTTCTGCTAGGTTGTTCATGCTTGCTAGCGTGTCTGGGTGCTCGTCGCCTAACACCTTCTTCCTTACTACCAGCGTCTCTTGATGCATCTGCTCTGCCTCTGCGTACTTGCCTTGCTGGCTAAGTACCCCTGCTAGGTTGTTCATGCTTG
>Ga0247733_1000321_pt1 | contig 27236 bp, 27 predicted proteins | sample UWRJL043104R2_FD_180932 | JGI IMG/M metagenome (GOLD analysis project Ga0247733, IMG submission 180932) | Plant litter microbial communities from Arlington Agricultural Research Station in Wisconsin, United States - UWRJ-L043-104R-2 | ecosystem: Environmental > Terrestrial > Plant litter >...
CTCCCCCATGTCGCCGCTCTGCCGCTGCGAGACACAACTCGGCGCGCGGGATCTCCCACGACCCCCAACGCCGACGACGCCCACTTCGTTCGGAGACGCCCGTAGTTGGCTGGCGGCCGCTTCCACCGCAGGGCTGAAGAAGACGCCCGGCCCACCCACCCGCTCTCCTCCGCCCTCAGCCCAGTGAGCCGCTCGACCTTCCCCATCCATCGCCCACACCGACAGTCATGATGACACGTCGAGGCAGCAACAGCAACAGCATCTTGCGGCTGCCGCGGCCGGCCAGATTCGCGAGTCCGCCGCTGCGCATTCAGCCTGTGAGGGCGCAGAAGCTTATCTGCCAAGTGCCCCGCTGCACGCAATCATCTCTTGCAGCACCACCACACCCTCTTCTCCGCCATGCATACCCCACACGACGCCTTGCTGCAAGTAGTAGCCGTGTCCTGTCTTGCGGCATTAGCCCATGGGTGATAGCTAGCCGCCCCTGCCGCAACCGTTACGCAGTGGACTGCCTCATGCAGTCGTTCCCAAAGGCCCGCACTGCTGGCTCTTGAATTTTCGAACCGGATCATGTACACCGCTACGCCAAGGGCAAAAGTACGAATACAAATCACCCCACGGCCATTGGCATCCGACGTTCGTTTTTCCCACCTCCATTCGCGCATGTACACGCAGGAGATAAGAGTTTGAATGAAGAAGCCAATCACGCGAGTAACAGACCCAGTGATTCTACATGGGCCTTAAAATCTCCGGCGGCCCCTGCCTGTGCCGAATTCCTCCCCGTACCATCTAACGCACATAAATCACATCACAGGTCACATGGAATGAAGCGTTTTCATAACATGTTCGTGTATTCTCCTACCACCAGAGCCTCGATCGTAGTAGTACAACCCGCTCGCTCACTCGTACTTTTGCATCGCTCCGCCAATGCTAATACACTGCCGTTCGATGTCCAGAAGAACTTCCAGAGAGGAAACACCGCTAACACCAGCAAAATACCACCAGCGCATTCGAGCTCGCCATCTACGCCCAAAAGACCAAACGCCCATCCGTCCGTGATGCCCGACCTGTGAGAAAATGGAACGAAAAGATAAAAAGAAGAAGATAACCAAGACCAGCCGCCCCCGGGACGGCACGATCAGGAAGAGCTGCCTGCCCTATCGTCCACTAGATGTGACGAAGACGCACATAAGCCAAGCTTCTGCTCATGTACGTGGCGGTTACCCCGACCACTCGTCGAAACGAAGAAGAGAAAAGATCTTCAAACCGCGAACCGCCCTTGTCGCATGCAATCAATTACAGAGAAGAGCAATGAGCCTGAAAAAAAGGGTTGGAAAAGACTCGCACAGCGCGTGAAGATGCAAGAATGCGGCCGTGAGTCATTGATGCGGGCCAATAGACGTTCATCATATCCAATGCAGGAGACAAGGAATATCGCTCAAGACGTAGCACATCAAACGTAGAAATGCGTGTCCACGTATCAGCGTAGAAGCGTAGCTGATGGACGCAATCGAGGGTCTCAGGAGTCGCCTGGCGTGACTAGTCACGTATGGAATCAGTAGTCACCTTCGTCGGTCCATCCAGCCTCGCTGCCATCAACCACACGGACCAACTGGCCGCTCTCTTCTTCCGTCATGTAGTCGCCGTCAACAGTCCGTACGCCTCGCAGCTTCTTCCCGTGTATACCACGGGGCGACGCTGTGTGGCCACCCTCAGGAGTGAAGCGCTTATTCCGAGACGCAGCTTGACGTTGCTTGTAGAAGTCGATGTCTCGTTCCGGCGGCTCGTCTGACTGCTCGCTAAATGTCTCCCAGTTTTCTGATCCAGACTGCATTGTGGTTCCAGTTCCAGTGGACGACGTCTGCGAGATTTGCCTGCTACCGGCCGGCGGAGGAGCGTATTGAGGTGTGTAGCCAGCTCGCATGCTGTGAGCCATGTAGGCGCGATCGCTGTACGGATCCTCCGGTGGAACGTGACGGACGATGCTATCGCTACGATCGCCACGGTTGAACTCAAAACGATTCATGGGTGTCGCGCCCGGCTCCGGGGGAACGAACAGGTCTTTCATACGTGGCGGGGGTGCCATAGGGGGCGGCATCTTTCGTATCGTTGATGAATCCTCTCGTTGAAGGGGTGCAGGCCGTCGTTCAGGCGAGTTACCCCCGTGTGGCATGTTCTTTAGAGGCGCACGGGAGGGAATCTTGGATGGACTCTTTGCGCCAGACGCTGTCGAGCTGGAAAATTGGTTGCGCATCGTACTGGCACCCATTGTGCTGGCGCCAAAGTTCGATACCGGAGTCTTCGCTCGGCTCGGAGGTGGTCCACGGACAGTTCCTGCGCGGCTAGGTGGCGGGTTGGACTTTGGTGCTTGCTTTATCGGCAAAGGTCCTGCTGACGGTGTCTTTGCCCGAGGCGGTGCAGTCTTTGACGATGCAGCGTACAGCTCATCCAGATATCGATCACCGAGAACAAGGAATGGCCGGCCATACTCGTCCTCCCATCTCTCGAGCGTCTTCTTCAGATCAGCCTCGATCTTAGGCAGCTCCTTCGCTATCCGCTTCCGCATCTTCTCCTCTCGCAGCAGCTTTCCGGGGTCGCGCCTCTCGCCCTTTTGTCCACGGGCCATAAGACGTGATGCGTCTTGGCTTGACTGCGCAAGGTCATCGCGCTCTTTGACAAGCTCACGGTGTCGATCGATCCGCTCTAAGATGGGTAAACGCTGCTCCTTGAGAGCTTCCAGTCGGGCAATCTCAGCCTCGTGCGCGGAGAGAAGGGCGTCGCTGCACACATCCGAGAAGGCAGGTGTGAAGTCGAGCATCTCCTCCTCCGAAAAGTACAGGGCATCCCAGAGTTCCTGCAGCTTGATCCGCGCTTCCTCGACAAACAAGTGAAGGTTTTGGCGTTTCAGCTCATTCAACCGAGCCAGCTCATCTTCAAACTCGTTGATAGTCCGCAGGCCACAGCCACGGTTCTTCGCCAGGAACTGCTTGCGTTCGTGCTGCTCAATACCAAGGCGCTCCCACAGATCTTCGATGGTCGAGCGAAGCTGGCCCAACCTCCGTTCGCGGCCGCGCTTTTCCTCTATCAGACGGTCCTTCTTTGCCTTCAACTCGGCAATGTCGTCCTTGTGCAGACCCAGCTGCTCGGGTGAGTCGCGGTGGTACTGGACGATGGACGTATCTGTCTGCGCTTGCGGTGTGCCGAGTTCGGCCCAGAGTTGGATAATTTCCTGGCATATGACCTGCACCGTGTTGAGTCGGCGGTTGTACTCTTCATAGACGCGCGAGAACTCAGCATCCAGCGACGCGACGTAGGACGGAGAGATGTCGAAGCCCGGGGACACGGCGGCATTTGGGGCAGTTGGGGGGAGCTTGATCTGGATGAAGGATGTTTCGAAGTGCGATGCATACGACTCGAGAGCTTCGGCGAGTTCTGCGGCGCGTCAGTATGTGCGGCATGGGTAAGACGTAGATGCGTACTTCTCACTTGCTCGAAGCGCTCGCGATGCAGCCTGCTGACCGCGTTGTACTTCTCTTTCAGCTCCTTCAGGCAGCGTGTCAACGGGTATGTGACTTCCCTGCCGTCAGGCGCGTCGTAGTTTGGGTTCACTTTGCTGTCATCGAGCGAGGCCTCCATCTGCCTTATTGTCTTGATCAGGCGATTTGCCTCCTCGGTCATTTCATGCTTCTCGTTGGTGACCTGCTTCAGCTGGCTATGGAGCGTCTCGGACAGCGCGGAGAAGAGCTGCAGTACATGTTAGTGTCGTTCGGCCATGTTAGGTAAGTGAGTACGCACCTCGGCCTCGCGCGAGTCGCGCTCATGGCTGGGGACGCCAATCTCATCAAAGAGGCCGTGCAACTGGCCGATGATGGTGGTTACTTGCTGGGCGAGGTAGCTCGTGTCCATGATGGCTTCTGAGCCTCCCAGCGGCCGCGTCGCGTTCTTCTACAAGCTCATGCACGATGGATCGGCGTGCAGGTGGGGAAGCCTTGAACCGAGGAATGTATGTAGTCGTGGCAGGCGCGTGGGCTTGTCGACCTCTGCAGATGCAAACGAAGGTGAGCACGCAAACGCAGTAATGGTAGAGATGAGTTGGAAGCCAGGAGCCCACAGGCAGTGTCTGCTGGTGTAGAAGGTGATGCAATGTTGGAGACGCGCGAAGGTCTGGAGATAGCGGGCGGCCTGGTGGTCAATTGGTGGCTCGCGCGTTTATTTTGGGATCTGGTTGCTACGGGCAACCCCCGCGTCAACATCAACGCCCGTCACGAGAACGTCTGTTTCACCTGTACTTCCGCCGCGCCGTTGGTCGGCCTATTACTTCGGTCGGAGCGCTGAAGAGCAGGGAAGATGGTGGTACAGGCAAGGAACATATGATCCATTCGCGGCTCTCCGCATTCAATCGCGCAAGGTAAGGCGCTTGATGCCTTTCGACTTCAGAATCCTGAATGAAGATGTCGCAAACATCCGAATGCAGTGGATGCTGCGAGAGATGCCCTTTAGTCCTGCAAATTTTTGTGCCTTGTTACTTCCCGCACCTTGACCACTTCTTGATGCTCGCTGCGTCACCTTGTCGGCATGAAGCAGCGAAACGCGCATCCGGCCACCCTTCATCCTAGACGAGACTTGATGAACAGTACAACGTCTCAAGGATAAGCGGTCACACACGCATTCACAGAACAGGGTATCAGTCGGTATGTTACATCGAACGTGTGCACTCGATCTTCTGAATCGTTCCAAGATCTACTCATGTGTACCGCAGTACGGCGATGGCTTTTTCAGCCACGATGACTCTGATCGCACCTTTCTGTTCGCACGATCTAAAAGCTCTGAGCCCATGTAACGCCTTCTTCTGCAGCCCACACGTACATTTATCCGTGGCCTGGACCCTCTGGACATAGGCAGTAATCGCAGCCAATTTGACTCCAAGCAATGCCTGTCCATCTAGTAGTGCGTCCCCTCTATACCTTCACGGAAGAGCAGTTGGTGCCGGCCGCGTCGAAATGATGCTCTGACGAGTCGCACGTCGGTATGAAAGGCAACTAGTACAATGGCGAGGCTGCGAACCGTGCGAACCGCTGACTGAGGGGAATGCATATAGGCCAGCTGCAAGAAAGAAGCTGTAAAATACGGGAGTCTTCAACCCAGGAAACTAAGCTTGGGTATGTGCGGGACCTATTCTACCAAGGTATAGCGAAGGAGAGCACACAAGGAAGGCTTTAACAGACGTGTAACCGATCTGTCAGCTTGCTGCTATGTTGAACCATTACCGGGCTATGCATGTGTGTCGTTGTAATACCAAGCACCGAAGCTGACCCTTTGAGACGCTCATTAACGTGTTTTTCGACCGGTTCATGGAAGCTGGCTCTGTTGCGTGGTGCTCGGAGTAGCATTTGCAAAGAGATTTCTAGTCGGCATACCTGTATTATTACAAGTGCTACCACGTAGGTATCCTGAGCTGTGCGGTGTCCTCGAGGCTGACAAGGGCTATGAGCCAGTGTCACGAGGGTGACAACTGTTGACGTAACACAATGGCGAGGATTTGAGATAAAAATTAAAGGAGGAAGCCAACAGTTAGGAGGATTGTCGCACTTTTGGAGAATACCGTTTTCAGGACTAACCTCCGGCCTGATGCGCATGGCGTGCAACGGGTCGGGTGCAAGGGGATGCATCGTCCTATTCTGCAAGCACATTCGCTACCAAGCTGTGGACAGTCGGTGTCCTTGTCAAAAATATGCACACTGCTGTATTCTGCGTGTGGTGATGTATTCCAAGATGGCACGCATGTGGTGGATTATCGTATGATGTGGCGTGGTTGTCATCCGAGTCAAGCTTATTCGTACGTCGAAGCGACCGTGTTGCTTCTTGGTATGACGCACCAGGAATCGGTGCGCTGGTCTGGACCGGTCCTCTTCTAGTCCTTGAACATGTTGTCTGCTATGTTCCATACATGCGCTCTTGACCTCTACTCGGGAGAGCGCGGTCAGACGTGCTGGTTGGTAAAAAAGTGAGCAAATCATGATACGCTAACGTCGTCTGGGGTGTGCCGATCGCACGCAACCCCAGCTTCCGAGTTCCATATGTACAAGACGAGAACCGCTCTGGCGAGTGTGATTTGGATTGAGAACTGAAGTACCCATTGAGACGCCGAGGGGGTCGTGTATTACATAATTACATAGAGATGACGATGGCGTAAGAAGAACGAATCCTAGCCGGGATAACGTGATTTCCGCTCAGCACTGGCACAACTCGCCCACCAGGCCGCGCCTGTGTGTCGATTCCCGCGTCGTCGTCGTCCATGAAGCGTACGTCGAGCACTGAGGGCTCCCCAAAACATTTCCAGTTTCTCGAACCACGTGCGACGCTTCTGGCAGCCCGGTCCCATGTTTGATGGGGCGAGAGGGGCCCCGGCATCTGGGTGATAGACGGCTAAACCGCGTTCGGCCGCCGGACCTGCACCGGGCGAAGGTCTGACACAGCAGGTGCCCGCTAAGCGTCGGAAGGGGAGGCAAAAGCAGCCCAGAGCGCCAACTTGCCAAGTCACTCAAGCCTTCCCACCTGTGCGTTGCCGCTCCCACCTCAACATCACGTACCGCATCCTCGAACACGCGCTTATGACGACCGTCTGACCTGCTATGGGACCCCTCGCCTCGCCCGCCACCGCTGCTGGATCAGTATAGTCGCCGATGATGGACGACTCCGGGGCGTGGTGGAAAAGGGCGCAGCCCTCCAACACGCAGGCCTTTAGCGTACGTATCGCGACCGCCCACCACCGCATGGAACTGACCGCGCGCCACAGAACTGCACCCCGTTCACGCTGCCCTCGCTAGGCATCATCCAGCTCTCCCCCGACCACTACATCACCCTCGAGGCCGACGCTCTCTTCACGCCGGCATGCTCGACTTCCGAGCAGTCCCAGATCAATGGCAACATGTCGAACGAAGGAGGCGTGCTGAGCATCGCCGACATGCGCGACCCCTTCCACGCGTCGATTACACCCCAGGCCTACGCGACGGGTGCCGCGACTGTCATCGCGTGGATGCTCGTCATCATGCTCCTTATCACACCGCGTACCTTCTTCGTCGGAAATGCCTCAGGACGTTCCGGGTTGATGGGTCGACGCGGCATGATTAGCGGCGCAACAGGAGGAGGATCTATTATCGGAGTCGGAACGCGGCCATGGCTCCAGAAGGTTGCCGCCCTGACTGTCGCCATCTCCCTGACTCTCGCCACGGCCGACACGTTCAAAATCGCGGAGCGACAGTACGAAGCTGGGTTCATGGACGCCATGCAGCTGCGGGACGAGGTTGTGGCAGGCATGGAGATCAAAGTGTCGCGCGTCATATCCGACATATTCCTCTGGCTCGCCCAGGTGCAAACGCTGATTCGCCTGTTTCCGCGGCACAAGGAGAAGGTCATCATCAAATGGGTTGGATTTGCACTAATTCTCCTCGACATCACCTTTACCTCTCTCAACAGCTTCGGCCCGTACAATGACAAGCGCAGTCCGCGCCATTTCGAGACCGCTATCCCCGCATTGAGCTACTTGTTCCAACTGTCCCTCAGCATGCTTTATGCGGCTTGGGTCATGTATTACGCCATTACGAAGCGCCGGGTCGCCTTCTATCATCCCATGATGCCGAACATAGCCCTGGTTGCACTTCTTTCCATCGTCGCCATCCTTACTCCTGTCGTGTTCTTCATTACTGATATCTCCAACTACACCATTGCCGGCTGGGGTGACTACTTCCGGTGGGTGGGAGCTGCAGCGGCCAGCGTTATCGTTTGGGAGTGGGTCGAGCGCATCGAGGCGCTAGAAAGAGAAGAGCGAAAGGACGGAATTCTTGGGCGCGAGATTTACGATGGAGACGAAATGCTTGACGCCACGCCTTCCCAAGAGCTCAACTGGCCCCGTCATAGCCACATGCAAGATGACACGAAAAAGCCGGGAGACGGTGGAAGCGGTTGGGCTCGTACGACTGGTCACCTTGGTCGGCTGAACGACATGGCTCACAGAATGGGCCGAAAGAAGCACCCGGAGAAGACAGAAGCACCAAGGAAACGCACCATACATATCCCCGTACCGCCAGCGGCAGTTCGTCGGTCCGAATCTGGCCATCGTAGTATCCACGACACTCGACCATATGTGCCACTGCAAACCCCCCCGCCCGCCATTACATCGCCAGTCAGCAGGACCGACACGACCAGTGCAGATAGCACCGTCTACGCAGTCTTCCATCATACCATCACCGACACACCACCTATATCTAATCATCAAGTGTCGACTGAAGAAAGATCTCACGATGTGCACGTGTCTCAAGGAGATACTGCACAATACTCCCAGCACCAACCGCGTAGCGAAGATCCAGAGAAGGGCATTATTGAGATAGAACATCCGGACACTACGGAGCGCAAAAATCGATGGAACTGGCAGGCCATAGCCAGTGTAAACCCCTTTCGGCGGCGAGGTCGCTCACCGCCACCCGAAGTGCAACGTGGACGGGTCATCGAGCCTCTAGTAGTGGACGATGTCCCATCTTCTGTGAACATACCACAGCGAAACTACACGGGGCTAGCCTTGAGAGACCGACTGGGAACCTTGGCCGCACAGCAAGGCGAGAAATTTCGGTCGAAGACGACAAGCGGAACACAAGATGAAACAAACCTACCCGTGACCATTATACCAGCGCAACCCCGAGGCAGGACATGGTCCCCCGATATCTTACACCAGGACGAGGTGTCGAATATAGCAGGGATACAACTCACGCCGACTACGTCACGCCAAACACCACTCGCTGATGACGACCGTCAACGACCTACAGAAGACAGAAGTTCTCCGTCGGCGCCCAGCCGGAGCTCACATATCCGATTCACTCCAGAGACCTTCGAACGACCAAGTGCACGACAACAACCTGAAAGCGAGGACACAGTCATACCCCTGGCATCCTCTCCTCAGCCCATGCTAGCAACTTCTCCACAACAAGGCGACACATCTGCCCGCCTTGACACCCCTTCATCCTCACAACCTATACCGACCAACCATGACAGATAGTTGGCACGATCCCTGGGAACTTCTCTTATTTATTCTTCGCAACGGTTTTTTGACGCCTACATAGTATTGGCATCTACGTTAGGGCGCATCGGTTAGCATCTAAATACCCCTGCCGCGTCAAGTGGGACGGTATTTTCGGTTTACGCATAGCGCGGGCATGAGATTTGGCGTTATTCACCTTCGGGACTGGGGATGGAGCATTGGTCTTATCAGACTGCATCAGTCTATGGATACCCGTCGAGTTACAACACTCGGCTTGATTTGGATAGCGACAGGATTTGGTTGGTCATTGTGGAGTACTTGCGCGCATCGCAGGCGAATGATGGCAAATGACGGACATGGACCAAGTATGCCTCGTATATTGCTACAGAAACGAAAAGCGAATTCAAGAATTACATGTACACATAATGGGCGCGTATGAACACGCAGATGGGGACTTTGACTCGTCCCTGTGTAAAGCGTATCTAGTTCACATCTAGAAGGTTATATATGGAGAACGCGCTCGCGCCCACCTGGCCTACTCGAGGTCGATGCGGCGATGCCAAGGCCGCGGCGGGCGAAGCTTGGGCTCGCGCTTAGGCCAATCGCGCAACGGCAGCTCCCTCGACCTCGCTGCGTGTCACAGCTCCAAGCAGCAGCCTGTGTTATCGTCATCTCAGTGCTCCTCCCGTCTGGTCTGCGCCTTCGCAGGATCTTGGCGACGCTGTTTATACTTCGCGAATTTATGTTACAGCTTATTCCATACCATATCGCAAGCAGCAATGTCTCTCTTCGATGATGACGACTTGCCGTCGCGACCAAAACCGTCGGCCTCACTTTTCGACGACGACCCCAAGCCCACGGGCAACAGCCTGTTTGCCGATGATCCCCACGGTGGCGACGACTCGCCCTGGGGCCTCCCAACGCCCAAAAAGGCTGCGCGGGGTTCGCTCGTGAAGTCGCTCCTTCCCGCTACGGACGTGCCGGACTCCTACATTGACGCATTCGACTCGCTGCTGGAGACGGGCGATCGTGTGGGCAATGGGCTCGGCATCCAGGAGATCAAGAAGCTGTTAGGAGGCAGTGGGTTGCCGAGCGACATGCAGTCCAAGATCCTAGAGGTTGTGTCACAGCCGGACCAGGACACGAACGGGCTGGGAAGAAACGAGTTCAACGTGCTCTTTGCACTGATTGGACTGGCACAGGAGGGAGACGACGTTACACTAGACAGCGTTGACGAGAGGAAGAGGAGTAAGTTATCTGCGCGTCCCGTCCGAACCTCACCACTGATTGTATGGCTACGTCAGACCTCCCAGTGCCTTCCGTAACGCTGCCCCAAAAGGCGAAGCCAGAAGCCCACGCAGACGAAGCACCGACTTCCACGCAAGAACCGCCACCTCCCACTCCTTCAGAGCAGCCACCCCCGGCGCAACAGGCCACGACGCCAAGCAGGTCGCGTCCCACGATGCGTAAACAGTCTTTTGGCGATCCTGAAGCCGATCCCTGGGCCAGCCCAGACCTGCACAGAGGACATGGCCATTCGAGCTACACCGCCGTGCCTTCTCAACGCAATGGATTGAATGCGCCTTCCGCTACAAGAACTACGAGCCAGTTTACCACGCAGTCAACGCCTTCCCACACCGAGTCCATCGTAAATCCAACTCCGGAGCGGCCTAGCTCATACGGAAGCGAAGGTGGATGGGGAGGATACACTGAAGGGCCGGGGCAAAGCTTCCCTAACCCCGACGTTGGGGGACCAGGAGATGGCTTTGGGCAAACACCGGGCGGAGATGGCGGTCCCAGCACACCCGCCGGCTTGGGCAGGTCTCTAGGCGGCGGCCGGATAGCGGGGACAGGACCTGAAGAAGTCGTGACCGTCACGGCGATTGCAGAGAAGGAGGGTATGTTCATGTTCCAGCACCGAAACTACGAAGTTACCAGCGCGCGCCGAAACAGCAAGGTGGTCCGACGCTATAGCGATTTTGTGTGGCTTCTAGACTGCTTGCACAAGCGCTATCCCTTTCGCCAGCTACCTCTGTTACCTCCAAAGAGGGTCGCCAGTAAGTGCTTCTTTGCTCGCATCCTTTGTCGTTAATTGAGAAATCTTAGTCAATGGCAACTATCTAGCGGCGGATGCCAGTTTCGTGGAAAAGAGGAGACGAGGGCTGGTACGCTTTGTGAATGCGCTCGTACGGCATCCTGTTCTCGGCCAAGAGCAGTTGGTTGTGATGTTCCTCACTGTGCCTACGGTAGGGCTGGACGCTCTTTCCTCGCGGATAATTCCTAACGCATGGCTAGGAACTCGCTGTATGGCGCAAACAAGCCACCATCTCGGTCCAGGAAGAATTCACTGGCAAAGCTTTGCCATCAGACCTTGAAGACTCGCTCCCGAAGACACTACCCGAACTCTTCGATACCGTCCGCTCTGGGGTCCGTCGATCTGCCGAAACCTACATCAACCTCTGCAACATGATGGAGCGCATGACCAAGCGAAATGAAGGAGTGGCTGTTGAGAATCTCCGCTTTGCGACAGCTCTCCAGAGCCTGACCGAGTCCTCCAAAGACACATTTGCGTGCGACACGAATGACGTGCCACTGCTCAACGAAGGCTTGAATTCGACCGCGAAGCATCTCGAACAATCACGGCAGTTGCTGGAAGATGAAGCCAGGGGATGGGAGGAAGGCGTTTTGGAAGATTTGAAGCGGCAAAGGGACACTTTGGTCAGCGTGAGAGACATGTTTGACCGGAGGGACAAATACGCAAAGGACAACATTCCCTATCTGGAGCGGAGGATATCTACCAACGAGCAAAAGCTGCAAACCGTCCGGAACAAGCCGCCGGAGATGATCAAAGCGGGCGAGGCGGAGAAGGTGGAGGAGGCAATCTTTAGGGTGAGTGTGAAGCACCCATCCGATGGGTATCGCTAACGTATGACTAGGACAAGGAGAGCATCGTCCAGCAACACGCTCGCGGTGTGTTCATCAAGGAATGCATTCGCGACGAGCTCCTCTTTTTCCAGCAGAGCCAGTACCACATCAGCCGGCTACATCAAGACTGGAGCCAGGAGCGCGTCAAATACGCCGAATTGCAAGCCGATAATTGGAGGGGACTGAGCGAGGAGGTTGAAGGAATGCCACTCGGAGAATGAGCTAATTGTAGATGCGGTGGGCGTGAACGTACACGCGGGTCGTAGCAGTATTGGAGACATGGGAGTAAGAGCGGGATAAGATGTCGGTGTATTTCATTTGGTTTTGACTCAGGCTGTAATTTGTATATGTCCTACGCAAGGAAGTTGTACATAGACCAGCCAACGCAGTGCTTGTCTATTCGTATGTTTAGGTTTGTATGCAAAGCTCATGCGAAGGGGTCTCGGCACGTGCTGTGTCTTACTGGACTCCCGCTGTCTTGATTATAAAGGGTGTTCCGTACCCCGACAACTCGGAACGTTCGCGCAGCATACTCTCACTATGGTGTCCAGCCTCCGACAGCACAAAGTGAAGCGAGCCTGCACGCCCTCGCGCCTTCCCCGTCGCCATAGCATCCACGTGCGCCTCACTGCAGCACCGATAAACCCTTCGGCATGGCGACGCTTGCTCCAGCGCCACACCGCAACTGTTTATTAGCACCGGGCATAGCAATTGTCTGTATCACTTTTGGCCGAGCAAGCTCTGGCTCCCTGCATGCTGGCTGGTCTCCGACGATATATCTCTGCTGCCGCCTCCACCCAGCTCCGAGCCGACCGCGCAATCCAGAGAAAATGGCGGGAAAGCGCAAATCAAGCGCCGAAGACGACAAGAAGGAGCCGACAAAGAAGACGAAGAGGGTGGGCAAGAAGGACGACAATGGTGAGTCTGCTTGTGCGTGGTCGAGGGTGAGAGGTCCCAGAGCTTGGGCCACTTTTCGTGTGCTGTGACGAGCGTGGGGTCTTCGGGAGCCTCGCTGGTAGCCTGCGGTTCGCGCCGAGGCGTCACTCGTCCAGGACGACCGATCAACCCGCACGCAACCTTTCCTTACACTTGTCTCTTTGGTCCCGAACCTTGCCTGCACATACTTCACCCTCACCGCTCCGGCCTGCGCCCGAAAGTTCCACCTCCACCTCCACCAGCGCTCCGCTCCACGCTGCACGCTCGCCGCACCCCCCCACCACCCCGCGACCACTACAACGCGAAGAGAAGCGGCGCAACTGACACAAAGATGCCTCCAGGCTACAGTAGCGCGCAGAAGGCGGCCATCAGCCAGGTGATGAGCTTCACGTCGTCGGATCGGAACACTGCGATACGGGTAAGTCCCTGGGCGCATACCTGGTGGGACTTGATGGACGGATAGCTAATGCTGGGTGCAGCATCTGAAGACTGTGGGCTGGGATACCGAGGCGGCTTGCAACGCGTGAGTTTTCCCTTTTCGTATACATGGCTCGAATCCGCTAGTTCTGGGTTTATTTTGGGTTCAATGGAGATTGGGAGTTGATCGCTTGGTCGTCGGCCCAAACGATGGAGATGGTGGATGACTCGAGGTCCCGAGGGCTTCTGCACCCATTTCCCTAGCCGCGAACGATTGGACCAATATGGCAAGATGTGCAAGCATGAAGCATCGCCCTGAGTTTCGACACAAGCGATCTTGTACGGCAATCAGGGTACGGTTGCTATATTTGGCTCTCGCGGAGGCAGTGTGCCAACGCGGTATACACATGGCAAGACACAAAAAAGGCCACAAGTAGAAGGCATGGATGCGAATTCGAAGAGTGGGTGCTGCTTCCGCACCATCTCGAGGCAATATGCGCCGGCATACAGCACACTGCTGCTTCCCATACCATCAACAACACTCTCACGGCGCCTTCTGGGTCTACGATCTTTGGCATGGTACACAACAAACAGCATCCGCGTATCCGTCCGGCCCTGTCATACGACACTCTCACTTCGATCCCTACGTCTTCCCTCGTCTACCCTCAGCATCACCCCGGCTCCTTATCATCGGTACGTAATTCAGGGATACAAACTCCGTCGAAAACCCAAGGCAGCGCGGCCCTTGCATTAAGACAACACATACTGGCACCCCTCCCACCCAACCTTTAGGTATCACCCATCATGTTCGGATCCTCAGAAGACAGGGCTAGACAGCTTGCTGGGCGTGCTCGAAGAGCGCGGCTGAGCTCCAGTGGCACCCATGGAAGCTGGCGCACCCCTAGTGGCTCCTCGCAGTCGTCCATGCCCCCTCTTACTGAGCGTCAAAATCAACACTTTCACGGCCTTGGTCAACAGCCTGCATACGCCCCAGGGCAGTTGGGTTTCCACAACCAGCGTCGCGTCCATACCCTTCCTGCCAAAAGCCTTCCCCAACTGCCACAAACTCCTCTACCAAATCCTGTACGCGCTATCGATACTCAGCTACCACCAACGTGGACATATGCATCGCCGGCCTTGACCTACTTCGAATGGGACGATAGCGTTCGCGAGACGAAGAAATTTCCTTTGTGGAACGAGCCGATCAACTCAATGAATTCTCCTGGTTTCGGTACGCTCTATAACAATTTGTCCGATCCGGAGAAGAGGCGGTTCCTGTTCGAGTGTCACGGCAACCCCTGGGGCCCGCTGAGCGATGCATTGTCGGCTACGGGGAAGCGTACCTGGTTCCAATCTCTGTCGCCCGGAAACCAGGCCACGTTCAAGAGGGTTGTGCGATATCGTCAGAATGCAGTTCAAAACGCCGGGCCACACGCGCCCGTGCAGCATAACCCGAAGCTGTCAAGACCTTCCATGATGCTTTGGGAAGCTCTAGAGGCCATCGAGACTCGCTATGCATCGCGTGTCACCTACACCGACGGATCCAGCGCCCGGCTCCCGTTGAGGTCCGCCAGTTCTCCCGTCTTGAGGACGGCCGGAGATGGCGCTACTGATCTAAGGTCTTTCTCAACGTATTGGAACTTTTGTCTTCTCTGCCTTGATCTTTCTTCTCGCATTTCCTTTTGCTTGTTTACAGTGGTAGTTGACATATTTCCACAGATACTTCACTGGAGGCGGTGGCGGCGCGGCCGCGTCACCTGCGGGCAAGAGTACACTCAACAAGTTGTTCGACGGCTTTCGAGACGATGCAGCTAACGAGCCGGATGCTGTCGGTCCCGAGGGTTCGATGGAATACCTTGAGACACTCGGTGTGGATATGGAGGGCCTGGACGTACTAGCCGTACTGGAGACGATTCAAGCGCCAACTATGGGCGAGATGGGCCGCACAGGCTTCGTTGATGGCTGGTTAGCGGTCAAGTACGATTCAACCTCATACTGCTCCCACGCGACAGGGCTAACTTTGTGATGCAGCTGCGATACCATCGACAAGCAAAAGGCCCACATCAAGTCCCTCAAGCAAACTTTGCCATCCAACAAAGACGCCTTCGCCAAGATCTACAAGTACACCTTTATTCTCGGCAAAGCCAGCGGCCAGAAGGCAGTACCGCTTGACATGGCCGTGACCTACTGGCAACTCCTTTTCTCTTCGCCTCTTTCCGCGGTCCAATGGACGAGCCCGAATTCTCCCTGGTTGACATGGTGGTCCGAGTTTCTCAATGCACACTGGAAGAAGAGCGTCAACCGCGACATGTGGAACGAGACTCTTAAGTTTGCGCAGCTCACGCTGGAGGATGAGGCGCTGAGTTTCTGGAATGAAGACGCTTCATGGCCATCGGTTATCGACGACTTTGTTGATTATGTTAAGAAGGAGAAGAGGGGCGGTGGGGAAAATGTGGATGTGATGGAGGAGTGAGTACGGGATCTGGTGGGGTGACGGGCGACGGCTCGGATTACACTTGCATCTTCATGGTATTGATGGGGGGCTACCGCTGCGGATGGGCTAGGAATCGCGGACACGGAAATGATACTGGAGCATCGACATACCCTGCCGTCTGAGTAAGACGGTGTATTTGCCTTTACACGGAGAGCATTTTCTGCGGATAGGTTAGCTTGGCATTGGTGTAGTGCGTTGGCGGGAATATGAATGGTTTCCTGCCCTTTTACTACGATTATGGTTCAAATGTTTGTGAAGGTTTGTCATGTGCGATCAATTTCAAGACATACGCTCTTCTGGTGCGGCAACGCCCAGGCTACAGATTGAGTGTACACAGTTGCCGCCTATTGAGCCTATCGCAGGGATGAAGAATGTGCTGTCTTGCAAGAGATGCTGTAATGTCTTGGGTTTTACGATGCGTTTTGTGATTTCTGCGGCGTGGCAGGTTTGGTGCGAAGTGGGTCACTACATTTTGGGTGGTTCTTCGGAAATTGAGAGTTTGGTGAGACTATGATGACGATCGACTCCTCTCGCTCCTAAGCTTGTCTAAAGCCCTCGCTCGAGAAAATAAGAAAAGGCCCCAGAGTTCAGAAGCCCTTGCGTACCCCACAAACTCCCGCAAATGCACATAGCCAAAGCCAAAACGCCGCCACATGCAACAGCCATGTCCCTTAAAGCCAAGCTCCCACGTTCACACCGGTCGCAACCAGCCTAGCCTAGCCTCCACCCCTCCCAAGAATCTCCTCCCGCTCAAGAACCTCCTTCTTGAACTTGATCAAAAACACCGTTTTCCCCGGCCACATGGCCTTCCCTTTCTCCGCCTCTTCCCCGCCTCCCTCCTGCTCGCCCACACTATGCGCGCTGACTCCCTCCGTCGGGAACCCCGCCCCATCACACACGCCCTCGATAATCCCCGCCACAAACGCCGCACAGTTCAAATTGCTCATCTCGCGAGGCAGCGAAATGTACGTGTTGACCATGGGCTCGTTGTCGAAGAGCATGTATTGTGCAGAGTCGCTGCCAGAGCGCTCGAGTGCGTCGGCGGGCCGCCCGAAGAGGTGTCGGTAGAGTGTTTGCGCTATGAATTGGAGAAGCGGGAGGATTCGCGTGGGACGGATGGAGGAGAGGGGATTGGAGGACCGGGAGAGGAGGAGGTCGAGGAGGCGGATTCCTATGGGGTAGCCTTGGTTGTTTAATCTGTACGATTCATTAGTTGGCTGTTTCTGTGATTAACAGCGTAGTAGAGAGGGCTCACCTCTGCTCCAGATCTGTGACGTCCTTCGCTCCCCTCTGCGCATACCCAATCATCTCAATGAACAAGTACGCAAACGCCGCCCGACTGAGCTCCGCATTCTTGCTCCGGTTTAAATTCCTATCGTATATCGTTTTCTTGTTCGACGGGTACCGCAGGCCGGGGCCTGAAGCGGGTTGTGTTCCGCTCATGGCGATGTTGGTTGCTTATGGGTTGTAGCGGAGATGAGAGATTTCTCGCAGCAGTGGTAGCGAGCGCGAGGGTTTGCGTCTTAGGAGCTGGTTTGGGACGTGGAGAGAACGAGGACTGGCGAATGGGAGATGTAGTGGAGATCGTGGAGTGGGAGCTCCATAAGGTGGGTGTTTAAGGTGTGGAGCGTGCGCTGAGCTTACGTGTTTTGGGTTAGGCGACTCTATCGAAGCGGCGTGAACCTGACGACTCTAGATCACTCTATATCCGTAAAGCATGAGGCTTTTTGCACGACTCTATGTTCTCATCACTTACTGAGAAGTATACTCCCCGACTTGCTGTATTTCTTGGTACACTATCACTCTTCTTCGCAATTCGTATCGATCAGGAGCTTGGAAAAGGGCGGGTATGACTGGAATGGGCATATCAGCTTTTTTGGCGGCTTAGAGATAGACAAATTGGGGATAATGGGGAGAAGTATGAGTGAGTCTTTCATTAACACGCTGTGGTCTGCTGAAAGGCGAAGCAGTCGTACAAATTGACGACTGCTCGTCGTAGCTATCTAACTCCATAACACAAATGCCCAATTACATCGTTCCGCCCAGCGCGTTATCGTACAAAAGTTCATGCTATACGCAACCCAAGTGGTATCATCCTTCGCCGTGAAATGCTGTTGTACAACTCAAAAACACCACCTATATGCACGCACTATCTCGCATCTATACTCGCAGCCCACGTTTAATTGCCCGTACTCGTACTCGTCTCCATAGCAAACGTATCATCCAGCTCGCCCTCAGCATCTACATCGTCCCCCTCCGCGTCTCCATATGCATCCATCATCTCCACGTCCTGAGGCGGTGGCGTCTGTGTGATACTGAGGAGCGCAGGGTCAATCGACGACCCAGACGAAGCTTGCTGCTCAGATGACGCTTGCTGGCTTTGCGCCTGAGATTTGCGCGCCGCGGCCTTGCGTGCGCGACGCGAGCCTGGGTCCTTGAGCGCCTTTTTCGTAATGTCGTACTGCTTTCTCGGTCTCCGCATGATTTGATCCTGCGCAGCTGGTGTCCCGCTCTCGTGAGCATCGCCTAGCTCCTCTTCCTCTTCCTCGCTCGTATCTCCATCAATGCCTGTCACCATCGTCTGGTGCAAGGTTGAGTACCTCAGATTGTATTCCGACCTCCATCCCGGACCTTTCTTAGCCGTGTTTTTCCTCTTCACATGCTCGCCAAATGCATCTTCCTCCTCATCGATAAGTCTATCGCCGAAAACAGCCCAGAAGCCCGGCAGCAAGTCATGGGCGCCATAATCTGATCGATGCAAAGCTTTCACAGACCCAAGCCAACCAAGCACGAGCTCGATCTCGAAGATCTCAGTCGTGTGTTTGGGACAATGGCGGAAGATCTCGGCGGCTGTAATGCCGGGCTGAAACATCAAAGGTTGTAGGACGAGATTGAGAACGCGGTTCCACCACGGCCAGGTAACGGATTCTCCATCAATTGAGCTCCAAATTGGAAGGAGAGCATCAGGATTGTGGCGACCAGGGAGCGGAGGTTTTGGAAGGGCTGGCCAATCTGCGGGAGAGCCGTCGTCCTTAAGCGTGAGAGGCAAGGGTGTCGGTTGGAGGGGATTACCGAATTGATAGGTGGGTGTGGGAACGACATCTACCTCCCAAAACAGGCGCTGCCGATCGAGGCGACGGGCCCGGTAGTCGCCCTCGTTCAATCCCCAGATTGAAAGTCGCGGCAGAGGCGCCTTGAAGTCGTTGTTGACGGGTGGTAGCCTAGGTACCAGCTTGACCTGACCTGCGTCCACAAGTGACATGACTGCCATATAGACTCCATCGCCCGCAGTGCGAGAAATAGCGAATGCGCGCTTCTCGATGTTCTCTTCCATAAATGCAGCGTCGAGGTCCTTTTTGAATTTCGCGGCGGCAATGAATTCTTTCAACTCGTGAGGGCGCCTGTAGTTCTTTGCGAAGGCACGCGTAAAGTCGTAGTTCCGGCCTGGCCGAAGACGCTTGAGTTTCCACAACCGTAGAAGACTTGCCCTCACAAAGTCTGAAACCACCCGCCCGATTATGGAGTCTCCCAGAGGACTCAGTTTGTCGTGAGCCTTCTTCTTATCATATAGAGACTTGGGCGTCGAAATGTTGGCCCGAATCCAAGAGCGAGCCTTCAATTCTTGACGTTCGATCGCCGTCGTGGGCTTCTCAGATTGATGCAGAGGAGCAACGTATGCGTACTTGAGTAGACGCTGCGTTCGGTTTATTACCGAAAGATTCTCCTTGTACCACAGAGATCGGTCAATGACTTCGAAGGGTGAAACATCGACCTCGTAATCGTCTAAAGCTTTGCGCGCGATCGGCAATAACGGCTCAGGGTATTTGCAGGTTTTAAGTGCCCAGCGCACCAGGTTAGCCCAATCATAAGTCTCTGGGTCCTCGATACTGGCAAGCGTGCCCTTCTCGTAAGCCTCTAAGAAGGACAACTGGAATGTCTCCGTAAGTTCATGGAGCTGAGTCGCCATGTGCTTGCGCATCCACGACCATGTCTTCTTAATCTTCTCCAGATTGAAAGATGGTTCTTCATCGTAAATCTTTGCAATAATGCTCCAATCAACAGCGCCTTCATGGCCAGACATGCTGGATGCCACGACTAAGGCACAACTCAGCTTCTTGAACACGTCAACCGGATCAAGGCTCTCGAGGTATTTCGTGACGGGCATTTCACGAGCCTTGCCCCCTTTCGCTTTCCTCTCTGCCCAAGTCTTGAAGGTTACCTGTTTTTTCGACGGTGGTTGATAATCCGGGTCGTTGGGATTTCCAGTCAAACCGGTCAAGCGTTCCACCAAAGTCGGATTGGGCAGGTCTGTAGTCCTCCTGTTTTTGCTCTTTCGTTTTTGCTTTGATTGAACCTTGTCCTCTTCGCTATCGTCGCACGTGTTCACGTAGAGGCCGTCTGCTGTCGTTGTTGATTTTCGACCAGTTCGACGCGCCTTCATACTGGGGCCCTCAATAGCCGGGTCCGCGACCCTGACTCGCTTGCGGCCATTCTTCTGGAACACAGCGGCGACCTTGGCGGCAATGACAGCGGTGGCATCACCTTCCTCCTTGGACAAATGGAATTCCGTGGAGAATGTACCATTGGAGCGATAGAAGTAAGTGCCAGGAGCCATCAAAGTTGCGGCAGATCTGTTGAGTTCGTGCGTCAGCACCGGCTCGGTTGCTGTCGTCTCCTGTAGCACTTCTTCCGTGCTGTCTCTACAGTCGTTGTCTTCATCATCGTCGTAAGAAGAAGATTCGGCATCGGAGGAGATGACAATCCCGTCGTGCACAACACCAGTACGCGCGAGACCAGCCTTCGGGCGAAGCAGCCAAAGTGGTATATCCTCGGAGGATTCGGACAGCGTCGGAGAGTGCTCCCTTAAACCTGGCCCATCATGGTTTTTATCATGTGTGACCTGATGAGGAAGCTGCTGACGCTTAGGTTGACTCGTCTGGTTCAAACCGACAAGTCGAACACGCTTTCCGGGGGCTGTTCCATCGAACAGAAGGCCCTTTGCCAATTGCGCCTTCTCCGCCTCTTTACTAGATATCTGGCGCTCCTCCGCTTCTTCCGCCTTCTTCTGCTTTTTCTGCCTGGCATCTTCCTTCCGCATCCGGGCAAGCTCCTTGATGCGATTGTTGATTCGCCTCGCTCGAGCCGGAAAGATATCGTCCACTTGGACGGACTCATCAATCTCAAAGACGACTGGTGCGATTGGCTTGGGCTCTGACTTGTTGACATACTGCTGAACCTCAGGTGGGAAGTATCTATACGGATATCTCTGTTTGATACCGAGTATGACGCGATGGACTTCAGGACTCTGGAGTGGTATATTTCTGTACGAAAGAAAATGTTTCTTCGCGGGTGCCTCAACCTCGATGCTCTGGACTAAGATTTCGGTTTGCCGAAGGTTGTACGACGGATCCTCGAGCATTTTCCTGAGAGTAATGTTGATGGTACTCCGATCTGGACAGGGCATCTTCTTGGGTGCACGCTCCTTCCATATGCCCTCGAGAACCACAGATATCTCTCCATTCCCTGGGAACACGCCGTTACAGAGGTCGATGATGTGCTTGATGATCGAGGCTCGCGCGTTTTGGACACTGCCAGCTGCCAATCTCACACCAGCAGCACGTGTTGCCTTCTTCTCCCTCTGTCGAGAGCGAGGAGAATCGTTGCGGTTCACGAGTCCTACAGAAGAAAAGCGTTGTTCCACAGTAGCAGTGTTCTCAGGCGTTGCCGAAACCTCTGCTGTACCACCAATGGTCATAGCACCTAATTCATTCGTTGCTAGGGCAGGCGGCGATGGTCGGGTAGGAGTGGGTGTGCCGTATGGGCTATGATACGACACAGATTGATCCGTAGCCGACAAGTTGATGGCCTTCCAACCAGCCGGGGGCAGTCGAGACTGACTTGAATACTGGTTTCGATCCAGTGTGGTTGAGGACACCAACTCCTGCACAATCTCGGCGTTAGGCTGAGCATCCGAGCATGGCTTCTGCGGACCAACGTCCCCTTGAGAGATTTCTGTATTCTCATGCGATTTCACCGCAGGGGTTGGAGACCTGTCCTTTGGCGGGGTCTCCACCGTGTCCAGAATGGTCTCAGGGGGTGTCAATTTCTCCGCGTGTATGTCAGGAGACTGCTTTGTCTCCACCGACCGTTCATTGGGGATTGGGGATCTCGTTGAATTCTCGGAAATCCCTGTAGGCTGCACAGCCGATGCATCGGCTATTGGAGTTTTCGCGCGCATGTTGATTTCAATATCGACCATGTTGACATCGGCATCAACCACATCAGCCTGTGCATCAGACGCATCGGGTTGCGCTGCGCCTACATCCCTAAAAGCTGACCCTAGGCCTTGCGAATTTGCGGCAACGGTATGCTCGCTTTCTAAGGCCCTATCAGCGAGCGCAGGTAAGCGCATTGGCGGAAGTGCAATCGCCGCGGCCGGAGCTTGTGTGAACCAAGTAAATTCATGAAGACTCGGTAGCCTGAAGGTGGCAAGGAAAACTTTTGGCGGTCGACCCCTGCCTGTCTTTCGAGTTGCAAATGGGTTATAGTACAAGCCTGGTGCGACTCTGTCTGCATATTTGGCCATGATATCCTCCTTTTGCATCTCAGCTTCAGTAAGAAGTTGATCCGGTACAGCATCTGGACTGGAAGCCTCGAAATCGTCTATAGTGCCTGTAGGATTCGTCTCGGCAGCACCGACAGCGCGGCGCTTCCTCCATGGTCGGGTAGAAGAGGGCACGCCCGGGCTGGCACGCGATTTCTTTCGCGGCTTCGAAGTGTCTATCGCCGAGCGATTAAGTTTGCGCTTCGCTGGCACGAGGCTTGCGTCCGGAGATGTCGTCACTGGCTCAATCACCTCCTGGCCGGGCAGATCTGCCACGTGCGGAACACTCCCTTCGTGCGGAGCACCTTCTGCGTGCGAAACGCCATCTTCTTGTGGAACAGCCTCGTCATGAGCTTCAGAAGACAGTTGCACCCTCTTCGCAAGTCTTGGAGAGTTCGTATTATTACCTTCTGCCGAACGCTCGGAAGATGGGCGCCCCGTAATCGCACCAGGTGTAATATTGGCCGACGGCTCGACTGTTGGAGTTGGTGACGGCAATTTCGCAGATCCCGCCTGGCCCACTTTAGCTCTGTTGTTCACGCCTTCATCCTCGTCTGGTAAAACTTCCCCATCGCAGTCGAAGTCAAAAAGTGGTGGCGATGTCAGAGAAAGACCGTTCGCGCGTCTACGCTTGAGCTCTTCCAGGAGGCCTTTCGTTAGAGGGGTCCCCAATGCCCGCCTACGCCGCAGTTGTTCAATGAGAGCTTGCGGTAAACGCCCCATTCGACAATAGCCTGCCGCTTCCCGCTGGTCCTGATTAAGCAACGCCTTTTCATTTGACTGGAATCGCTTGCGTGGACCCTTTCCGTTCGTTGGCTTTGCTGGCAATCCACGAGCTTTACGGATCGCGTTCTCAATCTTGACGCCCAGTCGACCCCTAGGAGGGAGTTCTAGATCAATTCTCTCTTGCTCGGTCAAAAGTGGTATATACCCGTTTTGTCGACGGGGCTGTACGTTCCGCGGCAGGGAGGGTAGAGTGTCGTTCGCGTCACTATCAACAACAACAGTAGCTTCACTATTCTCCGCACCGCTCTCAGTCTGGACCCGCTTTACTTCGGCCTTTTTCCGACCCTTCTTTGCTTTCTCGTTTTGCACTTGTGCAAGAACAGATGGAGGGAGGGTCCTGTTCTGGGGGCCCAAAGCAGGTATGCGTGACGTCCGTGACCGATAACCTATCTTGATCTTCATCGTATTGTCCCATTTTCGATTAGATCCAGAGGTTCGGGTGACTTGAGGACGTGATTTCGCTAGCGTGCTGGAACCCGTGCGGCCGTGGAAGTCGTCGACGGAAAGCGGCCTGAAACCCCATTCATCGAGAAAGGCGTCGGTGGGAATATCCAAGCTCTTCAGAGCGAAAACTTGGCCTGCTGTGATCGCCTTGTTGTAATTTTCATACGTTCGATAAACGTAGCGAAGAGCCTTCTTCGCATCCGTCTGCTCATTGTCCCGAACGATGCTGAGGTGACGAAGGTGATACGGTTGGGCCTTTTCCCAATCGTCTGTCAAACGAGAAACATACGACTCGAGCGGACGCTTCCAGAATATGCCCGTGGTCCGCTCACGCAGGAGATTGGAGTCTCCTCCATTGGCCTCGGTCAACTTGACCACCTCAAATATCGTGTTGGAGAGTAATCGTTCGGGCGTCCACTGTGGGGGAATGCGAATAACCTCGTTGGATCCATCAGCCTCTTCGGAACCCTCTTTGTCGATTAGGTCACGTTCCAGATCCTGCATCAGACTATCACCCTCATCATCTACCTCCATCTGAACTTCGTTAGACTGTTCGACTTCAACTGCGGAGCTGTAGAGTTTGTGGGTCTTCAGATCGTCGTCCATGGGCTCGCGGAGCAGTTTGAGACAGAGCAAGTATCGCTCAGTTTTGCCTTTTCTGCGGTTTCGAACTTGCACATACTTGATCATACCGGTCCTCACCAGACGATCGACACAGTTCCGTGCGGCTCTCTTAGTCCAGTTCTGGATGGAAACACCCTAGCAGAATCAGCATTGTTTTAGCACACCAAGATGGGATCTCTACCAATCTCTTTCTCAGTTCTCGCACGGGAACTACACCACCAGCCTCAACAAGAAGTTTGTGGAGAAGATAGATGAATCCGGCAACAATGAAGCGCTTCTGTCCAAATACTTCATCGATAGTCCGCTCCATGAAAAGACCGGAATCATCCTTGGCACATTTCTTGTGCACGCACAAGCTTGTGTGAAGCCTTCCATTTTGGCACGGTTTCTTCTCAATGTACCCCTTTTGGGCAAGCGAATCCGTACGTTTCGGAACCGATCTCTTGTCCTGTCCACTGAGTCTAATCAGATCGGGCTGCGAGATGCCGTCAGACCGGTGTGTCGCGATGATGCAGAGGAGCACGAACTCCATTGCAGGAATCCTACTCAAGTCCATTGAATGGCCTGCAACGGCTTGCCAAATTCGATTCTGGCTAGCAAAAAGCCTCGGCATCGTGAGGGATGACGGAGGTTCGTCGAATATCGATGCCTGGACCATGACCCCCTTGGGGATCTTGCGGGGCCCACGTAACCGGGAACGAACTTTAGCAGCTTCGGGCGGATTTTGGGTATTCACTTCTGAGTCGTCTAGCTCCAAGAGTACTGGTATAGATGTCGAGAGTGCTGTGGCAACAGGCAACGAAACTTGCGGCTGCACGTTGCTCGACGAAACGAATTTCGCGCCACCCCTTCCAGGCTGTAGAGCAAGGGCGTTTACGGGTAGACAGCCTTCCGCTAACAGTCGTTCGCGCAAAGAGCCACCTAGAGAGAACAAGGTACCTGAAGGTCGGGTAGCCGGTTGCGCGCCAGCCGTCTGGGAGATCTTTGGTGGCTTCCATTGCTGATGGAGAGGAGCTCCTTTTTGGGTTTCTTCCGTACCATTGTCCTCGACTTGAGCTTCTAGGGCCTCAAAATCCGAAAGAGACAAGCTGTAGGTCTTCTGCTGGTGGTAGATGCGGACGTCGGGTTGCTGGGTGACCCAATCCCAGACTTTCTCATAGAAGCTGCGGGTCAAATTCTCGGGCGCCAGGTTGGGGCCGAACAGAGTCGCTGATGCGGGATTCTTTCGCGACTCATCGTAGTAATTGTGTACTATGTCATGGAACTCTTTACTGCCGGCACCTGTAGTTGAAAGTCAGTAGGCATCTTTGTGTGATTTGCGACAAGCATGGTTCGAACATGAACACAAAAGCGGACAAGATGCGAAAGATGTACGGCTTTCGCTCAGCGTCCAAGGACCGCAAAGACATGGGCGGCATGTCCGCTACACATTGCCGCAGAGTGCCAGAGAATCTACGACAGCGGAATAAAGCAAGAGTGCAATGTTGCGATGCGAGGCAATACGAACCTTGTACACCGAGTAGCGCGATGCCGGCAAGCAAATAATCGGTCAGGTCGTCGAGACCCGTCGCCATGGCTCCCCCCGCAGCGACCGGGACGAAAAGATAGAGAGGCCTAAGTTGGCATATAAAAGGCAAATGGCGAGAGGGAGAATCGAACTGTGGGCAGTCGGTGTGCTTACCAGGCTGCACTGATACGTACAGCGCAGATGGTGGGGTATGCAGGCAAAAAGTGGGATATTCGCCAAGCCGCTAGATTCTCGGCTAATTCATTGGCCCAAGCTCCCGCGTCCTCGGACGGGATATCTTATCGCTCGATGCAGTTCAGTCACTTTGGCTCTGCGCATTCGACGACCACGGTGTTGTCCTCGAGGGAACTATGATGGGCAGTGAAGAATGACGTGTCGTTTCGTCCGCTTCCAACACCTCGCAAAATGCTCTTCCACAGGCCACCATGACCAAGCCCTTCACCTCTCCCTTCGCGCCGTCGACCGCGAAAGCCGGCCATGGCTCGATTGAGCTCGCTATCCTACCGCCAAATACACCAGTCCTCCGCAATGTTGCTTACCAGTATCCTTTGAAGCTCGTCGCACCCGACCCTCTTCCACTGCCTGGGCACAACGCCGATTCGGACGCGCCTCGGTTAATACACACCGTCTTCCTCCTCACCTACGGCGGTGGCATCGTTGCGGGAGACAGCATAGATCTGACCGTGAAACTGGACAATGGGACAAGACTCGTGTTGCTTACGCAGGGATCTACGAAAATCTTCAAGACGCCTGATCCCAAGCTCGTCTCAAGGCAGCATATGAAGGTAGACCTAGCCATAGGCTCGGCATTGGTTTACCTTCCCGACCCCGTCCAGCCCTTCGCACACACAGCTTTTGCGCAGTCCCAGATCTATCATTTGGAGAATGAAGGCGGAAGTCTCTGCGCCTGCGATTGGGTGACAAGCGGCCGTTCGGCCCGCGGAGAGAATTGGGACATACATGAGTACAAAAGCAGGAACGAGGTATGGACGCTGGATGGTTTAAAGAAGAAGAGACTACTCTTAAGAGACAATTTGATTCTGGACAAGCATGGCCGTACAAGCATGCATCTGTCGCAGCGCATGGACGGCTACTCTGTCTTTGGTACCTTGATCATTCGAGGACCCGTCTTCTCAACTTTGTCGCAACACTTTCTCGATGAATTCGAAGCACTACCACGGATTGGTGGGAGGAACTGGGGCGACGTTGTAGAGCCGGAGCTAACACCGCGGGAGCAGCGACGGGCCCAGAGACAAAAGCGCGAGAAAGCTGACGGACTTATATGGAGCGCCGCGAATGTTCGAGGCTTCGTTCTCGTCAAGTTTGCGAGTAGGGAGGTTGAGGGATCGCGCAATTGGTTGCGGGATATGATCAAGGAAGAGGGCTCGGTAATGCGGTCGTTTGGAGAAGGAGCAGTGCTTTGCTTGCGATGAGTGAGATCCAGTTT
>Ga0247733_1000322_pt1 | contig 26837 bp, 15 predicted proteins | sample UWRJL043104R2_FD_180932 | JGI IMG/M metagenome (GOLD analysis project Ga0247733, IMG submission 180932) | Plant litter microbial communities from Arlington Agricultural Research Station in Wisconsin, United States - UWRJ-L043-104R-2 | ecosystem: Environmental > Terrestrial > Plant litter >...
TTTTATGTTACGTCCCGGCTCCGCGTGCCCTTATATAGAGGTAGGGAGAAGGATAGGGAATACCTTTTAGGTATTGCCTATAGTCCGTTTAGGGGTTCACTAGCTATACCGTAGAGGGCTTTCACCAACGTCTCGTACTAGGGAGGCTGTATTAGATATCCCTTCTCTAAAAAGAATATATATAGGTATTACTAACTTCTATTACTATTTTCGTTAGTAATCTCCGTCGGTAGGCGGAGTATTTACTTAGTTCTATAGATATCTACTAGGGGTCTAATACCTTGTCTAAATACTAGTTCCGATTTCTAATATTATATTCTCTATAGTATAGGTCCGGTTACTATAATTCTATACTCTTAGTTCTATTTATACTTAGTAATTTCTCTTACCTAGGTTACTATAGTAGTAGTAGTATATAGTAGAAGAAATCCGTAGTACGTAAATAGACTACTAAGTATAAATAAAAAGATCCTACCTACTTAATTTACTCTCTCTCTTCTTTATTCTTAATACGCTTTATTAACTCCGCTATCTACTTTACTATCTCCTTAAATCGCCTACGTATCTTACTAATATATTCTTATCTTCTCTATTCCGTCGCAACTATACCGTATAATCTAGATACCTTTATTATTTCTAAGTATAAAGTCTTCTTCTTTCTTTCTAAGACTCCCCATAAGCTACTAAAATTAGCTAAGTATTTATTATCTATCTATAGAGTTCCCGGCCTTTCCCCCCTTAAGTTATTAAAGTCTAAAGATCGTCCGTCTTTAGCTATTAAGCTAGAGACTCCGTATATCTAAGATACTAATATTATTACGCGTTAGAGGGTTAAGTAGCTAAAGAAGGCTTTTAAACTAGTACTAATTAACTCTAGCTCTAATACTAAAGATACGTCGCCTATAAGTATCTATATCTACTCTTCTTATAGGGTTTCTATTAATATATTTCTAAAATATCTCTTACGGATCTAATCCTTTCCGCGCCTTAAAGTCTACTATCTAGATTCTTTTAGCTACTCCTAGGCATATCTCTACTTATAATATTAATATAGTTAAGTATACTATAATAAAGCTACTAATATCTATCTATATCTACTATCTTCTAGATATAGTTTAGGAGGGGCTCTAGTCTTCTATAGTATATCTAGTCTAGAAGTCTAGTAAGGCTACTACCTATAAATCTTATACTACTACTAAGCGTCCCTACTAATATACTATAATTAGACTTAACTAGAATACTTAATTTACTACCTACGGTATACTCCGCGAGCTTATTAAATATAATTATCTTACTTAGAACTATAATATAGAGGTTCTCTAGTTAGCCTTTAATAAAGTCTAGACTACTATTAATACTAAGGTTAATTTATATAAGTATTAGAGTTCTTAGGCTAAGACTATATACTCTAATAGACTAGTTTCTTCTAGCGAATTATTAGATAAGATAAATCTTATATCTATAGTCCTAGGGCTTACTAAGATATAGACTACTCTACTTAACTAGCTTATAAGTATTCTCTTCTTTCTTTCTAGTTCCCTTACTAATTCTATACGTAGGTCTAGATTATTAGCGAGGTCTAGTAGCTATTCCGCTATATTATTAATATTATTAACTATCTCTAGCTTTATTTCCCTACTCGTTACTATAATAATAATATAAAGAGTAGTAATATTCTTAAAAAGAAGAGAGAGATTATTAGAGAGGTTATAGAAGATAACTTAGATAGTAGTAATCTTAATAATAGCCTTAATAAGATCTAGAAAGAGTAGATAGATTATTAAATATATTTATATCTCTATAGAGTCCTATTATATTCCCTAGTATTTTAGTATTAGCTTTAGAGGTAAATCTAGTTATTTAGCGTATAGCTATAGAGCTATCTTTACTAATAAGAGTTATATATCGCGCGATTCTAACGCCTATTCTATTCTAGCTCTTTAGAGCCTTTATAGTTCCTAAGTTTTACTTATATAGAAATTTAACTTAGCTATCTAAATTCTTAAGTTATCTTTTTATTATCTTTATTCTCTCCGTCCTTTCCCTCTATAAGAATAGACTTATCTAAGAGATATCTAATCTATATATTAGTATAGAGGGCGGAGGTTACTAATTCTATATTTATCTTAAGATAATATAAGCTAACTCTTACTATTACCCTTAGGCTTTCTAACTACTTTATATAATACTTAGATACTCTCTAGATACTTCTAAATATCCTATCTCCTCTCTCTGTTTCTAAGTAGATATTTTAGGGGTACGCGCTAGATAGCTACTAACTCTACCTACTTAGGTTCTATTTCTAGTATTCTCCCTCGGACTGCCTAGAGTATCCCTTACTATATCTACTATCTTACTAGATATTAGCTTAAGTATCCTTAGATATTAGAGTATATCTATAGAGTTCTTTATATAGCTTTAAAACTAGTTATAAGTTTTTTATATTATTTTCTATATTAATATCTAGCTACTAATCTCTATAATTATCTATCTTTTATCTATCGTCCCGGTATTCTCTCCCTTATCTAAGCTAGCTCTTTTCTCTCTCTTTTCCCTTCTCTCTATTAATCTTATATAGAGGTGTACGACTTAGAGTTATATTATAGTATAATTCTAAGTTTACTATTCTTATTCTAGTAGGGAGCGGAGAAGTCTACCTATTAGTCTAAAGTAATTATATCTATTATCTAAGTAGCTTTCTTTTATATAGAGAGTTTATATCCCTTCTACTTTACTTTATAGCGGAGAGATTTCTCTTAACTAACTTTTTTTTACTTTTTCTAAAAGATATCTTTTACTTTAAATTCTTTATATCTATCTATAAGGATAGCCGGTAGCTACTAGTCCTAGTAGAGTTAACTTAGTAGTAAGTTCTTAGAGAATAGTCTTAATTAGTCTATATAGAATACTAGGTATACTTCTAGTAGTATATTAAGTTCTATATTCTAGAAGGAAATTATATAAGTAATCTTAAACTTAGCATTCTTCTAATCTAGTTTCTTATTAGGGCGGCTATTTAATATTTAGTCTCTATACTAGAGTTATACCTTATCGCCTACTTAGAGGACTAGAGCTTCTTATCTTTTCTAATTTATTTAGTATTTCTATTCCTACTACGCGAGGGCTATACTTAACTAGACAAATTTAAAAGTAGATTTAAATTAGAGAACTATCCGTTCGGTAGATTCTTTTACTATAGTTTTAGACTATCTTTATATCTCTATATTCTCTTCTATATTAAGGTATATCGGGTTAATATTATAGCCGTACTAAAGAAAGAAAGAGCTTACTCTAGTAGAGGTAGTATTCTAGCCTTTTATCGCTATTTACGCGATAGAATAGAGTATTACCTAATTATTCTACTTCTAGTTATAAAACTAGTAGAGAATTATTTCTATAGTATTATTTATTCTTTCCGTAGCACCGTCTATTTCTAGATAGAAAGTAGTAGAGAGATCCTATTTAATTCTTAACCTCTTTATTATTTCCTTCTAGAAGTCTAATATAAACTAAGTATTATAGTCTAATATAATCCGCTCTAGTAACTAATAATAGATAATAATCTCTTTAATAAATACCGCCGCTACTATTAGGGCTTAGATATTTAGGAGGGAAATTAGAGTTATATTCTTACTTAGTCTATAAGTTACTACTATTAGGTTTTAGTTACCTTCGCTTTTTAGTAGGTCTATAATAAAGTTTATAAATATCTCTTTCTATATTCTATCTAGAATTAGAAGGGATTTAAGTAAACTCTATTTAAGCTTTCTTTAAGGTTTAGAGCGCCTGTAGGTGTTATAGTTCTAGATAAATATTTAAATTAATAAGAATATCCTAGGCTAAAAGAAGTCTTAGAAGAGAATTTTATAGGTAATCTCCCTTTCTAGATAATCTATAATACGTGAGCTATATACTTTAGAGGTAATACCTATATATAAAGATTCTAAGTTAGGTATCTACCTTCTTTCTTAGTAAGTAAGGCGTTCTTTATTATCTATCGCATATTCTAAAAGGGATACTTTAATTCTAAGTTCTAGTAGGAATTTACGTACGCCGCTATAGAGTATAGTTATTATAGTTTAGTAGAAGTTATTCTTCTATATAGCTTATTCCTATTATACTCTAAGGTCCCTAAGCGGGGTTTTAAGAGCTAGTAGACCTTCTATCTTCTCTTTTCTTACTAGTCTAGTAAGAGATAATATTTATTCTATTAGTAGAGCGGGTATTCTACTATAAAGTAGTAGTACTTATATAGCTAGAGCTAATAATACTTTTAAATCTATAATTTCTAGTCTATCGCGGTCTCTTCCTGCTACCTATAATAGTTAGAAATTCTAGAACTTTACCCTCTTATCTAAGTTATCTTAAGGGACGTTCTATTCTCTATATAAAAGTATATCTACTCTTACGTTTACTACTCTAGAGCGGTACTAGAACGTTATATTTATTATACTTAGTATATCTAACTATTAGATATACCGTTCACTTAGATATCTAGAAGTAGTAAAGTATTCTAGATTCTTATAGTCTATTATAATAAGTATATACTCTACTACTTAGAGTTCACTATTCTATTCTTTAATATATTTAATTACTACTAGTAGTTTCTTATTATAGATAGAGTAGTTATATTCTACTAGTAAGTTTTTCGTAGAGAAGTATATAATAGATTTAAGCTCTCTAAATAAGTCGCGCTAGAAGAGAGTTTTCTCTATTATCTACTCTAAGGTATCTACTTCTATAACGGTGTCCGCGTCGGGGTTAAAGTACTAAAGAATTAGTTTCTTAATAAAAAGTCTTTTTAGGGTACTAAAAGCTTCTAACTACTCTAGGCTCTACGTCTATTCTATAGTTTTTCCCGTTAATTTCGTAAGTAGGGATATAATACTAGAAAACCCTTTTATAAATTATTAGTAGAAGTTAGCGAATCTAAGGAAGCTTTAGACTTCTTTTACTATTTATAGAGATTTCTACTCTTATATAGCTTATACTTTCTCTAGATCTATACTAACTCCTCTTTCTACCTTAATAATAAATCTAAGGTACTTTATCTTTTTAACTCTAAACTTATATTTCTTAATATTAAGCTATAGTTCTATAATCTCTAGTTTTTTAATAATTATCTATACCTTCTTCTTATAGTTCTTCTTACTACTAGAGGTATATATTAGAACGTTATTAATATAGATAGAGTAATAGTTATCTAAATATTCTCTAAGAATAAAGTTAATATACCTCTAGAAAGTGGCTAGGGTATTAGCGAGTCTAAATAGAGTTACTATCTATTTATAGAGGCTAAATCTTATATAGAATATAGTCTTCTATTTATTATCTTTTATAATATAGATTTTATAGAAGGCTTATACTATATTAACCTTTATAAACTATTTTACCTTCCTAATACTTATAAGGGTTTCCTTAATTAGCGGGAGTAGATACTAATTCTTTTAAAAAATTCTATTTAATATATAATAGTCTATATAGAAATATAATTCTCCTCTAGACTTCTAGATAAAGAGTACTAGAGCTAATACGCTAGAGTTACTTACCTAGATAAACCTATAGTCTAAATATAATATTAGTTTCTATTATAATACTAGAAGCTCTTCTCTAGATATACTATAGAGGGGACTCTAAGGGACCTTAGATTTCTTCCTATCTTTCTTTTAGAGTTTAATTACGTAGTCTACTTCTAGCCCTTAGTAGAGGGCTAGCTTATCTACTTCTTCTTTTAGAAATACTTTATATATATCTTTTAAGAAGCCTAGTAAGAGAGAGATTAGGTCTACTTTTTACTTTAGGATAAGTACTTTCTAGATATCTAATATAGATACTATAAAGATTCTAATTACTTTATTTCTAGCTATTTTTTTAGAATAGTATATTAAGGCTAAGAAAGCTAAGGCCTAGACTTTCGTAAGTTTTAAAGAGAAGTTTTAATCTTCTCTACTCTAGATACGTATTCCGGAGGAGTAGACGAAGATTAACTTCTTTATTAGAGCTAGTATAACCCCTCTCTTTAATATCTATAATAATTCTAGAATTAAGTTATACTTATTATCTTCTTTATTTATATAGAGCTAGATTCTCTCTATATAGCTATTAATATTAATCTCTATAGTTATAGATTATTTAATAAAAGAGATTTAGCCTCTAATACTAATAACTTCTCTCTAGTCCCTAAGTTCTAGGCGTAGTAGTTTATTCTTTCTTATAAAATATTCTAAGATAAATCTAAATGTTAAATATTCCGTATTAAGTATAATAGAGGTAAATAATTCTCTATTAATAAGCGTATATACGGTAATTAGACTTACGTCTAGCTATAATTTTTAAAAGCTATTAAAGCTTTTCTTCTTTTAATATTAAATAAACTACCCTTTTTTCCCCTAGCCGCGACTTCGGCTAGAAGACTCTAGTTTTCTAAACTAGAGTTGCCTATAGAGATACCTTCTTCTTAGCTATTACTCTCTACTTCTTCTATTACTCTAGATCAGGCCTATACTAGAGGTTCTACTAGAAGAAGATTATACTTTCCCTAGAAGTAGCTAATCTTACTATAATAGATATATTATCTATTATTTCTCTATTTAATATATTCCTCCGTCGTCGCCTATAATGTATAGGTTTTACTAGAGCCTTAAAGCCTATTTTCTAGTTTATTAGAGTACTTTTTATTACTTCCTATCTTACTTCTTTTCTTAGAGAGGTTTAGAGGGCTTAACTAACTAAAATTTATATAGGCTATTAGCTTTTAATCTATTAAGTCTATATCTTACGCGAAGCGGGGTATTCTCTAGAGTAAGATTCCTTATTTCTTCTAATAAAGGTTCTTATCTATCTATATTACTCTTACTATTATTTACTAGATTATAGTGTCCTAGGGTATCTCTACTACTACTATTTAATCCTATAGATCTAAGCGAATAGCGTTCTAATAATAGCTCTTTAGATATACGTTATTCCCTTTCTTCTCTATATTAAACGCTACTTAGAGGAATTCCGCGTTAAACTTATATAGAGGATTCTTATCTTATTAGTAGATTATCTATAGCCTATTCTATACTCTTTCTTCTTTTAGTAGGTCTAAAAATTACATATCTAGGAATTCCTAGAACGCTTTAGTTTTGCCTTCTAGATATTAATCTATCTATAATAAGGCAATATTTACCGCGGAGTTCTTTAGTTAGTTAAATATATATTCTACTAGTAAACTAAGAGTATTAAAATCTTCTTAGAGTTTAGTCCTTATTTAGACGCAAAAGTAGCGGTAGTCTAAGTAATTTCCTCTAAACTATTCTAGATTAAGAAACTTTAATTTCCTTAGGTCTTAGTATATTTAGAAGTTTCTTACGGGACCTTATTTATTTATTTCCTAGTTTAATACTTAGAGTTAGAGGGCCCTTACTTAGTATATTAACTACTATAATAGTTCTAATATAGCCTTAGTTTAGTTCGGAGTTAGTATTAGGCCGTAGTAAAAGCTAGAACTAGTTTATAAAGTATTTAATTAGTTTAAGACTACTAGAAGTTTTTCTTTAATATTATTATATATAAGCCCTTTATCCCGGAGGGATTCCTAGAGAAGTATCTCTATATTAATATTATTAAGTCCTTAGGAACCTAACTCCCTAGCTTAAGTAACGAGCTCTTCTAAGTAAAGGGGATTTAGGTTTATAGCTCCGGCGTAGTTAAGTCCTACTCTAGATATAGGGTAATAGGAAGGTCTTCCTCTAAAGGCCTTTCTTAGGGAACTTAGCTTAGTCCGTCGACGTAGCTAAGAGAGAAGTATTAATTAAATCCTATATAAGGGGCGGGCCGCTGAGGGCAAATGCTAGATAGAATACTTAAGGATTTAATAAGGAGCTATAGAGTTCCGGTCCCGGAGATCTTATATATACTGCCTACTCCGAAGAGAACTCCTGGGAGTTGCTTCGGAGTGGGCGGAGCTCCGAGGTTTACCAACCAAGGTTCTTGGGCCTAGCCCATTACATCCCGAATCTTGTTAACAATGCTAAATGTACTGGGTAGTGAAGCTCTTCTCTAGCTTAGAGTGCAATTTTAATGTGGCATCGTATTCCACAACGAAAAATAATCATAATGCTAATAGAAAATGAAGAAAAGCACTCTCTCTAACGTATTGCTCTAGCTAAAATATGAATTGCATTACGCCTTAGCTGTAAATTACCCCACTAGTAGGTCTACCTACTTGATTTGCCTGCCCAAACTGTAGACGTCGCAACCTAATTCTACTCTTATCATCAACTAGAGATGTATTAGGCTCCGATGTATAACATTCACCATACCGAACACGCTGCATCCCTGCCGTCCTCATGATCTCACTAGCGGTGCCGTTCGATGATGACACCACGGTCGCGAGAAGAGGCGCCCCCAGTGCCGTAGCTGTCTCCAGTGGGCTAAGACCTGTGCGTCGGCCCAGACGCCAGAACCCATAGAATAGCGGGACAACGAGGAAGACAGCTAGCAATATAACAGCAATGGCGCCACCTAAGAAAGGGTATGAGGCCTTGTACACCTGGACGGACTGCACGACATCCATATCGACGATGCGCGACGCGGGGAACCGAGTGTTATTGAGCATAGAAAAAGAGTATCCAGTTGAGTTTTTGGTTGACGTCAAGTTTTCAGTGCTTAAATCGGAGAATACCGATTCGTAGGATGACAACTCGGCGATCTTCAAGTCGACGCCGAAGGTATTGTTGAAAGCCGTCTGCACTGCGATGCGGAACATGAGCTCATCAACGACTAAGAGAAGGAAGGAAGTCGGGTCATTGAATAACAGGCTAGGCATCCTCAAGCTGCCTTGATTGAGTGAGGGCGAATCCTTGCGGAGGAACTGGGAGACGAGGGGTCCAGACGTCTCAGCTACCATGTCTACAAATATTTGGTTTAGCATTTCGACTCAGCTGCTGAGGCGTGCACTCATGGAGAACTCTTACATGTACTGGATTCTTGTGGCAGTGGTTCTGTACCAGGCTCAGAAATAGAAATCACAATTTCACTGGCGCCCTCTCTGACGTAAGCTCGAGAGCCGAAGGAGTTCTGCAAGAATGCCGCGAGACCTGACAACGTTCCGTACTGTTGGAAAGTGGATCCGAAAAGGACCTTCTCTGAGGGGTCGCTTTTCGGGAGTCGGTCTAGAGGTTTTGGCAGTGCAAGGTTGCTCAAGTTGGGAAACCGATAATTGTTCTCCATAGCATTGAGTCCATCAATGATCAGCTTTGCGGTGTTCTGATAAGAGCCGGGCAGGAATGTTGAATTTCCCCTCAGCTCGATCGTGTTGGTTACCGCGGGCTGTGCTGTTGCTGCGAGAGTGGCGGAATCGTTCCTGATAGTGACGGGGTATCTAGCAGATCCAGGGTAGAGCCTGCATTGCTTCTGATGGATGGAGGTGGTGTAGTTCAGGTCATCAAATTTCTCGACATCTTCAGGTATCGTCCCATTGGGTGACCAGGTGAGATTCATTAGTATGAATGGTTCATCGGGTGGACGACCGTCAGCGACCGGCAGGAGCGGCCGCAGGCCTTGAGGTTCCTGTGACTCGGACAGGTTGCGGGCTCCAGACCATGCGAAGGAGACGCTGAATATCTCACCAGGGGATGGCACGAGTAGATTGGGCCCAAGACCCGCAAAGGACTCGTTCCGGCTATGCTCGACATACCACGCCTTGTCTGTTATCGTTGTCGCACAGTCCACGTGCAAGCCTGCCCCTTCCAGATGTCCGCTGCAGATTCCAGGACATCCGGAAATAGAGTGCGCGATGATAGGTTGCCGCTGTTGATACTGTTGCACGACCTCTTGAAATTGTTCGGTGACTAGTGACGAACTCAGCAGGCTTCCGCTGGATGCCCCAAGTAGTTCCAGTCCGCTGTACCCCAACGGTATTTGATCCGCCAGCGTCGCATTGACCGGCAACGGGCCCACACTGATGTCCTTGACAACTGACGAAATGGCACGCTGCAGCAACGGCCCGTCGATGGCGAGTATGGTCACTGCAACGGACGCCAGTGCAACAAGATTGATATGCCTGCCAGCCATGAGCGCGCAACCGACGCTCGTCCCAAACGTCCACACTCGGTTCAGATCGTTCAATGTCGCCCGGCCTTCGACCGCCTGAATCCACCAACGGTAATTAACGGCTTCGGCTAGCGCGTAAGCCAGACTCCCGTTCACCACAGCTGCCAGTATGGCCAAGATAACGGACGGCGCGACGTGCCATTGTGAGACGGGCGTATCGTTGGCGGCGGCCAAAACACCTGCGCAAGCAGCGGTGCAGAGGATGGCGAGCAGACACGCAGCTCCAGCGTCCCAGGGAAATCGCCTCGCAACGCCCGTTTCCCAGGCCCGGCCGCGTTTGGAGGTTTCCTTCTCGCGTCGCAGAGTTTCCTTGTCTTCCTCGGCTCGGGCGCTGCCAGTGTCAACGTCTTCGGTGGCGACGACTAGTCGTCGCAGTTCCAGGTTTTGATTTGTCGCCATAACGTCTTGAAAGGAGGAGAAATAGAGAAAGTCATTCGAGACAACGCCGATTTAAAAGACTCTGCTCACGACAAGTGCGAGGTGGTCGCCTTACCACAATACACAGCCATGTCAGCCTTACGCCCGTTTCATCAATCCCGAAGGACCAACCGTTGGCAATGAGGCTAATTAGCCGATTTGTGTCGGTTCCTCTGTTGCTTAGCTTTGTAGGCAAATATTGTAGGGCTGGAAGCGGGGCACCCTGTGGAGAACTTCACAGATCCACAGCTTTGCCATTGGAAATCACTAGATCACAATCCTGGCAGCAGTATATATTCATATGAGGAGCAGATTTTCTCATAATTCAATTAGAATTACCATCAGGCACTGGTGGTTTAGTGGTAAAATTAGCCGTTGCCAAAAGCAACATTCGGCTAGCCCCGTGTTCGATTCACGGCCAGTGCATTACGATATCTGATATCAACAGACGGTTTCTTTTTTGCCAATGCAGCGCATGGAGTGGGCAAGTGGTTTAATCGTGAAATTAGTCCCTGCCAAAATAGCATTCGGCTAGCTGCCCAAGGTTCAACTGCGCTTACCTCCTACATCAACGTTTCAAGTTCGTGAAATTACTAGTTCAGCGCAGCCGATGTAATTGTGAGCATATTTTTAGATGTCTCCTCTGTTACAGCATGTTCTCTTACAAGATTGACTTGCGTGGGCACGCGTCATAAGATGCGTTCAAGATTAGTAGGTGCAGACTAGTCAAACGACTGGCCACACTGCTCGTCTAGACTTGAGCACTCGTCCTCCTATTTACACAATACCGCACTTCAACCCTGATTGGATACAAACAAACTTACATGTTCATCGCTTGGACCCTGGCCGCTGCGGCAGCATCAGTCTGTTCAAGTTCAAGAGACAACCTACTTTTACTGCCCATATGATCCATGCTGGAGTATGTCTTCACATCGGACAGTACTATCATCGCCTCGGTCAGCGAAAACATCTCACGGCCTTCCCAGCATTGGGAGCACGCTTCGCTAGCCGCGCAATTCGATCTCGATTGGTCGTCATACCTTGACTGCGTTTGAAAATGCACAGACAACCCATACGTTTATTGACTTATATCCCAATCTAGGGAATTACGATTGGCCAGAATCACAGATCCATACCAACTCTACGTGGAAGACCTACACGACCTCGTCTTCACCAATCACCTGTCAAGACCATGTCTGTCCTGATGCAGGTTTTACTAACCTCGAGCATATTCCCTCAGTACACGGATATCTACCATCGACCGACAGAGTATTTTGGGAGGAAGCTACCTGTCAGTAGCAACATAGTGCCTTCCACGGTGTGTTTAATGATATTGCACAGTCAGCACAGAAGACATGCGGGGAAGTTGTGAAGCATTTCTGGGGTATGCCCTTCGAAGTGCACACACAGGCCAGTTCCTATGGCCTTGAACTTCGTTACTCCGCAAGTGGACTAACCTGGTTGGTGAGGTACAAGCTTGGAACAATACAAGCGGATGGACAGTGGCTGGGCACTTTCCACGTTACGGAATGCGGGTCGGACCAATTCTCGGATGCAAGTTGGACTGAACTCTCGATCCGAGTCACATAGGTCACAGGGAACTTTGTGATTTGGAGGCATTTGGGCTGAAGTGGGGCGATTACACAAGCTTCTACCTGTCGCTCAATATCACGCCATTTATGCACCAGGTCATATCCACAGCTCTCTTGAGCATCTGACAACTTCTTTCGTATTTCTAGGCTTGCCCGAGGAGGTAGTGAGGCCCGGTTACGACGGCGAGTAGGAGGGGAAGGAAGTACTCGCCTACAAGAGATTTGCTCTTGATGAAAGTAAAAAAAAAAGATTGGAACTGTACGGCGGCATACCTGCTGGGGAATCAAGCGGACCAGCCGTGTGTCGCTCTCGGCTGAACTAGACTTCCCATCGTATGGCACAGGTCAGATGAAGTGTCAATGATATCTCATTGCTGAAATGCTAGGCGCTTAGCGCGCAATGCTAGTCTCAATCTACCGATGCTAAATGCCATGCACATGCCTATGCCCACCCAAATGCAGTCTACCAGGTTGACACCAACCCACCAAAAAGGTATTTACAAGAAATCTCTAAAACAATCTTACACGCCCCACGGCCCGTCGACTACGTTCAACGCTCCATCGACAGCCTCTTCCAAATCTCCCACTCTCCGTCTAAGCACGCTGTTCTCTTCCCGTTCCTTTGCCAAACGACCCCACACCGAAGCTTGTGACCCGCCCTCGCAGTTCGAGCAACCCCAGCTGTTCTGGTCGAGGCGGACGCTGTTGTCACGGACCTTTTCATATGTGCTTCTTCGCTGGAGGAGCTGCGGCTTCTTGCCTTTCGGGGTGGTGTTGACATCGTCGGACTCGGGAACGGAGGACATGTCGGTACCGGTGGGACTTAAGCAGTCTGTTCGAGAAAAGATGCTCGCAGCGTCGGTTTCGCATTCCGACTCGAAGCCAGAGTCGACACTAACGTCCGAGTTAGAGACACGATTGCGCCGCCTCATAGGGCTCGAACACTCCTCGTGTGCACACTCGGCACTACCTCGTACTAGTGCTAGACTTGTCTTGCGCGCGGCTTCCTCTTCTTGCCTCGCCTTTCGCTCGAACATAAGCTCCTCCATCAGTCTGCGCATCTGCTCATCCTGGTCGTTTGCTCGTGTAGCCATTGTCTCCAGTTGTGACTTCAGATGTCTAATCCGCGTGTCCGCTTCATCGAGTTCGTCATCTTGCGCGCCTTGTTCGGCTCGCGCATCGACAAGGGCGGTGGAAAGCTGGCGATACGAAGTCTGGTATTGGGAGAGGAGCGATTCAGCCGTGGAGAGAAGATCGTTGAAGGAAGATGGGGCGAGGGGGTCCACAGGGCCGTGAGGGAAGAGAGATTGCGAGATGTTGAGATTCAGGAGCTCGTCGGATGGGTTGTGGTAGGTCGGCGAGGGGACGGCGTGCGGAATAGTGGCGTTCTTTTGAGTGGACAGGAGCCATGCGAATCTGTTGCCAGCTGTCGAACCAGTCTGTGGTTTTGAGGGAGCTGAATTCTGAGGACCCGCAGAGTCTCGCGATGATTCGTTGGACGCACGCGTGAGAGCGGGACCACGGTTGAAGATGCTCGCCATCATGGTGCCGTCGTCTTCCTCGTCCTCCTCCGAGTCGTAGTCGTCGTCCGAGTCTTCCTGGTATTGCGCGCCCACACCGAGCTGGATCCTCTCGCTGGTGCCGTTGAACCAGCTCTGCAGCGCTTTAGCACCAGCTCGAATCTTTGGCTGGCTGGCGGTGGATTCGATGGTGCTCCTCGATGGGATGAAGCTGGCTAGCGACTTGGTAGGCGAATGCAGTGATGTGGATGCTCGCGAAGTATGTTGTTGTAGCGTGGATGTAGCGCGGTTGAGGAATGGTTGGCAGTTGTCGAAGAACGTGCCTGTTAGGTTGCGTTGGTGGCCAGTCGCTGGCGAGGGTAACTCCGCGTGCGGGTCGTAGGTAGTCGCGGATGTCAGGACGGAAGGTGGGGGTCGAATCGGCTCTGTGAAGTCGACGTCGTCAAAGCTCCGAATGTCGACGGCGGCGGCGACGGATGAGGGGTTCTGTTTGAGCGGATGTGGCGAGTGCCGGCGGTCTCGCATAGAACACAATGTGGCATGGGACGCTGGCGGTGGGTGGTGAAGCGCGAGCGGCGACGTGGGTGTCTTAACAGCTTGATGCATGCTTAGATCTGCAGGCATGGCGCCGGCCTGAGGGTTGGTCCAGGGCGTGCAGGAATGATCTGCCCGATTGGGGATTGTGGAATCTGCGCGTTTCGAGCCGAAGCGTCGTTCTTCTCGCCCTGTGGTGCTCGTGCGAGGGCAGTAAGAGGCCAAGGTAGTGTTCTTGAAACGGGATTGTATGTTTCCCTGTCGTTAAGGATTCGGGGTGGGGCGGGTTCCCGGTGAGACTATCAACAATAAACGGCGGAGGGCTCGAGGGATAGCTGAAGCAGGTCAACAAAAGTTAGGCAGACGTCGTGCGACAAAGTGCAGCATGAGAAGTGGAAGTGCAGAGTGGAAGAAGAACGCAAGCTGGCAAAAGAACAAGCTTGTGATGACATCGTGTTTCTTGAGCAGGCTGGACAATGTGGCCGGGGGGGCTGGTTGCCCAACCTCGCGCGGCCGATCTCAAACATCATGCCACTAATCCCGCGAATCCCGCGCCCCTCCAATAACAATAGCTGTACATCCCCGACAAGAAAAAAAAAACGCTTTCAGAACCCATATATAGTCTTGAAGCGCATGAGATAAAAAGCTCCGAAAAATTGCAAAAAGTCGACACCTGAGTGATTCGAACACTCGCTCCCGAAGGAACGGGCTTAGCAGGCCCGCGCGTTAACCACTCCGCCAAAGTGCCGTCTGATGTTCCAACTGGAATTCATATACAACGCAGTTGTATTTTAGAAAGTTTTCGACGCTGGGTACAATATATACCTACGGCGCGGGGTAGAGCGCGCTCGATCACCTATTATCCGCGCGCGCCAAACACGCCCTCATGCATGCACCCGCCGAAACGTAAGCTCCGAGAGTCCTGAGGCCATAGTAAAAAGTCCGCAAACCCTATTAAGAGGGGTCGCAGTGTCCCATCGTCCCAAGACACAGGCCATGTGATTTTACAAAGGTCGACCCTTAGTTGAGGACATCACCTACGTCCTTCCCAACTTCAAATCGATGTATGCTGATTCGTTGCGGTCTCTCATATCTGACGGTGATTTCATCGTCAAAATTCCAGCGGTATAGGAGCATTTAAGTACATTGTACTCCAGTGCGCTATCATCAAAGTTCGGTTTGCGCTAAAGCGGCACTGCAAAAATTTCGACCTTGAGAACTCAACAAATTGGTTGTATAAACGTTCCACCACGCTCAGCACTCCACGTTGTGCCATATCACGTCGCTCGGTCCTGCTTCCGCGAGAAAGATGCTACGAAAATTTCCAACTAGTGGCGCCGTAGGAAGCCATGCTGAAGGTAGCTGGAGCTAGCCGAGCCTTACACCGACTCCGCACCAGCATTCTTCTCATGTACCCCCTGCCACCGTTGCGCTCCATCATCTGGCAACACCAACCATGGCACCTTTTCCTCTATGAAGATATGCTGTTTTACTTTCGGTACAGCAGTCTTCAAGCTCTCCAGGTCTACTGTTGCCCATGCCAGGCTGGTATCATCTGGGGATGATTCGTATACCATTGTGATTGGGCTTCCGCAGCCTGTGCAAAACGTTCGATCTGCAGCTTCGGAGAGCTTGAGCGTCTTGAGAGTCATGGATGCAGTAAACTGGACTGCATTCGTGGGGACTTCGATGAAAGGGATGTATGTTGAGCCCGACACTTGCTGACACGCGCGACAATGACCTTTGATTGGGGGTACAAGATCAGCAAGTGTTCAAATAGTTCAAAGTTAGGGACAGTAATGTCTTAGATTGCGCAGAAGGCGTCCCCAAGACACGTAGTGGAAGGGGTAACCGAAAAGTTGCACATCGGAGGTACGTACAGAGAGTGATGCCGGATGGAGGAGCGGCGGAAGTGTACATGATCGCTCCGCAGCGACACCCTCCTTTGAAGGTTGTACCGTCGTCTTCGGACTTTGGGGAGTATCTCGTGCCATCGGCAGCTTGTAAAATGTCAGAATAGCTCGTGGTCAAGAATGAACAAACTCACACTTGCGGGCTATCGCGAAAAACACGCTGTCAACCTCTTCAACCTTCCCATCCACGGCCAATCGCTCCCATTCTTCCTTGAAGATACCTTGCGCCTTTCTTCGAATATCATTGCTCGAAAAAGTGCGCACAACGTCCTTGACGATCACATTCTCCACGAAATGATCATCCCACTCTTCGACGTGATAGAAGCGTTTTCCATAGCCCGCCTGGTTCTCAATCGTGGTGATACTTTCAACTTGAACGCCGGCGGACTCCAAGACGCTCTTTAGAGATGACTCGGACTGGCTCCATTCTCGGTTGTACGGCATTGGGAGATCGAGGCGACGAGCTGTTCGCTCCAGTACCATCCCTGATACGAGGTTCCGTGGATGTGTTGAGTCTAGTGCAATGATACCACCAGGCTTCAGGAATCCCGTCCAATGCTCGATTGCAGTTTTCGGATCCGGGAAGAGGACCAACGCAGATGCTAGGGTAATCACATCGAACATCTTCCACTGAAGAGCAGTGATCTTATCAAGGTGCAGAACGTCACCTTCGTGAAATTCAACGTTGGTGTACTTCTCGCCATCCCGCCGCTTTTTGAAGGCAGCTACGGCCAGCATGCTGGGGGTTACATCGACGCCAATGACATGTCCTGTGGGTCCCACAGCGTCGGCCACGAGGAACGTGAGAAGACCAGTCCCGCACGCTAGGTCGAGCACATGTTGGCCGGGTTGAAGAGGGAGAGAGGATGCAAAACGTTGTGTAAAGTCGGTATGCCAGCTTTCATCGTAGTTGTATGATCGTGAATCGTAAAACTTGATAGCGTTGTCTGCTTGACGGTCCAAAGACATTGTGGTATAGGTACTCTTGGTCGTTCTTGCGCACTGCGAAAGGAGCTACTGAAAATGAAGACAGGTTTCAGACAAGATCTTGGTGTGCACGTCACATTCAAGACTCGGAAATGTTGCTTCGTAACTGTCCAGTAGGAAGGCTCCTAAATGTCAGTCACAGTACGTCCTTGGTTGATGTCAATTATGTGCATGACAATGTAAAGTCTTGGTAAACCTTTAAGTAGCTGGATTTGCAAGCGTCGAGTCAGACTGTCAAGAGATGGTTATTTGCGTTCGGTGAGGGGAGGGGAGCCGATATGGACGGCCGGTAATGACGTGGATTACGCTAGCACTTTTTAGGTTAGGTCATACCTATCAACCGTTGGAAGGTGGAGGCTGGGTTACGACGGATACAAATAAAATTGGAACATCGGTAGCTATAGATCCAAGCTCCGGCTCCACACATGAGGCTATTGCGATGTTTCCTGTGGTTTACAATATGCGCAAGCTAGAAAACGGGCGTTCCTCTTGCACTTCACGAGTCTGCTTTGAATTTCGATGGTCATGTATTCCGAGTTGTAAGTAAGTCTATCAACCGTACAGACCGACTTGTTGGTGTGTTCAACTCTCGCATTGTAACGTGGCATCCACCGGACCTTCCATCCATTATCATTATCTAAGCCTTCTTGTCGTCGCACACCCAGCAAGGAGAAGCAGTGCCCTACATTTACCTGTCAGCATCAAACCAGTGAATACCCCCACCAGAGATAAATCATCGGGAGAAAAGAGCAAAAACTGGTTGCGTGGTGCATACCTGTCGCGCCTCAATTTCGACAGCAGATACCGAACGAGTGTCGACCGCGGCGGGAGCGGCGGCTACAAGCGCAGCAAAGAAAGAAGCGATGATAAACGTGACCTGCATATTTGAGGGATTGTTGAGTGAGTGATGTAGGATGAGAATGCGGATTTTTGAATTGGAGCTGAATGAGTGCAAGAAGATGTGCGGTTCATCGCCTGTTTTATATGATGACTGTCGATCCCTCAGGATCACTATACCAGGCCTCTGTTGCTAGTATGATTTACGCCCCACGCCTCATCTCCTGCGCATTATACCCAACTAGGTAGTTGCTTTAGACGTACAACGTTACCAAGCAGAAGCATGTAAGCGGTTATTAATAGTGCATGTTAATTATCACGTAGGGGATATATTATACATACATAGTACGTGTGCGCTCGAGTGTTTCGTTTCCTAGCTGAATGTACTCGAGAACCAGAAACCAAGACCACTAGTTCGAAAAGCACTCTTCTACTTTCTGTCCAGCGTCGTTGAAATATAAAGCTCCTCCTCAACCTCACGCTCTCAAATGCTTAGCAACGTACCGGGGGTTGGCTTATCGCATTCCAAACTTCACAAGGTACAATACGTTACACCCGTTTCTTGACATAGACCTTCACATACATGTATTTGTCGTAAGATACTGTCTCGTGTCAATGTCTTCGAGGGATGTTCTGCCACCGCATCAAGGACCGATTAGTATCCGGGTGACGATAGATCCAACCTGTACAAGCTGAAACGGGATCCGATTGGTGGTCAGAGCATCTCTCTGCTCTCGTACGAAAGTTTGAAGTTGGAGTCCGTCGGCGTCACCTTACCCCGCACGGAGTTGAATCAGATCACAGCAGTATCTCGTTTCATACCGGTACGACATTGATAGCATAGAAGTAGACGCAGACGCAAGTTCGAAATTCTGCCTCGTGTCTGCATGACCAGCGAGGTACACCGCGTTTTAGTTTGACATCACTCGTAACGTTTACAGTGCAAACAGCCTCACACACAAGGCAACTCTCGCTATTGTTGAAGAGATATAGTGTATTGTTAGATTAGTAGAAGCGAGAGCACTTTGGACTAGCTCGGTCAACATTAAACGGAGATGCTCTATAGTAGTGACCGAATCCTGATGGTTTACTAACTCTCCCCTCAACCAATCGTAATGTTTCCCGGAGAGTTCTCGCGCCTCGCCAATAGCACGTTGTAGACATGAGAGGCTACCAGATTAATTTTGATAGTACTCTATCCAGCGAGAATGACGTAGATTACGAGGCTGACTTAGATACCAGATATTGCAGTTTCGCCTTGACAATAAGGAAGAAATATGCCTTACGCCTTAGTAAATCTCAACTAAGCGTTGCCGGTACACCGTACGAGGTTATGGCCACCAACCTGACATCAAAGGCGCTATCCTATACCCAAGTGACGACCTATAAAGTTCCTTAAATCGATACACGAGGGAAATAAGGCGACATAGTTAATGCACTGCTTCTTATGGAGACCAAGAGGCGACCCAGCCGGATTGAGTCCAAGTAGCTCTTCGAACGGTCTCATATTTAGAATCCGGGACTGACATCTGGAGCTTACTTGGTTGGTAGCTTCGAGAGTCTCTTGACTGCCTTCTTCATTCAAGCTATAATTCAGGCAAGGAACTGTTGTAAAGTACCCGTATTTGAGCTGCTTCGATCGTGGAAGACCGTGGAGCTCAATACACCAAGGTATGTCAGCACTTCCTACTTCCACGCTGGACCATACAACTATGGAAGTGGCCCATACTATCTATAACGTTTAGTATGTCGTGAGAAGCAAAAGATAGCGAGGCCCATTATAAGGCAACCAGTGCTGTGGCGCTCTTCCAATGAATTTTGCAGATGGCAACTTTGTCCTTAGTGTTAGGTTCTAAATCTTGATTGTGTTACTGATGTAGTCAAAGGGATTGCAGTACCATAGGTTCTACTTCGACTTCTATTTGTCCCCCCAATAATACAGCCGACGGAGTTACTGAGATGGGCGAGAATTATGCTCGAACTGGTAGCATAGCCCCAGGCTGGGTGACTCAAACGTGGTGCCTCGTGGTGTCTGATCCCCGGAGATGGGTTGGTTCTCTCACAGCTTCCATACCGCTCGAACTCACGACGCCTAGGGATCTCTATCTTTTGGCACGTACTGAAAGCCACCATAGATACCAAACTCTTAATACATCTCAACTGCATTCCACTCGCAGACCAGTCAGGCTTCTTTACTGATGACTGAGTGCCGATACTTGAAGTGAGCGACGCCGGTCTTTACCTATGGCCGCTGCCGATTGAGGAGTGACAAACATGGTATGAATGCGTTTCATATGGCATGGGCCTGGGATTTGTTCTTTCGGACGGCTGGAAGGTCGATTCTCGCAACACAGTTTTAGGTGAGCTCAAATGCTCTGCTCTTGTGAAGTTGTTCAACACGTACCGTCACTGAGAAGCGTCCGATTGGGCAGCTATGATCAGCATGGCGAGAAGAACCGGAGTGAAGCTCGATCTCTACAAAAGGTCAGTCAAATACTGCTCTCAACCTATGGGGTGTAACACCGGACTGGTTGAAGACAGTCAACATGAGCAGAACGTCGATGAGCGCGGTTCGTTTTCGCATAAACCATACTGGCGCCACCCGTCCCATTCGTCTCTCATCGGTCTAGCGCCTGAACATCGGAATGCACGATGATAAAGTCAGTTGTATGCTATAGTATCTGAAGCGGGTGTGCATTTGTCTTTGAACGGCTCGTACATAGGACCCGATCGCAAGGGCTGACGGTTTCAATATGTTGACGCTGCTAGCCAAAGTGTTTATCACTTCTCTGTCTCGCGCATCTACTCGTGCCAAGCGAACATACACGCGAGTCATACATACTAGGACTCGTGTGTTTGTCCGCTTTGATCATCTATATGGGAAGCTTTATTGACTGTGGACATGGCCTAAGAAGCGAGGAGTAGAGCAGAGAAGGGAAATCTGAGGCAAAGAGGCGCGTGCACAGTCGATGTATGGCGGAGTCATCGCTCTAGAAATTGCTTACCCTCATTGCTCCCTATAGACGGTACACAGTGGCTGTTCCGCACGATGTGCATTATTTCCTCACGAGAGTGTCATAGCAGGCAGCCCTTTGGTAGCAAAAACTTGGTGTCACAGTTCGTCTTATGTGAAATCGGACATATGCGCAATGTCCGGATATCTCCGCACGTGTTGGTTACCGATCCCGGAGCTGCCACGCAGCCGGTGGAACCGAACAAAGAGCCAGGATGGATGTCTCGGAAGCCCGCACCGCTTGGCGAAGTGGCTTTCACCGGCGACAGGCAGCAATACTCTTGAGTGGTGCACCGCTTTGAACGCGACAGGCAGCAGCTCGTATCTAATAGAGACGCGTTCGTGTTTGTTGCCTTCGGTTCAGGACGGTTAAATCCTGTAGTTAGCCCCACCGTTGTTAGTAATCGACATCATTGTGGCCCCTGCTCAAGCTAAAGTTTCCAAAGATCGTCACCATCTCTCGCCGCTCGCCTTTCCGCCTGGACTCTGCAACACACAGAGCACGGCAACGGTACCAGCTTCTCAATCAATGCGGCTGTCGCAAATTCCCCTGCTGCCTTCCTCCCCACTCACGAACGGCTACCTCGAGGCCTCGCGCCACGGACGCCAGCCGCTATGCGGTAGTAGTGAGGGATGGGGTCCGATCAGTCCGGACCGATATGACTTTACGCCCTGCTTCCTCGATGTCTGGATTGCTGTGGTGGCCGCGGCGGGCATCATTGGGGGTGCAGGGGCCTTGTGGCATCTGTTCAGGAATTGCCCTGCACAACCGGTGAAGAAGAATTGGCACTTCTACGCAAAGCTGGTAGGCGATTTCCACGCTACATCCTACAAGAATGCCGAAGAGCAAGCGCTGATAATATTGTTGTTGTGGTAGGTCACGATAGGCGTCCTCATCGGCACAACGGCGTTGCAAGCTGCCCTCCAGATCGAGTACTACAAAGGCATATGGGCTGGCGACTTCCGCTTCTGGACCACCATCCTGACCATTCTCTCCCTCGGCGTCGTCTTCTACGTCCAATATATCGAACACTGGCGGTCGCGCAACGCAAACGGTGTGGTCCTGTTCTACTGGCTCTTCCTGCTGATTGCATATGCGGTCAAGCTACGCTCGCTGATCTCACAGCAAGTGCACCGGGAGCATGTGGCATACTTTTCCGTCTTTTGCGTCAGTGTCGGGCTGGCAATAGTCGAGTTTGTCTTGGAATGGCTGGTGCCGAAGCGTCTGAGCGACTACGACGCCCTCGGAGATGAAGACGAATGCCCGTATGAATACGCCGACATCTTCTCTGTGCTGACGTTCAGCTGGATGACACCGTTAATGAAACACGGCTATAAGACGTTCCTCACCCAGGACGACCTCTGGAATCTCCGGAAGCGGGATTCGACAAGGGCCACGGCCGATAGATTCCAGACCGCGTGGAACTACGAGCTGGAAAAGAAGAGCCCTTCCTTGTGGCTGGCCATGTTCCGCGCATTTGGAAATCCCTATTTCAGGGGTGCTGTCATCAAGACGGGGAGTGATGTCCTGAACTTCGCCCAGCCACAACTCTTGAGACTTTTGATCAGTTTCGTCGCCTCATACCAAACCGCGACACCTCAGCCCATCGTGCGCGGCGCAGCTATTGCACTTGCCATGTTCTTTGTTTCGGTGTCGCAAACAGCACTTTTGCACCAATACTTTCAACGCTCGTTCGAGACTGGAATGCGAATCAAGGCTTCGCTAACGGCTGCCATTTACTCCAAGTCTACGAGGCTATCCAACGAAGGACGAGCTGCGAAGACAACCGGCGATATTGTCAACTACATGGCTGTTGATACGCAGCGCCTCCAGGATCTCGCGCAGTATGGCCAGCAGCTTTGGTCCGCTCCTTTCCAAATTGTTTTATGCATGCTGTCTCTGTATCAGCTGCTTGGGTGGAGCATGTTCGCAGGCGTTGCTGCCATGATCATAATGATTCCCTTGAACGGGTGGATCGCACGCATCATGAAGACTCTACAGAAAGAGCAGATGAAGAACAAGGATATGCGAACACGACTCATGACAGAGATCCTGAACAACATGAAGTCTATCAAGCTGTATGCCTGGACGACGGCTTTCATGGCTCGTCTCAACCACATCCGTAACGACCAAGAACTCAAGACTCTTCGAAAAATTGGGGCGACTCAAGCCTTCTCCAACTTCACATGGTCTACGACCCCATTCCTTGTATCATGTTCGACTTTCGGCGTCTTTGTACTGACACAGAACAAAGCGTTGACCACGGAGATTGTCTTCCCTGCGTTGACGCTGTTCAACCTCCTCACCTTCCCTCTCGCTATTCTACCCATGGTCATCACCGCCATTGTAGAAGCCAGTGTCGCTGTCGGACGTATCACCAGCTTCTTGGCCGCTGAAGAACTTCAAGAAGAAGCCGTCATTCGCGAGGCTGCGGTCGATGACAACGGCGAAGAATCGGTTCGGATTCGGGAGGCGAGCTTCACGTGGGATAGACACGAAGAACGCCGGGCTTTGCACGACATCAACTTCTCCGCCCACAAAGGAGAGCTCGCATGTATCGTCGGTCGTGTTGGCGACGGAAAGTCGTCCCTACTCCAGGCGGTCCTCGGAGACTTGTGGAAGATCAAGGGTGAAGTAGTCGTACGTGGCAGAACTGCATATGTACCTCAGCAAGCTTGGGTCATGAACGCGTCCGTCAGAGAAAACATTGTCTTTGGACATCGCTGGGACCCACAGTTCTATGACAAGACGATCAAAGCTTGCGCGCTTAGCGATGATTTTGCTCAGCTCCCCGATGGTGATCAAACAGAGGTTGGCGAGCGCGGCATATCCTTGTCTGGAGGCCAGAAGGCACGGCTAACCTTGGCTCGGGCTGTTTATGCTCGGGCTGACGTTTACCTACTGGATGACTGTCTCTCGGCTGTCGACCAGCATGTCGGTCGCCATCTCATTGATAATGTTCTTGGCCCAAAGGGACTACTTGCCGGAAAGACGAGAGTTTTAGCCACAAACTCTATTCCCGTGCTGATGGAATCAGACCTTATCGTCTTGCTTCGCGAAGGCCGAGTGCTCGAAAAGGGCACGTACGATCAACTTATCGCAATGAAAGGCGAGATCGCCAATTTGATCAAGACCGCACTGAATGAAGACCAAGGCGAGTCTACCAGTCGAACTTCCGAGAGTGTTCTTAGCGAGGAGGAAACAGTTTATGGCGCAAGCCCAGGCTCAGACGATGAGCAAGACCAGGAGGAAGTCGAAGCTGCACAGGAGAATACCCATTTGGAACCCCTTCGGCCTGGTAACGGGAAGGCCCGCAAGAGCAGCTTCAATACCCTGCGACGCGCGAGCACTGCAAGCTTCAGAGGCCCGAGGGGGAAAGACCTCGACGAGGAAGGTGGCGGGCTGAAGAGCAAACAGAAGAAAGAGTTCTCCGAACAAGGCAAGGTTAAGTGGTCCGTCTACGGCGAGTACGCTAAAGTTAGCAACCTTGTCGCTGTCGGGTTCTACCTCGCATTGTTATTGGGGTCGCAGACCGCCTCTGTGGGTACGTGGCTAATAAGCAATCATCCCAGCGCTCGCATCATCATCTATCGGAGGTAGACACTAACTTTCGGCAGGTGGCAGCATATGGCTCAAGAGATGGTCAGAAGTTAATCAACGCTACGGCGGTAACCCACAGGTGGGCAAGTACATCGGCATCTACTTCGCCTTTGGCGTAGGATCTGCTGCTCTCAACGTCGTTCAGACGCTGATTCTTTGGATTTTCTGCTCGATAGAGGTAAGATCTGGCTTTGACCCCCTGCCATGGTGTGTTTGAAAAAGACACGGTCGACTAATTCTACCTGCAGGCGAGCCGTAAACTGCACGAGCGCATGGCGTTCGCGATCTTCCGGTCGCCAATGAACTTTTTTGAGACGACACCGGCGGGTCGCATACTCAATCGCTTTTCCAGGTATGCTGTCACAACCTCTCAGCTCCACGGCCGGGTTTAGCAACCCGATCCTCGCGACGATGTATCGCATGCTGCCTTGCAGATCTTTTACGCGCGATCTCGTCCGCATGTTCGTTGCCTATGCTAACGTCCTCAGTGATATTTACCGTGTCGATGAAGTGCTTGCGTAAGTCAATTTTCTCCCTAATAGTGCTAGGAACAACTCTGATGAAGCGTAGTCGAACTTTCAACATGCTGTTCGTCAACGCAGCTCGAGGTATGTTACCTGTCATGCGTCCAGCTTGTATCACCATGTGACTGATTGTTGCAGCCGGTTTTATTCTGGTCATTATCTCAGCGAATACCCCGGTCTTCGTCGCGCTCATCGTTCCGCTTGGCGCACTTTATCTCTACATCCAGCGGTACTATCTTCGCACTTCGCGCGAGCTGAAGCGACTGGATAGCATTAGTCGCAGTCCCATCTACGCGCATTTCCAGGAATCGCTCAGTGGAATGAGCACCATTCGTGCTTACAACCAGCAGAAGCGCTTTGAACTGGAGAATGAATGGCGAGTCGATGCTAACCTACGGGCGTACTACCCATCCATCAGCGCGAACAGATGGCTTGCAGTCCGGCTAGAGTTCATTGGCTCGGTCATTATTTTGGCATCGGCCGGATTCTCCATCATTGCGGTGGCAAATCATCGCGGTCCTTCTGCCGGCATGGTCGGTCTGGCCATGGCGTATGCCCTTCAAATCACTCAAAGTCTGAATTGGATTGTGCGGCAGACCGTCGATGTGGAGACTAATATCGTGTCTGTGGAGCGGGTCCTCGAGTATGCGGCATTGCCGAGCGAGGCGCCGGAGATCATCTCCAAGAACAGACCCCCGATCAGCTGGCCGTCGCAGGGTGGTGTGTCGTTTAACAATTACAGCACGCGATACCGTGAAGGTCTTGACTTGGTTTTGAAGAACATAAATATTCACATCAAGCCTCATGAGAAGATTGGAGTGGTTGGTCGCACAGGCGCTGGGAAGAGCTCCCTCACGATGGCTCTCTTCCGCATCATTGAGCCGTCCGAAGGCTTCGTGAGCATCGACAACCTGAATACGAGTACCATTGGACTCCTGGACTTGCGAAGACGTTTGGCCATTATCCCCCAGGATGCGGCGCTGTTCGAGGGCACGCTGCGTGACAATCTTGACCCAGGGCACGTCCACGATGACACAGAGCTGTGGAGCGTTCTAGGTATGTACCCGATCTCTAGTGTGAGCGGGACTGTGTCTAACCGTGGTTCCAGAACATGCGCGTCTCAAAGAGCACATTGCGAGTATGCCGGGAAAGCTTCTTGCTCAGATCAATGAGGGTGGTAAGTCATACCTTCTGTGGTGCTTATTTTATCGCTTCTGCTGAATCATCGTGCTAGGATCAAATTTGAGTGCTGGTCAACGGCAGCTTGTCTCACTGGCTCGCGCTTTACTCGCTCCAAGCAATATTCTCGTTTTGGACGAAGCCACTGTAAGTCACAATCTCCATGCTCGTATTCCTACCCTCTACCGCGCGTTTCTCTCTTCATCGCCTGCATCGCTGACCAGGGTAAACCTTGTAGGCCGCCGTCGATGTCGAAACGGACGCGATGCTGCAGACCACACTGCGCAGCAGCATGTTCCGCAATCGTACGATTATCACGATCGCACACCGCATCAATACTATTCTTGATTCGGATCGCATCATTGTGCTCGACCGGGGCACAGTGGCCGAGTTTGATAGCCCCGCAACATTGGTAAAGAGAAAGGGTCTGTTTTACGAGCTAGTCAAGGAAGCAAATCTCTTGGGCTCAGTAGACGCGTCGCAGAGATGAGTAAGCCGAATCGGCCGGGAGGGGAGGGTCTGCTGGATGATAGGTACAGCTAGTTCCGCTGTGGGATGGTGCATGAGGCTGTTACGCAAGACTGAGTCGGATGTGGGGGGGGGGGGGGGGGGAAGCTGCATA
>Ga0247733_1000323_pt1 | contig 26760 bp, 24 predicted proteins | sample UWRJL043104R2_FD_180932 | JGI IMG/M metagenome (GOLD analysis project Ga0247733, IMG submission 180932) | Plant litter microbial communities from Arlington Agricultural Research Station in Wisconsin, United States - UWRJ-L043-104R-2 | ecosystem: Environmental > Terrestrial > Plant litter >...
CCAGCAGTTCATCAACCACGTCTCGGTGCGCACGGAACGACCGGTCGCCGAGGTGCTCGGGCACTGGCTGTTCGAGAACGCCCTGCCAAAATTGCCGCGCCAGGGGAAAGCCAGGTAGCTGCCGCGCCGCCGACTAGGGCAGAATTGTGCACCATGCAGGTTGAGTGAGTCGCTCGCCGGCCACAATGTGGTGATTCTAGGGTGGTGAGTGACGGGGTGACGAGCCAGCGCATCCAGTGGATCGATGCCGCGCGAGGCGTAGCCATTCTCCTCGTCGTTCTCCACCACGCCATGCAGGTCGCATCATCGTCCGGCTACAGCTCGGCCCTTTGGAAAGAGGTCTCCGAAGCCTTCGCGACGCTCAGAATGCCGCTGTTCTTCACCCTGTCCGGGCTTTTGGCGGTGAACTGGATGTCGAAGAGCTGGCGTGAGCTGCTGACGAACAAGGTTGCGACCTTCGTCTGGCTCTACCTGCTGTGGCAGGCGGTAACGGTGAGTGTTCGCCTACTGTTTCCGACGGGAACCCTCACGGGAGGCACGGTCGTTCGACAACTCGTCATCGCTGTGTCGACCCCGATCATTCCGCAGAACTCACTGTGGTTCTTGTGGGCGCTCGCCATCTTCTTCGTGCTCAGCAGGCTCATCTTCCAGCTCGCTCCGGCCTGGCTCGTGCTGTCGGTTTCGGCCGTGCTGTCGGCGCTGGTCTTCTCGTGGACGATCTACATCAAGAACCCGGGCTGGAGCGGAGCGCTCGAGAACTACGTCTTTTTCGCCCTCGGCCTCTATGGCGCCCTCCTGATCCGGGCCTTTGCCGACAGGGTGACCGCGATTCAGGCGCTGGCCGTCGTCGCCATTTGGGCAGCTGCCGTCTTCCTGACGGACTATCGCGCCCTATTGCTCAACGTGCCCATCCGGCTGCTCGGAGTCGCTGCCGGCGTGGCAATCGGTGTTCTGTTGGCGCGGTCACGGGTGCTCCGAGCTGCGGGCTCCCGCACGCTCGTCTTCTTTCTTCCGCACTACATCATTCTCGGGATGCTCGGACTCATCGTGGTCCAGGTCGATCTCGGTGCCAATGCGCGGATGTGGCTGCCCGTCGCGCTGTTTGCCATCACGCTGGCTGCGGCGGTGGCATTGCATGCGCTGGCTCATCGGCTTCGGGCGGATTGGTTCTACCGCCTTCCGGATCCAATTCGCCGCAGCCTCGTGCGTCAGCCCGAGCCCCAGGCCAATCTCAACTAGCTTCGGCGTCGCCCACTAGGGCAGAATTACGCAGCATGCAGCCCGCGCGCGATTCCCGCCAAGGTCTACTTCTCGCGGTGCTCGGTCTCTACCTTCTGATCGCCGGCTGCATTGCCTTCTGGCCAACCCCGGTCGACCAGTCGGCTGGCCCGTGGCTCGCGGCGACGTTCGACGGCATCCACTCCGCCGGTGTCCCGTCATGGGTGAACTACGACCTGCTCGAGTTCGTGGCGAACGTCATCTTTTTCATCCCGCTGACGTTCCTTCTGACGCTGCTGCTGGGTCGTAGACGCTGGCGGTTAGCCCTCGTGATCGGCGTCGCGGTGAGCGTCTCGATCGAGTTGTGCCAGCTGTTCTTCATAGCGGAGCGCTTCGCCAGCGTTGCGGATGTCGTGGCCAACGCGTTCGGATCCGCTGCCGGATGCCTCCTCGCTCAGCGTGCTCTCGGACGACGCACAGATCACGGAGTCGGAAAGCCGCGAATGTAGACGATCTGCTACTTAAGTAGCGAAATTGCGAGGGATTCTTGGTTTATCCAACTATCCGAGACCAAGGCGTGCAAAGATCAGGACGGGGCTTGCATCTTTGTGGGGGGACCGCCTAATGTCATTTCTTTTAACTACGCGACAGCTCGCGGGCGTTCCAATCGCAATGACAACGTCGAGCGATGCAGCGCTCTGGGTGTGCGATACAGCGGGCTCTTCACTCGCCGGGGGAGTCGACATCCATCTCGCGAATGCGTACACGATCGCCGTCGCAGAGTCCGACCTGTCATTTCGATCAACGCTTCTCAATGGCGCCGTGGTCTTCCCCGACGGAAAGCCGCTGGCGTGGCTGACGCGGCTGTCGCGTCGACCCCTCGGACAGGTCAGAGGACCGCAACTGTTCGGCGATGTCATGAGTCTTGGCCGGGAAACAGGCCTGAAACACTTCCTCCTCGGCACTACCGACGACACTCTCGACCGTTTGGAGGCTCGGCTTCGGCTGCGTTTTCCGGGCGTTGAAATTGTCGGAAAATACAGCCCGCCCTTCCGCGAACTTTCGGCCGATGAACTGGATGATCAGGACGAACTTGTGCGGGCGAGCGGCGCGGATGTCGTTTGGGTCGGCTTGGGAACTCCCAAACAGGACCACGAGGTGAAGCGAATCGCAGGTGTTCTGCCGATCGTGGCAATCGCCGTTGGCGCAGCTTTCGATTTTTACGCGGGGACCAAGAAGGAAGCTCCGGTCTGGATGACGAAGGCCGGCGTCGAGTGGGTCTTCCGATTTGCGAGCGAACCGCGTCGACTCTGGAAGCGCTATTTAGTGGGCAACATGGTCTTTTTGTTTGCTGCTGCCCGGCCCCGCCGCTCGATTGCGGTCGGCGCAGTTGCAGTGCGGTTGCCGGAACGGGTCTAGATGCTGAACGCCATCAAGAATTTCTTGCTGCGTCGCCTCGCGGTCAGAAGAAACGTGACCATCGGCGAGCGGTTCCATGTCGGTATCGGATCCACGGTGTGGGCTCCTCGATCGCTGACGATCGGTAACGACGTGTACGTGGGAAAGAACGTCACCATCCAGGTGGACGGCGTTATCGGCGATGGAGTTCTGTTCGCGAATCTGTCGGGGATTGTCGGGAAGACCGATCATCGATCCGACCAGGTCGGCACGCTCATTCGCCGCGGCGAATGGGTTGGCGACAATCCGGACTCTCTCAGCCACGCCACCACAATCGGCACGGATGTCTGGGTTGGGTACGGGGCCGTCGTCTTGTCGGGTATAACGGTCGGAGATTCGTCGATCGTCGGTGCTGGAGCCGTGGTGACGAGAGATGTGCCGCCGAACTCGATCGTCGTGGGCAATCCCGCCCGGGTCGTCGGGCAGAGATTCTCCGACGAGCAACTCGAGGCCCACTGGGCTTCTCTTCGATCCGCCGGGCACAGGCTGCAACCGTTCGCGACGAGCATCCGGTCGTGAGAGTCGCTGTCATTCACCCTTGGTTTCCTCAGTATCGCGAGGAGTTTTTTCGAGCGCTCGTGACGGGTGCGCGGTCACGGGGAATCGACGTCGACGTATTTCACGGGAGTCCTCCGCCAGAGTGGGGAGAGCGCGGAGATTCGGTGTCTACTGAGTACGCGGTTCCGCTTCGCACCCGGTTCTTCAAGCTCGGTTCCAAGAACCTGGTTCTCAAGAACCTTGCCCCCTTGCGGCCTCGCTCGGGCTACGACCTCATTGTCGTCGAGCAGGCAGTGCGGAACATCGAGACCTACCGGATGCTGTTCAGCCGTGGGGGATCAAAGGTGGCGTTCTGGGGCCACGGCAAGACCTACACCGAGATCGCGGGTCGCCGTCAGGAGTCGCTGAAGAGGTGGCTGACATCGCGGGGTGCGTGGTTTTTCGCATACACGCAGGGTGGTGCTGACGCAGTTATCGGATCCGGATTCGACCGCGACAAGACCACTGTCGTACAGAATTCGATCGACACCGGTGCACTGCTGGCCGAGCTCGATACCGTCGCGCCGGTGGACGTTTCCGAGTTTCGAGCACGGTATTCGCTGACGTCGAAGACCGCCCTTTTCATCGGCGGCCTCGACGAAGCAAAGCGAATTCCGTTCCTGCTCGCGGCGGCCGAACGCGCCCACGAGCGTGACGACGACTTTCGCTTGCTGATCGTAGGGAATGGTGAACAGGCGCCTCTGGTACAGGCCGCGTCGAAAGACAACCAGTGGATCGTGTACCTCGGTTCTCTGTTCGGTCGCGACAAGGCGGTCGCCATGAAGAGCTCGTCGGTTCTCGCGATGCCCGGCCGGGTTGGGCTGGTTGCGGTCGATTCTTTCGCGGCCGGCACCCCGATAATTGCAACCGACTGGGGGCTGCACGCGCCCGAGTTCGAATACCTGCGCCCCGGCAAGAACGCCATCGTCACGCCAGACAGCATCGACGATTACGCAGAAGCACTCGTCTCGCTGCTGAATGATCCGGGCTCGCTCGCCGCACTCAGGGCTGAATGCCGGGTGGATGCAGGCGTCTACACGGTGGAGGCGATGGCAAGCAACTTCATCGCGGGTGTCGAGAGCTACAGGCAGCGGGCTGAACGATGAAGCTGACGTTCATCGCGGCATGCTTCAACCGTCGCGAACTCACTGTGCGGGCCGCCCAACAGGTTCTCGCCGCGGCGGACCTCGCCGGTGTGTCGAGTGCCTTGATCGTCTACGACGACGGGTCCACGGACGGTACTTCAGAGTCCCTTCAGCTGCTGGATCCGCGCATAGAAGTGCTCGCAGGTGATGGCACCGCATTCTGGGCGAAATCGATGGCTGCAGCAGAAGAGCATGCACTTAGCCAGCAAGTGATGCCCGACTACATCGTGTGGATCAACGATGACGTCGACTTCGACGACGATTTTGTCCAGCGAATAGTGGCTGCGGCGCAATTGAATCCTGGCGCCGTTGTGGTGGGTGCGGCGCGCGAACCCGGAACGCAGGACATCAGCTACTCGGGCATGGTTCGAGGGGGAGTCCATCCCCTCAACTTCAGGCGCATTGAACCCGCTGTCGACGATGTTCTGCCGGTCGAGACCTTCAACGGCAATCTCGTATTGGTTCCCGTGGATGTAGCCAGACGTCTCGGTGGCCTGGACGGTCAGTTCTCGCACGGGCTCGCGGACATCGACTATGGCCTGCGGTGCGGACGAGCGGGGGTCAGCGTTCTTCTCGCGCCCCGAACGTATGGCGAGTGCGCGCGAAACGCGATGCCCGCGCTCACGACCGTGTCGAACGACTGGAAGCGATTTACCAGCGCGAAAGGCGGAGGCAACTTCGGTTCACTTCGCCATATCCTTCGCAAGAGCAACCCGGTCATCTGGCCTGCGGTGATCTCGGCAACCTACGCCAAATGGATAGTCAAGCGCCTGGCGCAGCGCCCCGCGGTATCGAGGCAATCGTGATCGATCTCATCTGGGCGGGCATGCTGGCCGCCGGCGCGCTGAGTGCGTTCCTGCTGCTCACCGTCGCCGTGCGGAAGTGGCCGGTTGTCGGCGTCGTAGCGATCACGTTCAACGTGCTGGTGGCATGGGAGTTCCCTCAACTCCCGGCTATTGCCAATGTGGGAGGAACGAGCGTCTACCTCCTCGACGTACTAAGCCTCCTGTTCATTGTCATTGCGCTCGTCGACATTAAGCGTGTCTCTGCGCACCTCGGTGCACTGCGGTGGGTGTGGGCTGGTTTTGGGCTGTCCATGCTGTTCTCCCTGATCGTCGGTGTCGTGGAGATTGAAGTCGGGAAGGCGGTAAACGAGTTTCGAGCGTTCTTTTACCTCTTCGCCGCGTTGAGTTGGGTTGTTTCTCTCGACTGGCGAAAGCAGAGCACGCTCCTACTAACTCGTGTACCTGTCGTGTTGGGATGGCTGCTGGTGGCGGTTGCCGCGTATCACGGAGTCCGCTTTGGGTTTGGCGGGGCAGGCGAGTTTGTCGATCCCAGTTCGGGGATCGAGCAAACGACTCGGCCTCTCGTATCCGGCCAGGCTCTGGTTCTTTTGCTGTGTATCCCGTTGACGCTAAGGCTCTGGGTGCAATCCGCGAGTAGCTTCCTGTTGGTCAGCGCGATCGCATTCGGCGCGGTTGTGGTGGTTGTTCAGCAGCGAACAGTGTGGGCCGTGGCAGCGGCAATGGTGGCGGCCTTTTACTTTTCTTTCTGGGGCAAACACCGGACAAAGAGCGTTATCGCAGCGGTACTGATCGCATGGGGTGCATTGGTGCTCGTGACATCGAATGTCGCGGGCGACTTTGTTGGCAAGTTGATTGCAGCCGCAAATGACTCCGCAACTTACAACGCACGAGTAACCAGCTGGCAAAACCTGATCGAGCAATCATTCGACAAGGGTCTGGGGACGGCCTTGTTCGGCGCGCCATTTGGTTCGGGTTACGGGCGTTTCGAAGGCGTCGGGCGCTGGGTTGAGTTCGCACCCCACAATTGGTACGTCACGCTTTTCGTTCGCGTCGGACTAGTGGGGACGGCTCTCTTTTTGTTCTTCGTACTGGGCGCGATTTACAGAGTCTTGAAATCGAACTCCGACGTGAGCGCTCTGCTGGTTCTCGTAGCCACTCTGGTCTATGGCTGGGCATATTCCGTTGCTTGGTATACGGCGATATTCCTCGGCTGGGCAGTGATTGTAGGACGGGACACCACACGCGCTGAAGAATCTAAAGAACAACAATTGATTCCTCTTCCGCTCGCGCAGCAAAGACAACTTCGCGTTCCAATAGGATCGGGCGAACATGACTGAGCCACAATCGAGACTGGTCGTGTTGCATGTTCTCGGAGAGCTGCGGCCGAGCGGTATGGAGCGCATGCTCGTTTCAGCACAGCAAGAGTTCTCCGGTCTGGGCATTGATGGAATCGTTTTGGGGCAGGGAATCGATCATCCTTACGGTGGCGCGCTTCGTGACGCAGGCTACAAAACTCTGACCTCCAGAAATTCGATGGCGTCGAGATACCTAGCCATGCGCAGGGCCGTAGTTGAAGACGGGGCGACTGTTATTCACATTCACACCGAAGGCCAATATCTGCCGACGGCCATCGCCGCTCGGCTGGCTTTGCGTGGCAACGGCGGTGTAGTTAGAACCATCCACAACGTCTTTTCGGCATCCGGTCGGTGGCTCATCTCTAGAAGGTTGCAGGCGAGAATTGCTGACTTGCTTATGCTCGAAGTGATAGTTCCATCCGTCGACGTCGAGCAAAACGAAAACAGTCTGCGCAGAAAAACGCGCGTGATCTTCAACTGGGTGGACGAACGCTTCTTCGCTCTTCGTAACGAACGAAACGCGCAGTTGGCAAGATCGGATGGCCCGCCGACCGCTCTAATCGTCGGCAACTGCTCGCCGGTGAAGAACCACGAACTGGCGATTGGTGCCGCCCGTCGTGCTGGTCACCAGCTGATCCACGTCGGCGATGAGTCGCATGCGACCGAAGCCGAGAAAGCTCTGCTGTCTGAAATGGCCCAAGACGGAACATTGACCGGTCGTGGAGTGCGCTCGCCGGACGACTCGTTGCTTCGCGCGGACTATTTTGCGATGCCGAGTAGGAATGAGGGCATGCCCGTGGCCCTCGCTGAAGCACTCGTTGTCGGACTACCAGTTCTCATAAGCAATGCGCCAGGGCTCCGTTGGGCCAGTCACTTAGACGGCGTAACGGCACTGGAAATCGACGAGGCCAGTTGGGACTTGTCGCTCTCGGATTGGAGCCTCTTGGCGCGCAATCCGAACCAAGTGAAGATCGATTTCTCTCCGGCACGGGGCGCGGCCGCCTACGCCGAAATCTACAAGTCCGGCAAACCGCGACGTCGTCGCCAACCCCGAGGAGCACAAGCATGATGCTACTGGCGAGATTTCGGCGCACCCGGTCGCTGCGCAAGAGTATTCGCGAGAACGTCTCCATAGGGCTGAACTTCTCGGTCGGGGAGAACAGTGTCCTGTGGGCGCCGAGATCTCTCGTCGTCGGCAACGGAGTGAAGCTCGGATCGAACGTCCGTATAGAAGCTGACGGTTCGATCGGGGACGGCGTCCTAATTGCAAACTCCGCCGGGATTGTAGGGCGCACGGATCACAACACGAGTGAAGTGGGAATGCCCGTCACTGAAACTCGCTGGGTCGGCAATCATCCAAGTGAACTGAGCAGCCCGGTGACCATTGGGTCCGACGTCTGGATCGGGTACGGCGCGACGATCCTCTCCGGAGTGACTATTGGAGACAGCTCTGTGGTTGGTGCTGGGAGTGTGGTTACGAAAGACATTCCCGCAAACTCAATCGCGGTGGGGAATCCGGCCAGAGTCGTCGGCGAGCGCTTTGGCGACATCGACTTCGAGCTCCACTGGACGCAGCTTGAGAAGTCTGGATACAAACGGCTTTCTGGCGGAGCCGCGCGCCGCACAACGGACGAAGTCGGCGGTAGCGGCAGTGAGTGAACACAGAGTTCTCTACGTTCCCAACGAGGATGGCGACTTCCGGCAGGTGGGCTTCCGGCGGCCCTTCGCGGACCTGGTAGCTAACGGCCTGCTGGGTGCTGTCTCAATATTTAGCCTGCAACTTCGAATCAAGAACGGTGGAGACGCGGAGCAGCATCGCCAGGCATTGGTTGAACGCGTGCGCGAGTTCCGTCCAACCATTGTTCTCATGCAACACCTTCGCGCCACCGGCTTACGGGCGCGACATTTCGCCCAGATGCGGGCCGCCGCCGACTTCGATCTCGTATATCACGAGGGAGACCCGTATTCGAAGTACCTCCATCCGCTGCCGTTGAGTGCACGAGCGGCCGGGAAAGCAGCCGACGTTGTGTTCACAGTGGGAACCGGGACCTTTGCCGAAAACTTTCGTTCGAGCGGCGCCAAGGATGTTCGGTACTCACCTAGCTCATTCGAGCCGGAGAGATTTCGAGCTGAAACGTTGGGCTCACGTGAGCACGACATTGTGATCGTGGCGAACCGAAATCGGCCGCGATTTCGGGGACATCCGAACTGGCGCGACCGAATAGCATTCGTCACGTACATGCAGGACCGATTCAGAGGACGGCTGGCTGTTTTCGGCAACGGATGGGACGGACCGGGCGCCATGGGGCCGGTCGAATTCTCCAAACAGGACGAAGCGATCAAATCCGGGTGGGTTACGGCGAACTGGGATCACTACGCCGATGAGGCCAGTTATTTCTCGAACCGGCTGCCTATCTCATTCGCTTCGGGGTCGATCCACGCAACGACCGAGCACCCGGAGTATCGGAAAATATTCTCAGAGGTCGCTGGCGACTTCATCACCTTCGCGAAGTCCATCGAATCACTTGGAGATTCGATTGAAGATCTGTTGGCGCGGACATCCGTTTCCGAGCGCCTGGCGATGGGCGAACGCGCAAGAACCTACGCTTATCGCCACTGTCGTCAAGATAACCAACTCGTGGCCATGCTGAATTTTGCGAGCAGCGTTGTTGATCCATCTGCGGCGAGCGATGCATGGAATCTGGATTCGAGACCGCTTGCCGACGTTTGACCCTGCTTATCTAACGGGGTTTAGACGCTGATACACCAACAGATCGAAGACAGTTGCACATGAGAATCAGGCTTCGGAAAGTACCTCGTTTCGCGAACGCGCCAGCCAGTGCGGGTGTGGGTCGTTCCGCGTGAGCCAGGCCAAGACGCTTCTCTCCGGTGCCGCCTGGATGTATGGGGCCCAGCTTCTGACGGTAGTTCTGCAATTCCTGTACGCGGCGGCGACGTCTCGGATTATTGATGCGGTCGGCTTTGGCTCTTATGCAATTTCGCTTTCTGTCTCAGGGCTATTGAGTTTGTTAGCGATTGGCGGGCTTGCGCAGGCAGTAGCACGTATGGACGTCCTGGCACCCGAGCGACTTCAGGGACTGGTGACCTACGCGACTGTGCTGGGAATCGCGGCCGCGAGCATCATGTGGTTTACCGCACCACTGTGGGGAATCCTTTGGGGCGATGACGGCGCCATTTCGATAGTGAGATGGCTGGCTATTAGCACGGGCACCGCACCGCTCGCCGCAATCGGTGGAGGTCTGCTTCGGCGTCAAGCCCGTTTCAAAGAGTTGGCGATACTAGTGCTCGGGTCGAATATTGGAGGAATGGTTCTTGGCGTGGCGGCAGTTGTGGCGTTCCGCACTCCCGACGCTCTCGTAGTTTCACCGATCGCAGCGCAATCGGGACTGCTCATTGGATCTCTGGCGATTTCTGGGCGCTCACTCTTCGGTTTCGCAAGAATCAATCGGAAATCGGCAGATATTGCCTACGTCGCCCAGCTAGTCCCGTCCAGATTTGCCGAGTACCTTGTCGGCAACATAACGAGATTCAGCACCAGTCGATGGGTGGGCGTGGACGCGCTCGGGTTCTGGAATCGCGGGGATGTCGTCACATCCATACCTTTTCAGCAAGTTCAGACCGCGATCATCCAAGCCGTGTCTCCGGAATTCAGGCACGACATTTCGAACTCTCCGCGCGCGCACCGAGTGTGGACGGACATGTTGATCCTCATCTGTTGGCTAGCGCTTCCGCTTGCCGCGCTAGCGGCGATTGTTGTGCCGTTCCTTATTCCCGTACTTTTCGGTCCCGGTTGGGAGCTCACGGGGCAACTCGTTCCGTGGCTAGCAATTGCGGCTGGTCTACAGATGATCGCAACTGTCTTGAGCAGTGCAATCGAAATTCTCGGCCGAATGAAGTGGATTTGGTCGACTATCGTCACCCTCATAGCTATTCAGCTAGCAGGGGCCCTTGCATTGTTTGTGTTCCAGAACCTCATCGTCGCCATGATCTGTCTTGTTGTCACACAGCTTGTCCGTCATGCGATTAATATCTGGCAATGCGGTCGAATCGGCTACTTGAATGTGCGACGAGTGAACAGCGGCTACCTAGGAGCAGCCGTATTCAGCACTGTTCTGGCAGCTTGCACTTGGGTCGCCTGCGCAATGCTCAGAGAATCGCTCGCGACAGGGCAGCTGCAGTGGGGGATTGGCGCAGCATTGGTGGTCGGCGCGGTGGCTGGATTACTAGTTCGATTCCGAGCGAAGCTCCCGCCAGTCCAGATCGCTTCGGACTACGGAATTTTCAGATCGAGCCATACTGAATGATCGTGAATCCTTCTCAGGTAGGCTCGCAACATGCTTAAGCCTCGAATACGCCGTGTGCATGAAACATCGAAAGCATGGCAGCTCGGTGGACTTGCTGTGCTTCTCATTGCGGCGATTGCTCTTTGGGGCGTGGCTCTCAACAAGCCGATACCTACGAGTGCGGTTTCACGAGCGACACCAGTCGCTACGCCTACGCCATCAGAGACGACGGAGCAGATTTCGCCGACAGTCGCTGACTCGATGGCCTTACTTGAAGACGTCGATCGAGAGTGGTCGCTGAGTGTTCTTGGCGATTCAACCGGTAACGGTGACCACGAGTGGGTGTATCTGGTTGCTAAGTCGCTGTCATCGGAGTACGACCGTCAAGTCACAATCCACGACTGGGACGATCGGATGAACGAATATGGATCTGAGCACACCGTTGGAGATGGGCCGAATGCGGCCATCACAATTTGGAATTCTTCCGCATCTGGTCAGTCGCCGGACTATCAGCTGAGATATCTTGCTGCCGCATATCCAGAACCGGCTGACCTTGTGATCGTCAATCACGGCCACAACGCCTCGTCGGAGTTCGTCATGACGACCAGTATTGCTCGCCTGATATTTGAAGTGAACAATGCGTTCATCGCTCGACCAGCAGTAGCGGTCACGCTGCAGAATCCGCGCACCGACGATACGGCGGAGATCCAGGAGTCAGTAGTCGCTGCACTCCGCGAGCAGTATTCCGAAGGCGATTACTCGCTCATCGACGTATATTCGGCATTCGACAAAAACGACCTAGGCTCCACGCTTGGCGATGACGGCAGACACCCGACAGAAGCTGGTGAAAAGGTCTGGGCATCGGCTGTCGAAACCGCGCTCGGTCTGAGGTAGTTCGGATTCGAGCGCTAGCGCGCCGATGAACAGCCGCTAATTACGGCCTGTGGTCGCTATTGCGCGCTGGGGGCCGTTCTGACGCCGTCGACTGCCCGCGGGCGGTACGGACCGGCGAGAGCGCTAGTACGCGCCGTCGCGCCCTAGTACCGCGCGCGCGGTGCGCCACAGGATGCGCAGGTCGCCGAGTACCGACCAGTTCTCGACGTAGTAGAGGTCGAGACGCACGCTGTCGTCCCAATTCAGGTTGGAGCGTCCGCTGACCTGCCAGAGACCCGTGATGCCCGGGCGCACGAGGAACCGGCGGTGGACGTCAATCGCGTAGAGGTCGACCTCGTGCTGCAGCGGTGGACGCGGCCCGACCAGGCTCATGTCGCCCTTGAGCACGTTGAAGAACTGCGGCAGTTCGTCGATGCTGAATCGCCTCAGCCAGCGGCCGACCGTGGTGATTCGCGGATCGTTGGCGAGCTTGAACATCACCTCATTGCCGGCATCTCGGTCGGCCACCCTCAGCGTTGCAAGCTGGGTCTCAGCGTTGTCGACCATCGATCGGAACTTGAACATCTTGAACGGCTTGCCGTTAAGCCCAATTCGTTCTTGGTAGAAGAACACCGGGCCAGGGCTGCTGAGCCGAATGGCGATCGCGGATGCCAACAGCAGCGGTGACGACAGCACGACGAAAAGCAGCGCGCCGAAGATGTCGAGGGTCTCCTTCAGGAAACGGCGGGTGCCCGCGTAGCGCGGGGTCTCGACGTGAATAAGTGAGAGGCCGGATACCGGACGAGTGTGGATGCGGGGGCCGGCAATATCGATCAGGTTCGGCGACAGGATGAGGTGTTCGTCGCCGGTTGCCAGTTTCCAGCTGATGTCCCGGATCGCCTTGGTGCGAAGCCGATCGCCTCCGGCGACCGCGATCGTGTTACCGCCGGCACGGCGCAGGTCCTCTACCGCGGTCTCGATGGTGCCGAAGTGCAGCCCATCGAGGGAAATATCAGTGGCGAGAAAACTGCCCTCGGGAATACACACTCCGATGACGTGATAGCCGGCGTCAGCATTCTTGCGCAGTTCGCGCACCATGTTCGAGACGCTGGGAGCCGAGCCGATCACCATCACCCGCGCACTATATTCGCCGGTCTTCTCGCGTCGGGAAGTCAGCCAGGTGCGCCACATTTTGCGCCCCACCAGCATTCCCAGCAGGCCGAGCGGGAATGCGACAACGAGGTAGCCGCGGGCGATGTCCACCTTGAACAGCGTCGCCATGATCGCCACGAGCCCAAACCATGCGAAGCCCGCATTGAAAACCAACTGGTATTCACGGGATCCGGTTCCGAGCACCCGGGAGTCGCGGGACCCGCTCACGTGCACCGTCGCCACCCAGCCGACCACGAGTACAAGCGAGACGAGCCAGTAGTCAATGCCGCCGAATACCTTGACTGCTGCAGCATCCGAGTCGTCGCCGAATGCGATCAGTTGGGCAGCGATGACCGCGACCACGATGACAATCGTGTCGGTAAGAAGCAGGCGCCGACCGTACGCGCGTTCCCAGGAGTTGCCGACAACGGGACGAGTGTGAACGGCGGGGGGCGTGTGGTCCGAGGTGCGAGGGGAGCCTTCGATTTTCATCACCATTGGGGGCAGACTTCTGCAGCGCTCAGCGGCTTTCTGCGAAGTTTCATGGTCCCCACTTTGAAACGTGTCGTGCCTTACGTCCTGAACTCGTGCAAAGCTCACACTGTGTCCGGATTCCTGCAACCATACGGGCTTGGTGCGTTAGCCTCACTATGAAAATGAATATTCGTAACGTGAGCGTAACTTTGCACTGTCTCGAATTTGGCGGCTTTGCGGTTTCCGCCCCGGACTAGCATGAGACGATCGCAGCCGGGTGCTGACTGAAATTTCGGGGGAACCGCAGTGAAGAAAAACAGATTCACCGCGTTCGTTCGCCGTCATCCGGTTCGGTTCTGGATCGCCACTGGTGTGCTGGTAGTGCTCGTCTTCGCCGGCTACACGGTGTCTCGGGTCATCTCGATGGGGCTCAGCCTGCAGAGCGTTGCTGATCTCACCGACCAGATCGGCGAGCACGCGGCCGATGGTGACGTCGACGCCCTCGCTGCCGACCTCCGACTCGTTCGCAAGCACACAACGGATGCCGCCAACACGAGTGGCGAGTGGACCGTCGTGCTTGCGTCGTCACAGCCGGTCTATGGACGTGAAATCTCGGCGCTGCGGGTGGTGTCGACTTCCGCATCCGACCTGTCTCGCGCTGCTTCGCCACTGGTCGAGCTTCTGCCCCGCCTAGCGAGCGACGACCTGTCCGGGTCGGGCGGCTTCGATCTCGCTCTCGTGAAAAACCTCGAGAGCGCTGTCGGCTCCCTGACGACCGCCGTCAACGCGTCGAGCGGACGACTCGCACCGCTCACCGAAGAGCCACTCGTCGCGCCGTTGCACGACCGCCTCGTCACTCTCACGACGGCGCTCGAGGCAGCCGGCCCCGGGCTCGAGCGAGTGACACCGTTTGTCGAAGCCCTGCCGGTGATCCTCGGGGTCAACGGCAAGCGCACCTGGTTCGTGACCATGCAGAACCTCACCGAGGCCAGGCCCTCCGGTGGCCTGCTGTCGGCTTACGTCATCCTGGGGGCCGACAACGGCAAGCTCGACATGATCACTCAGGGAACCAATGACACCCTCGTCGCCGGCCCGAGCGTTCCCGACGATGCGATGCCCGACGGGCTCAAGTCGCTGTGGGGCGAGTACCTGAATAGCTGGCTATCGATGAACCTCTCGGCGGACTTTCCGACCAACGCCCAGGTCATCGCCGACGGTTGGAACGAGCGAGGCGAGCAAAAGGTCGACGGCGTCATTTCGCTCGGCCAGGGAACCGTCCAGTACCTCGCAGCTGCGGTCGGGCCGATCACCGTGCGTAACACCACCATCCAGCCAGCCGACATGGTGCAGTACCTTAGCGTCGACATCTACAAGCAGTTCACCGACCCGGTCGAGAAAGACAAAGTGCTCGCCGAGATCATCGCCCAGATCTTCGACAAGCTTTCGAGCGGCCAGTTCAACGTGCAGAGTCTCGTGTCCGAGGCGCTCACGAGCCAGAATGCCGACTATCTGCAGCTGTGGTCAACGGATGCCGCGGAGCAGATGAACCTCGAGAACGCGGGGCTCTCGGGGTCACTCTCTGACGGCTACGGCCCGCACAGCACCGTTCGCGTCATCAACGCCGGCGGAAACAAGCTCGACGCCTTCCTTCAGCTCGATGCCGACTACCAGCTCGGGGCGTGCGTGGTCGATGAAGAGGTGAACAGCCGCATGCGCACCGGCACGGTCACCGTCACTGTGACGAACAACGCTCCGGCTTCGGGCCTCCCGCCGTACATGACCGGCCGAGTGGAGCTCGAGGAACTCGGCCTCGACTACGTGGTCGGGTCCAACCACAGCTACATCGAGGTCTATCTGCCGCGAGAGGCGGTGCCGGATGTTTTCACCTATGACGGGGCAGATGCTTTCCTGTCTTCGGGCATTGAGCGCAACCACGAGTTCTACCTCTTCGACGTCGACCTCGACCCGGGGGATTCGGCGGAATTGGTGGCCACCTGGCAGGAACCTGCTGAAGACGATCGCGAAAATGCACTGCCGTCGACACCCACTCTCAGCATGCAGCCGCTGCTCAATACCCCGACGGTAACGACCTTTGGAACCGGCGGATCGTGCTCCTAGACTGAAAAGTTACATTTATTCATGAGTTTGTAACACGATTTGGGTTGGATCCGCCCTATCTGGGTTACAGTCGAGCAGCACTCAAAATCCACTTCGGGTACGAGAGAGAACCGGGCCTCATGAAACTTTCTAAATTCGCAGCTGCATCGGTCGCACTCGTTGCCTCTGCAGCAATGGTCTTCGGCAGCGTATCCGCAGCAAATGCTGCCTACCCGCCGAACGCCAAGATCACCGTCAGCGGAGTCTCCAAGGGCACCGCATCCAAGACCTACACGTACAAGGTCAAGACCCCGACAAGCGGCAAGGTCTCGGGCGAGAAGGTAGTCGCTGACCTCAACGGCAAGACGTTCACCGCCACGCTCAACTCGAACGGTGACGCCAACGTCAAGGTGAAGTTCCCGTCGAAGGCCGGTCGCTACACGCTCGTCTTCAGCGCGTACGGCACCAGCGCCGGCAAGATCGTCACCGTCGGCAAGGCCGCTTACATCTCGAGCCTGAAGGCCAAGTCGATCACCAAGAAGTCGACCAAGTCCACGACGGTTACCGGTAAGACCGCCAAGAAGGGTTCGGTAACTCTCAAGTTCACGGCTCCGGACGGATCGGGGATCAAGTCGTTCTCCAAGACGGTCAAGGCGAACTCCAAGGGCAAGTTCTCGTACAAGTACTCGAAGGCCACCAAGGTCGGTACCTACACGGTCACCGCAACCTTCGTGACGAGCAGCAAGTACTTCGGCTCTTCGTCGAAGACGGTCACCTTCAAGAAGACCAAGTAGTCGATTCTTCGACACTCGCTCTTCCAGAAACACTGAGCAATCCGTTAGGGGCTCCGCCTTCGGGTGGGGCCCCTAACTGCATTTGGCACGAGGGATAAGTAACACGTGGAACTCAAGGACTACATTCGTATTCTGCGCAAGCGGTGGATCGTCATCGTTGCCCTCACCCTCATCGGCGTGATCGGTGCCGGTGCGGCATCTGTACTCACCACTCCGGTCTACACCGCAACCACTCAGGTGTTCGTCTCGACGTCGCAATCGTCCGGAGGAACGGCATCCGACCTCAACGCTGGCAACAGCTTCACGCTGCAGCGGGTTCAGAGCTACGCGCAGACCGTGGGAACCGACATTGTTCTGCGCCCGGTCATCCGTGCGCTCGGGCTAGACGTCACGGTCGAATCGCTGGCCAAACAGGTCGAAGCGACCGCGCCGGTCAACACCGTAATCCTCGAGATCTCGGTCACCGACACCGATCCAACCCAGGCAGCCGCCATCGCGAATGCCATCGGTGAGACGCTTCCGCGGGTTGTCGACGAGATCGAGAAGAGCGATGCCGGGGGAGCCTCACCGGTCAAGGTCTCGACGCTGCAGCCTGCGGTCGTGCCGATAGACCCGACATCGCCGAACAATCGCCTCAATCTTGCGCTCGGTTTTCTCGTCGGGCTGGCTCTCGGCGTCGGCATCGCCGTGCTCCTCGAGGTGCTCGATACCCGCATTCGCAGCATCCGCGACATCGAACAACTCAGTGACGTCAGCGTCATCGGAGGTATCGCATTCGACGCTGATGCTCCGAAGAACCCGCTCGTCGTTCATGTTGACCCGAAGAGCCCGCGGGCCGAATCGTTCCGTACGCTGCGTACCAACGTGCAGTTCGTCACCGTCGACCGGGGCAACAGCTTCGTGATCACCTCGTCGCTGCCGGGCGAAGGAAAAACAACGACGAGCACCAACCTCGCTATTTCGCTCTCGCAGCTCGGCATCAAGGTGCTGCTCGTCGACGGTGACCTGCGTCGCCCGAAGGTGTCTGAGTATCTCGGCATCGAGGGTGCCGTCGGGCTCACCGATGTACTCGTCGGCCGCGCCGAACTCGAAGATGTCGTGCAGCAGTGGGGAACAACCGGCCTCGCCGTACTTCCGGCCGGTCAGATCCCGCCGAACCCGAGCGAGCTGCTCGGAAGCAAGGCGATGATCGAACTCATCAAGCGGTGCGAGTCGGAGTACGACCTGGTTATCTTCGACAGTGCGCCCCTGCTTCCGGTGACGGATGCTGCGATCCTCGCGCGAGTCACCGGCGGTGCGATCCTGGTCGCGGCCGCTGGCCAGACTCACAAGAACCAGTTTCTTGGCGGGCTCAAGAACCTCATCAATGTCGATGCTCCGGTGCTCGGCGTGATCATTACGATGCTGCCGACCAAGGGTGCCGACTCGTACGGGTACGGCCAGTACGGCTATTCGTACTATGGCGAGAGCGCCTCACCCGCGAGCGGTGCCCCGAAAAAAGAGCACTGATTCTGCATGGGCGCTGACGTCACACCCAACCCCGACACCTTCACGATCTTGGTGGTCTGCACGGGAAACGTCTGTCGTTCCCCGCTCGCGCACCAGCTGCTCCAGACCGCAGTCGCTACCCGGCTGTCGCCCGAGCTGGCGTCAGCGGTGGTCGTGCACAGCGCGGGTACCGAGGCTCCGGTCGGTGCCGCGATGTCGGCTCCCGCCGCGGTGATCAGCGCGCGGCTGGGCAGCGATCCGACGACCCACAGTGCGCGGCAACTGACGGTCTCCGACATCCACTCTGCCGACCTCGTGCTGGTCGCCAGCCGGCGTCATCGCTCGGAGGTGGCCCAGCTCGTTCCGCGAGCAACGCGGACCATGTTCACCATTCGCGAGTTCGCGAGAATCGCAGCAACTCTCGAGAGCGCTCCAGTGGCATCCGTCAGCGACCTGCGAGACACGGTCGCGCGGGTCGCGGCACATCGCGGGTACGCGCCGGTCGACGACCCGGCGGTCGACGACATCGTCGACCCGATCGGTCGAAGCGAGCGGACTTACGAACGGATGGCGTCGGAGCTGGTTCCGGCGATCGCCACCGTCAGCGCGACGCTGTTTGGCTAGGCGGCTGCGTTAGAAGTAGGAGGGCCGGCCGGCGTGCGGGCCGAGCAGCGCGAGCGCCCCGACGAGCCCGTTGGGAAGGTCGAGCAGCGTGAGGTGCGGGGCGTCGTCGAGGGTGAGCGATTCCGGCCATTCGATGAGGGTCGCGCCGTCGTCGAGGTCGACGGCGAGCAACTCCGGGTCGATGTGCAGACCCCAGCCGGTTGCCTTGAGCACGGCTTCCTTGACCGTCCACAGGCGGGTGAGGTGCTCGGCGGTTGACGCTTCGGACAGGCCGTCGAGGGCATCGTGCTCGGATGGATGCAGTAGAGCCTCGGCGACGGATGCCCGGCCGACGGCAGCGATGGCTTCGATGTCGATGCCAATCGGTGCAGCATCCGTCACGGCCACCGCGACCGTGGCCCCGCTGCGGGTGAGCGAGACGAACAGGCCGAGCGGGCTGGTGACGAAGGGCTTTCCGTGGCCCGACTCACCACAGCGAATACAGCGGTACTCGACCTCGACGGCGTGAGCGCCGCATCCGGCGACTGTGCCGATGGCCTCGGTGAGCAGCGATCGGTCGTCGGGCTCGACGTCCGATCGCACAAAAATGCTCACGCTGGTCATTTACTCACGATAGCCGCAGCGCTGCCTGCCTCGACGGGACGCGCGGTAAACCTGTGACCGGGCCGAGGTTACTCGGCGGCGGGTGTGGGTGCGGCGTCGATCAGGGCATCCTCGAAGACCGACGCCCACACCTTGTAGCCGGCTTCGTTCGGGTGCAGACGGTCGGCGAGCAGCGGGCTGAAGTCGCCGGTCGCCAGGAAGGCGTCGAGCACGTCGATCGTAGGGATGTTGCGGCGCTCGGCCCAGGCGCGCATCGATTCAACCCGCTCGCGCTGCAGTACGTCGGGCAGGTTGTCCGGGTTCTGCAGCACGACACCGAGCTGGGATTCCGGGTGCAGTTCTGCGATCGCGTTCGCGAGCACCGTCAGCGGGCCCTTGATGTCTTTCGGTGCCTGGTTGTGTGCGTGGCTCACGAACACCGAACTGATCTGGCGCGAGGTCGGAAGCAGGGCATCGAGGAACTCGGTGGAGTACTGCATAGTGCGTCCGGGCGCGGACCCGTTGAAGATCATCACCGTGCCGCTGGAGCCCTCTGTCATCGACTGGGCGGGGTGGTAGTGGCCCGCGACGACATCCCAGGTCTGGATCGTGACCGACTTGTCGTAGGTGGCGCCGATCCAGTCGGCGAGGTTGTAGACCCACTCGCCGACGTTGTCGCCGGTGGAGTCGCCCACGACGGCAAAGGTGGTGGATCTCTCGGTCGTCAGCGACGCTGCAAGAGACTGCACGGCATCGGGAACCGGGGGAGCGGCCTTCGGCTCGGAGCTGCCGGTCGTGAGGATCAGTACGGGCACGAGGATAGCCGCGAGAACGATCACCGCGATGGTGATTCGTCGACGGATGAAGCGCGGCTCGTTGCGGATGCGCAGGGCGCGTGGGGCCTGATCGGCAGACGTTTCAGCGACAGGATTGTCAGTGGTCTGCGACGGCATGGGCCGAGTTTAGCTGCCCGGCGGCCCGGGGCTGAATCATCCGGTTGGCGGGAGCTAAAGCACAAACGTGCATGCCGTCAAGAGGCGGTGTCAGACTGCGTTTTCGAGCGATCCTCCCGTACAATTGCGAGCGCACGGACCCGTCTACCCACGCGGGTTCCGCCAGTGCGGCGGACGAACTTGAACCCGGGAGTACACACTGTCTAAACGCGCATTCATCACTGGCATAACCGGCCAGGACGGCTCGTATCTCGCAGAGCTTCTGCTCGCGAAGGGATACGAGGTTCACGGACTTATCCGTCGGGCATCCACCTTCAACACCTCGCGCATCGATCACCTCTACGTTGATCCGCACGAGTCTGACGTGAAGCTTTTTCTGCACTACGGCGACCTGAGCGATGGTGCCCGGCTCGTCAGCCTGCTGAGCGAAGTGAACCCTGACGAGGTCTACAACCTCGCCGCACAGTCGCACGTGCGCGTCTCGTTCGACGAGCCCGAGCACACAGGGGACACCACCGGCGTCGGCACCATGCGCATGCTCGAAGCGGTGCGGATGTCCGGCATCCACACCCGGTTCTACCAGGCCTCGTCGTCGGAGATGTTCGGTGCTTCGCCGCCGCCGCAGAACGAAGATACCTGGTTCCACCCGCGCTCGCCCTACGGTGCCGCCAAGGTTTACAGCTACTGGGTGACCCGCAACTACCGCGAGGCCTACGGCATGTTCGCGGTCAACGGCATCCTGTTCAACCACGAGTCGCCGCGTCGCGGTGAGACCTTCGTCACGCGCAAGATCACGCGCGCCGTCGCCGCCATCAAGGCGGGCCAGCAGGACGACCTCTACCTCGGCAACCTCGACTCGATTCGCGACTGGGGCTACGCCGCCGAGTACGTCGAGGGAATGTGGCGGATGCTGCAGGCCGACGAGCCCGAAGACTTCGTACTCGCAACCGGCGGAAACTTCACGGTTCGCGACTTCCTTGAGACGGCTTTCGAGCACGCGGGCCTCGACTGGCAGAAGTACGTCAAGTTCGACGAACGGTACCTGCGCCCGAGCGAGGTCGACGCGCTCGTCGGCGACGCGTCGAAGGCGAAAGAGAAGCTCGGCTGGGAGGCGACGGTCGACACGGCTGAGCTTGCACGGATCATGGTCGATGCCGACATCGCGATTCTCGAGCACTCCGGAAGGCAGTGGATCGACAAGGTATCGCTCAAGTCGTGGGGAACGCTGTAATGACCGGGCACAACGAACGCGACGATCGCGACCAGGTGTCGTTCGATCCGGCTCCGCTCGATCGTGCTGCGCCGTTCTATGTGGCCGGCCACGGCGGGCTGGTCGGGTCGGCGATCTGGCGCAAGCTCGAGGCCGAGGGTTTCGAGAACCTCATCGGGCGGCGCTCAAGTGAGCTCGACCTCAAAGATCGCGACGCCGTGTTCGAGTTCTTCCGCCGCGAAAAGCCGACCTACGTTGTGCTCGCGGCGGCAAAAGTCGGCGGCATCATGGCGAACTCGACCTACCCGGTCGATTTTCTCAGCGACAACCTGCGCATCCAGGTCAACGTTCTCGACGCTGCGCTCGAGGCCGGCGTCGATCGGCTGCTGTTTCTCGGATCATCCTGCATCTATCCGAAGCTCGCACCGCAGCCTATTAAAGAGGAGTACCTGAACACCGGGTACCTCGAGCCGACCAACGACGCGTATGCGATCGCCAAGATCGCGGGGATCATGCAGATCCAGGCGATCCGTCGCCAGTACGGACTGCCGTGGATCTCGGCGATGCCGACAAACCTGTACGGGCCGGGCGACAACTTCTCGCCGCAGGGTTCGCACGTGCTTCCGGCACTCATTCGCCGGTATGACGAAGCGGCGAAGTCGGGAGCAACGTCGGTCACCAACTGGGGTACCGGCACGCCACGTCGGGAATTCCTGCACGTCGACGACATGGCGGCGGCATCCTTCCACCTGCTCGAGCACTACGACGGGCCGGAACAGGTCAACGTCGGAACCGGCTCGGACGTGACCATCCGCGAAATCGCGGAGACCATTGCCGAAGTCGTGGGGTACGAGGGCTCCACCGAGTGGGACACCTCGAAGCCCGACGGAACCCCGCAAAAGCTGCTCGACGTCTCGAAGCTCGCTGACGCCGGCTGGACTTCGCAGATCGGCCTCTCGGACGGCCTGCGCTCCACGGTCGAGTGGTACCACGCGCACGAGAAGACGCTGCGCGGGGCGTAGTCGACCGGTCCCTGAGCTTTTCGAAGGGCGCCGACGGTCGCGCGGGGCTAACGAAGTCTCTCGTTGATTGAGTGCGAGCACTGCGCCCTTCGACACGGCCAGCCCTGGCGGGCCTGCTCAGGATCCGCGTATCGAAATCATCACCTGCGACACCGGCCCGTCCGCACAATCACCTGCGAACGCGCTTACGGCTCTTTACCCTGCCCCACATCGCATCGCAGAGTGGAAGCCATGACCACTCTCACCGCCTTCGCACTCAACTGCACCCTCAAACCGTCGCCGGCATCCTCCAGCACCGAACTGCTCATGTCGCAGATCCTCGCTGATCTCGAGTCGAACGGTGTGGCGACATCCTCGGCTCGGCTCGTCGACTTCGACGTCAAGCCGGGTGTTGAAACCGACATGGGCGACGGAGACCAGTGGCCCGGCATCCGAGAGCAGATTCTCGCCGCCGACATTTTCGTCGTCGTCACCCCGACCTGGGTCGGGCAGCTGACGAGCGTCGGCCAGCAGATTCTCGAGCGACTGGATGCTGAACTGTCGGAGACCGACGACAAGGGCCGGCCGATTCTGTACGACCGAGTCGCGGTTGTTGGCGTCGTCGGAAACGAAGACGGTGCGCACCACATCACGGCCCAGCTCTTCCAGGGGCTCGCTGACCTCGGCTTTACGATCTCGTCGCAGGCGTCCACTTACTGGAATGGCGAGGCAATGCAGTCGGTTGACTACAAGGACCTGCCTGAAACGCCGGAGAAGGTAGCCGCTGCCACCAAGGCACTCGCGGCGAATGCGGCGCACCTTGCCGGTCTGCTCAAGAACTCCCCGTACCCGCTCTCGTCGTAGGCGAGACTCAGCGCTCGCTGGTCGTGTCTAGGCGGGGCGGTTCTATTTTTTCATTCCAATCGCGCTAGTTGCTGGAATCACGATTCGCTCATTGGCTGCGGATTCGCCGTCCCGCGAACCGACATTGGCGCATGCCGGCAAGTATCCAGTTCGCCGCGCGTTCTCAATTGGTGAGGGATGGTCGACTGATGTGCGATGCTCAGGGATATGTCTCTCGTTTCGGTGCATCCAACTCGTCTTGATTCACTTACGAGCCTTCGATTCTTCGCTGCGCTAGTGGTAGTGGTGCATCACGTGACGCGGAACTTTGCCCAGATCCCGGTGATTACACCGCTATTCGACATTGGCGGTGTCGGGGTTAGCTTCTTCTTCGTCCTGTCAGGCTTTGTGCTCGCATGGTCAAATAAGCCCGTGGAGTCCGACAGACGCTTTTATCGACACCGATTCGCGCGCGTGTATCCTCTCCACATCGCCACGCTCGTCTTCGCGGGTGTTGTGCTGTTTGTGCAGGACGCTCCGCCAGGTTTCAGCGTCATTGTCGCGTCGTTTCTGCTGCTGCAGGCCTGGGTGCCGGCCGGGGCCTTTCTTGCCGGGGTGAACGGCCCGAGCTGGTCGCTCTCGTGCGAGGCCTTCTTTTACGCGCTGTTCCCAAGGATCAATCGCGCCATCCAATCGAAACCGACTCGATCGATTGTTACCTTGCTTTTCGTCGTGCTCGTGGTCGCCGTTGCCGTCACGGGTGTGGTGCGAGCCTTCGGCGGGCCTGCGGCGACGTTTTTCCTTTACATGAATCCCGCATACCGTATTTGGGAGTTCCTGATCGGTATCGGATTGGCCCTCTTGTTGAAAAGGGGAGTGGCGATTCGCATTTCAGTCCCGCTGGCCGCGACGTTAGCGATCGCGGCATTTATCGGTGCTGCGGGCATGAACTACGGGATTTCTAATAATCTCGGCGTTCTCGCCCGACTTCCATTCGACTCCTTTCCGCCCGACATCGCTTCGCTTGTTCTGACTCCTCTATTCGGGCTGCTGATCGTGGCGGGAGCTCAATCCGATCTCCGAGGCACTGGTCGCTCATTCCTTCGAGCTCCGGCATTGATCAGACTTGGGACCTGGTCTTTTGCGCTCTATCTCGTCCATCTCACAATAGTTACGGCGGCAACCCCGTTCGTCCCGCAGTCCCTCCCCTTCGGAGTCGCTGTTGCGCTCGCGTTGGTGACGATCGCTGGGTCCATCGGGCTCGCCGCTGCCGCTTATCGCTTCGTGGAGCGACCACTTGAGCGGCTGCTTCGTAAGGGTCGCACCCGGGTGGCTGTCTCGACGCAGCCTACAGTTTGAATTTCTCGGCGCATTGGGTCTTGCTCCAGATCCTGAGACGTCGGTGTAGTTCGCGGCGGCGATAAGCTCTCGCGGTCGGCGCTGCACATCTGGCAGGGTTATTGAAGAACCTCCCGTACCCGCTCTCGTCGTAAGACCCACGAGCGGCCGGACCGAAAGGCGCGATCATGACGAACACCCTTCCCTCGCTCGCAGTGACCGGATCGACCGGATTCGTCGGGGGAGCGGTCGCTGCCCAGCTCGCGACCGCCGGCGTTCCGCTGCGGCTGCTGGTGCGCGACCTGGGGCGGGCGCCGAAGCTCGCGGGTGCGGTCGCGGTTGAGTCCGCGTATTCCGACCGTGATGCGGCGGCGACCGCCCTCGAAGGGGTCGAGACGCTGCTGATGATTTCGGCATCCGAGAACGAGCGCCGTCGCGATGAACATTTCGCGTTCGTCGATTCGGCGAAACGCGCCGGGGTCGCGCACATCGTCTACACCTCGTTTGTCGGGGCATCGCCGGACTCGACGTTCACTCTCGGGCGGGATCACTGGGCAACCGAGCAGCGGATCCGCGAGGCCGGGCTCGCATTCACGTTTCTGCGCGACAACTTCTACGCCGACTTCATGCCGATGATGATGGGCGAGGATGGCGTCATCCGCGGTCCGGCGGCTGACGGTCGTGCCGCGCTCGTGACCCGCGCGGATGTGGCTCGCGTGGCATCCACCGTGCTGCGCGACCCTGCCGCGCACCGCAACGTGACCTACAACCTGACCGGACCCGAAGCGCTGTCGATGGCGGAGGTCGCGGCGATTCTCGGAGGCAGTTTTCACAACGAGACGCTTGATGAGGCGTACGAGTCGCGCAAGAAGTGGGGTGCGCCGGGCTGGCAGAACGACGCCTGGGTGAGTACCTACACGGCGATCGCGGTCGGCGATATGGCCGCGGTCTCGTCCGATGTGAAGCGCGTGACGGGTACGCCCGCGCAGTCCCTGCACGAGCACCTTGCAGAAACCAAGTCGTAGGTGCGGCGCTGACCTGACCCGCTGGTTGAGCGGAGACCGCGGCTTCGAAGTGGTCGTTGGTTGAGTGCGAGCTCTGCGAGCGTATCGAAACCATCACGCAGTCCACCGCCAGGTGAGCCAAAGCCACGAAATATGCTGATCAAACCCCACGTCGCGCGATATCTCGAAATGTCAACCCTCTACTCATAAATAGACGAAATGTCGGTGGGTGTCGGGACGATATTCCTATGACAGAACGCCCCAGCCTCCTCGAATCGGCCCGTACCGCGGCCGATGCACTCGCGGATGTACTAGCCGTCCCGGTCAACCAGCTGGACGACGCCACCCTGCTCCAGCTGGCCACCGCGGTGGAAACGGCGGGCCGGTTTGTCGATACCGCCCGGTGCCTGGCCGCGGCGGAGATTACCGAACGGTCGAATTGGGATTTTGGCCAGTCCGGGCTCTCCGCCCGCAACGGGCACCGGAAACCGCAGCACTTCCTGGAATACCTGACCGGTGCGGCGGCGGGAGAGGTGGCGAAGCGGATGAAACTCGGTGCCGCGATCCGGCCCCGCACCTCGTTCCTCGGCGAATCCCTCGACCCCACCTACCCGCGGGTGTCGGAGGCGATGCTGACCGGGTCGATCAGCCGGGATGCCGCCCACATCATCACCACCGAACTCGACAAAGCCGTCAAGTACCACCCGAACCCCACCGACGCCGCTATCGCGGAACGGGAACTGGTGAAAGAAGCCGTCGACCAGCCCGCGGACCTCGTCGCGATCCAGGCGAAGGTGTGGCGGAACGCCCTCGACCCCGACGGGATCGAACCGCGGGAAGAAGAAATCCGGGCCCGCCGGTCGTTGAACCTGGGACGGGAATCCCACGGACTGGTCCCGATCAGCGGGGCCCTCACCCCGACCTGTGCGGCGAAGCTGAAGGCCGCATTCTCCGACGCCAATGCACCGGGCGTCATGCCCCGGTTCCTGTCCCTGGACGAGCAGGAGGGAGCGACCGAGGTCATCACCAACGAAAACGGCGACGATGTCGAAGTGGTCAAAGACCCGCGCAGTCGCGAGCAGCGTCAGCACGATGTCCTCGACGGGCTCCTCACCGCGGGACTGCGGAACGTCGGCTCCGAACCGGGTGAGATGCGGCCAACTACCACCGTGACGGCGATCATCCACCTCGACGACCTTGTGGACGGACCCGTCACCCCCGAGATCCTCACCACCCTCGGTGTCCCCGATGCGTTTATCAAGAAGATCGCCCCGGAAGGCGACACAGCTCCGCTCGGTGGAAGAGATTTTGAGCGTGACTTTGGCCCGAAGTCCGGGTATGGGTGGATCGACGAGATCGAAGAACCCGTCTCCGCACCCACCATCCAGACCCTCGCCTGCGGTGATGAAACCGTCCTGACGATCTTCGACAAGAACGGCGCTATTCTCTGGCACGGGCGGACGAAACGCTACTTCACCAAAGTGCAGCTGAAAGCCCTCGCCGC
>Ga0247733_1000324_pt1 | contig 26741 bp, 27 predicted proteins | sample UWRJL043104R2_FD_180932 | JGI IMG/M metagenome (GOLD analysis project Ga0247733, IMG submission 180932) | Plant litter microbial communities from Arlington Agricultural Research Station in Wisconsin, United States - UWRJ-L043-104R-2 | ecosystem: Environmental > Terrestrial > Plant litter >...
CCGAGAAGGACGTCATGAACTTTGCCAAGACCAGGCTTTGGGATCGCGACGTTGCCGTATCGGCGGTTGGCAACATTGAGGGTCTGTTCGATTACCAGCGCATCAGGAACGACATGAGCCGGATGTTTTCATAGGCGGCTTCTGTGTGTGTGGGCGGAACGGTCTGGGTGTATAGATTGGTGGGGAGTAGGAGAAGCACACTGTATTTTGTGTACACTTAGCTGAACTGAAAGATTTCATTTGCTCTACATGTACTTGATGAAGAAGGTCAGAGTTGCATGTCGTGAAGTGCTTTGTCTTATCTGACATCTAGGACCGATGAGTGCTTGTATCTCTTGAGATGACTCGCTGATAAGCTAATGGGATCGATTGGTACAGGACGTAGACCTCATCCGTCGGTGGTGGTCATCGTGACCCGTCTCCATCTCCGCTGTGTATGGGAATTGGAAATGCGGGCATGCCCACCAGGAGTAGTAGTCTGCTCTTCTTTTTGGGTGTCGGTGTGGTTTTTCCAACCGTAGGTTGAACCACAGCAGATGTGTGTTTGCTGCGATATCCTTCATGGCACTGCTGTAGTTGTGGGGGTTGGGTACGACTAGCAAGGGCTCGGAAAGCAAGCGTTGTATAGCAGCACACGTTCAAAGTGCCTGCCTGAGTGAGGGCATGCGGTGAAGTGGATGGATGAATGGGGAGGAGGGGAGTTAGGGGCTGGCTGTATGGCGGCCGCGTGAAGTTGAGGAGAGAGGTGGTTTTCTGTTCTGTTTAGGGCGGGGAAAAGACAGTTAGGGTCTTGTTTTGGTGTCTTGGGGGGAAAGCTGGGATATGTGGAATGGGGTGAAGAGCCTTTGGCGAGACCCCTTGGGAGGAGCGCTGTCTCTTTCGTAGATGGAATGCGTACATGGATTTACCACGTGGCTTGCGGTCCAGCATGCTCGAGGAGAGAAGAATCCCTATATTATCTAATCAGGAGAACAAGCAGGGGCTCTGCTGTGACTAGTGGAATACTTAGGTCTGGCAGCCTAGGCACCATTGCGCAATGTTTCTACCTGCCTGCTCAAGTCTGTGGACATTTCCTAAGTTTACGGGCAGAGTAGATAGCAAGTCTACGGAGCCCGCTTAGAGGTGTCTCAATGTCCACTGTCTTGACGCTTAGACTACTCGTGGTAGATTGCGACGTAGTCCGCGCCCTAAAGTCACGTTGACATTGCACATCAACACCTCGATCTAGGAGAGCAACTATCGTGACGGAGTACGATGGCGGGTTGAACATTGCAACGTCCGCACGGTGTTATTCGGCTATTCTACCTCTGTGAACTTAGAATACAGTAAGTTCCAGACACCCGCTTACGTCGTGTGCGCCTACGAAAACACCGCAATACATCCCTTATAGTTAGTGAACGTGCTTGCATACCCACTTGCCGACCGATCTGTCTACAAATGGTGCTTGAGCTTCATTGTCGCTGCTGGTGTGTAGTTGGGGTGCTCTTCTTTGTTACCTAGAGACACTGTTGGTAGCACATACAATATGCGTCCGTCGATCGTATAGGACTTCGAGCATGACGGTGATCTGAAAGCTACGATTTGGATGAAGACGGTAGATCTGGAACGTAGCCATGACTACAAAGTTGTTGATTTACTCTCTGCGTTCGGTCTTGTCCACATCGTAGACCGTTCTTATAAGACCAACAGGTTGCAATATGGATCATTCGTGATGCACACCAAGAGTCCTTCGCTAGGAAACTGACTTGACACTGAGACCGTACAAGCAAACTCTAGTGAAGATGGATTACTTTGCTGCGGGATCGTGTCTCTTAGTGGTGGATTGGAGAGCTCTGTGCATTCGAATACACAGTCAGTGTGTATATTATCGAAGAATGAACGAATGTGAGATGGGAGCCATTACGGAGCCGCCGGGGGTGGAAGGGGAGGTCGCAGTTCCAGTATAGTTGTCCCGGAGATTAGTCTCGAGGAGGTCTGGTATTGGACGTGGAACGAAGGGCGGTTGGAAGTTGGAAAGCAGCTCGACGGTTCCGGGCGTTGCGCGTAGGGCGCGGTGTGCGGAGAGCAGGATGCTCGGCGTCAGCCCTTGGGTGTTGTGCTTGAGTTATGTTGGGGTAGTTCCCTGTTTCCCGGAGCGTTCAACTTGGGAGGTTGCTACGTGCAAGGCTGTAAAGTCCACGCGGCCGATACGCTTGTTGGGATATCGTGATATCGACAAAGTGGGTCTGCGGAAGTGTCAAAAATAGGAAAGCTGAAGCTGAAGTCTTCACGTCGGCGAAGACGTCGAAGCGGTACAGTCCGCAGGCCCATGGCCGTTAGCGTGCATGCAGCAAGTGGTTCTATCCAACTTCCTACAACCTAGTGGCAGGACTCGCGGGAGAGCTTCGGTCCTTAATCCCCTCGAAGAACGGCCTTATTGCGGAGCACAAGACGTCGCGAAAAGATCTTTGCACATCTATCATAGGTCCCGCGCGCTTGCAGACAGAACCCACCAACCCCACACACCCACTTTTGCCACCGCTTCTGGGAGAAGCCGAAAAGGTATGCATGCACGCGCGTTGCAAAATGGTGAGTAGAACACACGCCTTATTTTCAGGCACCAAAACGTGTCCCTTTTTGGTAGGCATTTGGATATTCGGACCGACTATAATATATTGTAGCGGCCGATGTTGGATGTGTCGGCAGTGTGCCGGCGCTTCTGAGGTGAGACTTGTCGTGTATGCGGCTCAGCAGTTGGGGGTGTGGGCACGCGATGGCTGCGGGGTGGGTGTGGATGGATGAGAATGATGTGCGGTCTTTCGGTGAGGACGTGTTCAGGTGACAGTATGAGCGCGAGGCGTTATTGGGCTACCGAAGTACCGAAGTTACGGAGGAATCTGCAGAGCGAGGATTGGCGTGATGCTGGAAGACAATAGAGAGAATATAGAGATGCAATGGGGGTGTTGATGTTGATCGTGCCGGAACATTGGTACTACCTCGAACAGTTGTACATATGGCCGTCTTGAAAGTCAAGGAGGAAATGGCTGTACTCGTATAGACATACTTCTACATTTGAAGCATTGTCCTTGAGTGCTATCATGGGTGTACTTGCCGAGTCCAAGACAGTGTAGATCGACCAACCTCGCTGCTCGTGTTCAAACAAGATTAGGCAGCGGAAGCTTGCACCGGACGATCTTACCAAGACCTCGTGAGTATTTGGTCTGTATGGGCGGTTCAGGCATCCCACCTACGGACGGGCGCACACATTACGGCCTTCCGTCCGGCGTGTGATCAAGACAGTGGTCTGTCTTCACGTCCGTCGCTGTGAGACAGTCGTGGTTAGTCCGTTGGTCGTGAGCGGCTCCCTTTCCGAACCAACTGCACCCGGAGGCGTGAGGATCGCAGAGGGCTTGCTTTCGGATTGCCGCGCTGAGAGGGGCACTGTGTTCCCGCGACTTCAATGGGCATCTCTGCGGAGTTGGGATTACCCCCCCGGCGAGATGATCGTCGCCGAGCAGAAGAGCGGTGACAGGCTTTTTGTCTTCACCCTGCACATCAACGGGGCAACTGCGACTCTACAGTCACGAACATGAGACAGACAAAGCAATGAATCGGCCATGAAACAAAGTTTGCATCTGAAAAGATGAGCTGGTAACGCTTTGTTCCCAGGGTGGCTGCGCAAAGGGAATGGCTTCTCAGTGCATGATGGCGTACGTCATATCCCCAGAGATCGTCGTTTCCCAAACGAAGAAGGACAGCGGTTATAGCAATTATAGGAAGGCGGCTGGTGTTTGGCCCGGGCAGAGGGACTCGGAAGATTTGTCCTCCCCAGTAGACTAGAGAGGATGCTCCACCGGCAGGGGGTTGTGGCTACAGTTGGCTGTCCTGACCGGGCGCCGAACGGTGCGCTCTGTGTGGACTGGGATGCTGGTGGCAGGTTCTCTGACGATCAAACCCCCCTTCCTCATCAGGGTTGAGCGCGCGGTACAAACATGAAGAGGGTATGGTATGGTGGAATAGGCGCCATGCTCGGGCCGGCGAGGCAGAGGAGGAGCATGGAGGTGCAAGTGCCGCAGGGTCCACGGTGATATGGCGATCGCGCACCAGAGGGTTGCCATTGGAGGAGCGTGGACGAAAGAGAGGCTGCGCTCCGCCGCGCAAAGAGCGATCAGCGCCCAGGGGGTCCGACACGCAACGAGGGGCCGCTTTGTGTGTCCGGTAGTGTTACTATCAATATGAGCAGCAGTCAGCCGTCATGGGCCATGGCAGCGCCCGCGAGACTGGGTGGGGGTCGGGCATCCGCGGCCAACGGAGCTTGGGGTGTTTTTTTTTTTCGTCGTTCGACGACGAGAGCCGGCGAGAGGGTCCGGCGCGGGTGTCTGGGAACGCATGCACAGTCCAGGAGGCCGGTGGTGGGGGCGCAGAGGCTGGGACGAGCATATCGTCATCTTCGGCACGGATAGACGGCGAGCTCGGACTGTGGTTGGGAGATGACACCGGCAGGGTCATGTGCAGGAACTGGTGCGGCGGTGGAGAATGGTACCGAAGCCTGCGTTCCGATGATCTGGCATAAGATGCGGCTAGCAACGACGTCATTGCTGCCGCCCTGCAGATGCTGAGCGCGGCGCTGGGGGGCGGCACTGTGGCTGCTGCGCCCGCAGACACAAAACTGCGTGGAGAGCAGCGCATCGTCGCGGCGCTCACCAGAACCCACCGGAACCCACAGCGTCTACGGTACTACTGTATCTACATCTTCACGCCCTCGCACGCCATCCAAATTGTCATCGCCGCCGCCCCGCCGACGACCGGAGCGAACGCCCGCTAACAGAGGCAGAGTGCAGGCTGCCGCTTTGGGCCATCTGTCGCTCTTCGTGCTCCTAGCGCTCGACGATCGACATCAGCGGGAGTTGTACGCAGACACAGGCGCAGACACAGACGCAGACGGCGACACGCAGGGCTCGCACGCGCAGGCGCTCAAAGGCACTCGATATCTTCAGTCTCCGCTGCTCGCGGCGTGTCTGTCGGTTGCGCCTCCACCTCGCATCGCTCACGCCACCACGTTGTTTGCAGGCCCGGCCGCTGCATTCCTCGCAGTTCCGCCTCGCCAGTCCCCAGCAGCGCATTGCCCGAAGCAGGGGGTGGCCCGACTCGCTCTTCGCCGCTAGCCCACTGGCTGCAGACCCTGGAAAAGAAGGGCCCTAGTGTCATCATCGCCGGACCTCATCCTCTCGACATCACCCACTCGCGCCCACTCACCGCGCCTTGGCACTACCCGCCGCCCACTTGAACTAACGGCGCCGTCTCTGCCGCCTCTCCCACCCCCAAAACACCACAACACACATTAGAGCCGCACTGCTGCACCCTCTACCATGTCCGACTCGACTACCGAGCCCTTCCCTGCGCCCGTCGACCCCATCGTACGTCGCGTTTCGTACCCCGACGACATGAGCTCGACCTCGTCCACCTCGTCCGTCGCCAGCGATCACGACCAGATGAAGCTCCAGCGCCCGCGCCTCGGGAGCAGAAAGTCCAGCGGCACCATCATAATACCGCGCGACAGCCCTCACGTCGAGCTCAAGGAGGAGGAGTACGACGACAACGATGCGAGGACCATGAGCCCCCGGCGGAGTAGCGAAGAGATTGAGAAGATGGGCCAAGAGGCCCGCCAGGCCTTGATAGAGTGAGTACCCATCTCCGCTCTGCAGTCGTCCGTCGCGCCGCCCACTTCGCACTCACGTCTACATCACCGTGCATGTCGGCGCCGTGGCAGGACGACACCCTCGTGCATTGTCCCATTGCTTATCCCCCACGCAAGCCCTCCGAGCCTGAGACTGACTGCCTTCATCAGGCAAGCCAAAGCCCTCCAAGCGAGTCTGCTGGAGATTGTAGATCGTGTCGAGGTCGTCAAGTCGGAACACGAGAAGCTGGAAGGCGGAAATAAGTTTCTTCAATCGTAGGTTCTCCACACCATCACCCACGCCACACAGGCTAACAGTGTGCAGATATATCGGCGAACTTATGAACACGAGCAAGATAACCTCCGCCGGTGCCGCCAAGGGCAAGGGCAAGGGACGGACCATCAAATAACAACCAACGCCCCTATCGCCTGGGCCGTCTGTTACTGACCTCGGTCCTGGTCGCGGGGCACACCATATCGGCATACCTCCCGGACCCCATCGCATCATCGAAACGACCCGCCCGAACAACCTCCACTACCACCTCATCATGACCATCTACCGGCTGACGCAGCTCTCACAACTTCACTACTACCAGCAACAAACATATACATTGGATCACGACACGAGCGTTGCATAGCGGCATGGCGGATTCACGGCGTTCATCGTTACTCGACTTCTACGAAAACCAACTTATCGCATTGGGTCTACCCACCTAACTTCTAAACCACCACATATAGAACCTGACCTTCTCAACACCCCTTTATTCACTTCAGCACACGCCACCTTACCCTCTACCACGGCATACCATATCCGTCCATTACTTCAGCATCCCCCACCCAACGGGGCCCAGGCGTCCATTTGTATTATTTTATCGTTTCCGCCGCTTGGCCTTTAGCGTTTTCTGGTGCACCCGGCGTTTTGTGTCGACTTTTGTTACCCCCGACATGGCTTTGGGAGGCTGCCCGTTTGAAACATTCGCTTCTGTCGAGAAGATGGATGCTTGGTGTATATCAGCCTATAGCCTTGAGTACTGCCCCCAAGCTATGTACGGTTGCCGCCGCTCGGTTCGCGGTCGGCTGTTGGAGAAGAGTGCCTTATGCAATATATCCTAGAGATTCCCAATATAGCACTGTTTGTTCCCATCCTCTTCGCACTGCGCATTCGTCCGTCTGTGCCATGCACAAGCTGAGTGGGTCTGCGGATTTTCATCGTGGCCCGATAAGCGAGGAACGAATGCTAAGTGGCTTTGCTTTGGCGAGTATTGCCACACCTGTCAAACCGGTGACTACAGCCGTCGCAACACGTCCGCACGCAGTCTCGATCGTCTCCTGATCTGCCAAACGCGCAAGACTGGGTTTTGGCCTCTGACGTTGGTTTAGGGTTCCCCGGCCTCTTAGCGCACGCAGACAATGCATGCCATCGAGATCGCAACGCAGATTGTGATCGTTGATGCCGGAGGACCCGCTCTGTGAGGTAGTATGTGTTTAGCGAAGACTTTGCGTTGCACCGCCTCAGTGTTACGTCTGCGACTTGCGCGAGACTTTTGGGCAAGAGGACTGCTCGTGGACGTGCGGTGAAAGTCGGCGTTGCGCGGTCGAGTGGGGGCTTTGGTGTTTCTTTGTTCGTCTGCGGGCATTGCTTTGTTGTTGACTCTTAGGAGTGGAATGGAACGTTGACCAGGGCATCCCTTTAGCTTCTTCTGTGGAGGGTATACCGTGAACTCTACGTCCCATACTAGTTTCTTGCTTTCATGGTTCAATGGTGTCGGTGAGGCACAGCATACACGCTCAGGTGGTGCAAGCAGGGAACACCTGAAGGCCCTAGACTCTGGATGAATAGACTACCAGAAACAGTCTCGCTCGCATCATCGGGTTAGGCTGGTAAGCTGCGGCTCATTCAGATATTCTCGGATGGCGGCCCTGTGTTGTTGGGTTGAATTGAACGTGCAGTCTTCTTGCTTGCGGCGAACATGAACGTGGTTGAAGATGTATTGCTCCGTCCGAAACACGGCGACGTACGGCGTCGGCATGCGTATACTAGCATAAGAATTCTTGACATCCAACGCTGCACAGGACCGTCGCCATGCCCATCTGAATGCCCTACGAACAACTCGTCCACCAACCAATCCTTACACCCGTCCCCCCAAAACATCAACCCACCCCTCCGGCCTCAACCGTCCCCCCTTGTACCCCTCACCCAACCACTTCTCCCCCTCAAATCCAAATTCCACCAGCGCATCCTCACATCCCCACTCCCCATGCCCCATCAACCCCACCGGTACCTTCCCCTTACCGTGCTCCTTCCCTCCGCTCCCCTCTACAAATCCCACAGGAAACTGTATACACGGCACCCCCGTAAAGTTAGCCAACCAAACGTACTCCATATTCCGCAACTGCATATTACCATCGCTCATACCGTACGCGAGTTCGCCGTCTTTAATCGGCCATCCCGCGTTGGGAGTTGTGGGGGTCACGATGATGAGGCCTGGGTGTTGTTTGTAGAGATGTGCAAGGTGCTGCATGAGCAGGTGTCGTAGCTTTTGGGCTAGTAGGAAGTCTGTTGCGGGTGTTTGTTGGGCTACGCGCATGATGACCTTGTTGGCGGGTGTGAGGTTTGCGACTGACTTTGTGGACGCGGCGCCTTCAGCTAGGATGGTCATGGCGTGTGCGAGTTGGCCTTCGTGAAGGAGTGGTATCGAGACGTCGACGATCGTGTATCCCAGCTCTGAGGTAAACCACCGCAATGCATCTTGACACGCTTCCTGCACGACCGGATCCGCACGATCAAACCACGGTCTACAAATCCCTAGCACCTTGTCCCTCTTCTGCCCCAACAACCTCGGCGCCGCAAACAAATTCGACACATACTGGTCAGGATCCGGCTGTGCCAACACGCGATAAAAGACTTCCAGATCTGCCATGTTGCTCGCGAGTGGACCGTACACGGTAACGCTCTTTCCGGCATTGTGCAGCGGGGCGATGGAAACGCGGCCGTGGGAGGGCTTGAGGCCGTAGAGACCGCAGTAGTTGCTTGGGATGCGGACGGAGCCGCCGCCGTCGGAGCCGAGGGCGAAGGGGATGAGGCCAGAGGAGACCGAGTAGGCAGGACCGCCTGAAGAGCCGCCGCAGTAGTACGAGGGGTTGTAGGGGTTGAGGGGGGTTCCCCACCAGGGGTTGTTGTTTGTGGTGTCTGTTGGGGTCAGCAATTGACTCCTCCTATTGTAGTTTCGTTGACAGGTTCCATGCCCATGTGGGGTTATGCAAGGAATGTCATCTGAACTCACCCATGCCCAGCTCATGCATATTGAGCTTTCCCACAAGAATAGCACCTTGCTCCTCAATCTTCCTCACACACCAGCTAGTCTCCACTTCCTTGCCCTCATTGTAGTCCCTCTTCGTCCCAATGTGTCTCGCATACCTATTATCACAAACACAAAGTCAGCCTCGCCATATCCCAAGGACCGCGCCGCATTACCCCACCAATCCACGTACCCTTTGACATTAACATCATCCTTGACCCCAAAAGGCACACCATCAAGCACACCTAAAGCCCCGCCCTCCCTCCACCTCTTTGTCGACGCCTCAGCCGCCTTCCTTACAAGCTCTACCTTACTATCCACCCAAGCTGTCGAATGCGCCGATCTCCCCTCAACATCTCTTCGTATGAGCGGCAGTATCCCCTCTACAACCTCACTCGGCGTAACCTTCCCACTCTTATACGCATCATGGAAATCAGCAACGGTGCGAAAGCCCCCAGCATCCGCGCCCCTCGCCGGACGCCGAAGGTTCGCTACATCCGTATAGCTTGTTTGGACTGGAGCTTCGTCGCTCGCGTGTGGTAGAGGTGTCACGGTAGGATCGTATCGCGGGTCGATCTTCTCGATTTCCTTGACGCTGCGGAGGGCGGTGAAGCCGGCATTGCTCCAGAGGAGGTATGGGATGCCGGGGACGGCCGCGACGCTGTGCTATGTGAGCTGGGAGGACCAAGTGAACTGTATAGAACTTACACATTGGCAAGGTAGTGGAGAGGAAGCCCTTGTACGACAGGGTTCTTGGCTACTGGCTTTGCGCGGTACGGTATTTCGTGGGCTTGAGCTGGGGGGTAGTTGAGGAATGTCCGTGCGTTCAACGACATGTTGAGATGCAGCTGATCCGAGGTGCGATGGTAGGGCACAAAGGTCGATTGAGAGATTGCCTTGACAACTGGTGGTATATCAGCAGTCAAAGGGCAGTGGGTGACGTGATTGGGAAAGTGGAGGGAGTAGATGGCTTGCTGATGTTTCGGGCTTACCGGAAGCTCTGTCTCATTGACTGTGACGGCATGTGACAGCCAAAATATGGGAATGTCTTCAATTGGCATACAACAGCTTGACATATATGCATCAATGGAGGTTTGAGCTGATTCGTACTAGATGTATATTTTCCCTGCTCTAACTCCTGCTCCAATCCATGCCATGATGAAAACCAAGGAATAATACATTGGAGGCGCAATCACATCCACAACCTTTCCGCAACATGCGCCCACCTAATCTGGGTTAAAACCTCCTCGTGACAGTCATATGAGCAGATATCGCTGGGGCTGCAATAGTTTGTCACCGTCAGCCTTGCCAGAAGCTGTAATTGATCATGTCCGCTCGTCTGATGCCACTTTACTGACCCTTGCGGGGGGCTCCGGTAGAGCCAGCCACTTGGTCACCCATGTTGTTGTATTCCTTCTGCATGTTTGCGACCTGCTTCTTCAGGTTCTCCATATCACGGTCCTTTGCGGCCAGCTCCTCCTTGAGCTTGCCAACCTCGCCAGCACCGCCGGTGTTCAGGAGGGCACCGCCCTTGCCCTTAACAGCGGGGTCACCCTTGAGAGTCTTGACCTCCTCTTCGAGGCGGAGAACGTCGAGGATCATGACGTAGGTTCGGTTGAGAATGAGGGACAGGAAGAGCGTGAAGCCGCACAGATACATGTTGCGCTGCGAGTAAAACTTGCGAGCCTGCACCTCCATGCGCTCGGAACCGCCCATGACGGTAGCTCTGTATTGTATTAGTGAAGATTCATTTGGCCTGGGTGATTGGCTGCGTACCCTCGCCCATTGTCAGACTTTGCAAATGCAGCCAGCTCGACTTGTACACGGTATACGCGGTTAACGCTGTCGATGAAGAGAATAAGGATGAAGATGAAGGTGATCTACGCGCTTGTGAGCAGAATTCTGCCGGTATATTGGACATGACATACCTTCATGCCATATTGTAGCTTCGCGATGATGGGGCTTTCGGAGATGAACATGAAGAGCTTGCGGCGCCATGTGAACGGGAGAGGGACGATCAGGGCGAGGAAGATGACCATCTCGGCCACCAAGAGGAGGAACACCTGCAAGAAGAGCACAAGTAAGCATGTGGGCAACATAATTCGAATCCGCGTGTCTGAAGCGCGCAGAGAAGACCGCGGGCCACCCTCTCATGGTATGCCATTGATCGTGTGCGTGATGCCTTCTCTGGGACCCATCTGGCGGTCGCGACTTACAAGACTGTAGTATAATGTCATGATGGCGACGTGGCTACAAGCCGATGGACACTCGTGTAGTTGTTTACGGGTGGGGTCGACAGCTGGTTCTGCTGTGGTAGAGGTTGAGACGGGGTAGGGAGGCCGTTTGTGTAGTGAACTGGAGAGGACACGGTGCGAGAAGATAAACAGTGTGCGGTGGGGTGAGTGCAGAGAACAGGCTGGGCAAGCTTCCTGCGTCGCGGCTGGTGCCTACGTCACGGTGATCGCCCACTGCGCACCTAGCTTCTGCATCTGTGCGGCTTGGGCTGGCGCTAGTCTGCCGTAGGCTTAGCTCCCTCACCTTCACCACTCAAATTCTCCAGGCCACTCATTCGACCGAAGCGGGAACTCTCCACAACGCTTGTTCATATACCCTTCGCAGCTTCACGCAATGGCAGACTCGGCGGACACAGAGGTCAAAGCTGGCCAATTGCCTGGTGGCGGCGGGGCCTTGAAGAGTGAGTCCAATGGTGGCGACGAGAACCTGAATAGTAAGATGGAACCATTGGGCCCCAGAAAGAGGAGTAGATCTCACAGTAAAGAAACCGAGATTGCAGAGACCAAGCGACAAAAGGGCGTTGCGCCGATCAAGGCAGAGTACGTAGAGCTCATCCTAACCCACCTCAACTCACTAAACGTCGAAAAGGTTCTTGCTACACCCATCTGGCAATAAGGCTGCAGAGGTAAAGACTGGCGCTAATATGGACGATGCCGCTGAAGCGGCCGACGACCGCTACCAAAAGGTCGACGCACGCGACAATCGCCAGTCCGGCCAAGGCAAGAAGGACAAAAAAGGCAAATGGAACAAGGACAACAAGAAGCAGAAAGGCCAGCACACCAGCCGCACCTTTGGCTACTCACACGACAAGATTCCGCTTTGCGCCTCACGCTCACTGAGCCCAGAGTTCTCTCCGAAAGTGTGCCCGTTCGGTGACAAGTGCAGGTTCACGCATGACCTTCGCAAATATCTTGAGACAGGCCGACGTGCAGACCTCACCATCTTCGACGGAAAGTGCCCTGTCTTCGAAGCAAAGGGATTCTGCCACCTTGGATGGAAATGCCGATTCCACCTCAGCCACTCAACCGAGCGTGAGACTGAGGACGGACGAATGGAGCTCGTCCTCGTGGACAACACAGAGGGCAAACAGGATGAGCCGCGGTCGTTCGACCCTGAGCACGAGGTTGGCGTTGTTAACATCGTTGCGAAGGAAGCCAAGATCAATCTCTCCCGGAAGCGCACAGGCACACCAAAGTCTGATGCATACATCAAATGGGCTAATGAAGTCGCCGATTCCGAGAGGGCCCACTTTGACAACAGACCCAAGGTTGCTGAAGGAGAAGAAGAAGAAGAAGCCGCCGGAAATCCTGACAGTGCGTATCTCCATTCCTTGTCAAGCTCTGCAAAGCAGCGTGTCTTTTGGCTTTCGCAACACCTGCGAACGATCCTTCGAGAAGACAGAACTGACTTTATCGTTAGCCAAAATGGAGGAGAAGGAGGACAACCGCGCACAGTTCGTTGAGCCTCCCTTCCGGCCGTCAGAGAAACGTCGTCTCTACTATGGACCTGAAACGCCCATTCTAGCGCCACTTACTACACAAGGCAATATGCCGTTCAGAAGGTGCGTCGATTTGTGCCATAGAAATTTTGTTGCTTTGAATAAGCTATATTGACTGCAACAGGCTGTGCGTCGAGCTTGGCGCTCAAGTGACTTGGTCGGAAATGGCAATGGGTCTTCCGCTCATCCAAGGCGAAAAGGGCGAGTGGGCTCTGATGAAGGCACACGAGTCAGAAACTCGGCCTGTCAAGTTCGAGCGGAAGAACACGGTGGTGCGAGGGTACGATAACAGTAAAGATCTCAAGTTCGGGGTGCAGATCGCGGCAAACAAGCCTTGGTTGGCAACCAAGACAGTAGAGGTTCTTACTGCACTATGCCCCCAGATTCGAGCAATCGACTTGAACTGTGGTTGCCCCATAAACCTGGTCTGCGAGCAAGGTGCAGGTTCGGCGCTGCTGGACTCTCCTTCAAAATTGGAGAACGTTCTTCGAGGCATGAACTACGTCTCCGGCGAGGTCCCCATTAGCGTCAAGATTCGCATGGGCACAAAGGATGGCCGTCCGACCGCCGACAAGCTCATCAAGCGCCTCGTGCTTGGTGGCTACGAGGCTATCGAATCGGGCAAAGGTACCGCAGGTGTCGCAGCTATCACTCTGCATGGCCGGAGCAAGCAGCAACGCTACACTCGTAGCGCAGACTGGAGCTACATTGCCGAATGCTCTTCTCTTATTGGACGACTGAAGCGAGAGAGGAGTGTGCAGGCCGACACGTCAGCAGAGGTACGTCTCACACACAGCTCGTTCCTGTAGCACCTGGCATCCACGCTCCCTTGAATGATATGTTTTGCTAACATCAGTCATGACCTGTAGGCTGATCCGCGCGATGTGGCAAATGAAGGCCATGTATACTTCATCGGCAACGGCGACTGCTACTCTCACATCGACTACTACAACCATATTGAGAACGCTAAGGTAGACTCCGTTATGTTGGCCCGCGGCGCTCTCGTGAAGCCGTGGATCTTTGAGGAGATCGAGAAAGGCCAATACCTCGACAAATCAGCCAGCGAGCGTCTCACGTACGTGGAGAAGTTCGCCAAGTACGGTCTTCAGACCTGGGGATCCGACGAGCTTGGCATTGGTACGACGAGGCGCTTCTTGATGGAATGGCTCAGCTTCGCCCACCGCTATGTGCCAATTGGGTTGCTGGAGCATTTGCCGCCGAACATCCAGGACCGACCGCCGCGCTTCAAGGGGAGGGACGATCTGGAGACTCTTATGGCTAGTGACAACTACAAGGACTGGATGAAGATCAGGTACGTTCATGATAGTATGATTGCGTTCGAAGCAATGCTAACTCACTCCAAGTGAAATGTTCTTGGGCCCGGCCGCAGATGGCTTCAAATTTGAACCCAAGCACAAGTCCAACGCCTATGACGATGAAGCTGAGGGCTGAACACATCGTCCATCGGACCAATGACTACTTCGACCTAGATCCTGGTTCTAGGCGTTCAATTGCCCTCGACACTGGCTTGCCATCGAAGGACTCCAAAGATACATTCTTGTGTGGTGAAGTGTCCGATCGAATGGCACTTTTTAACACGTAGAGGCAAAGGTATCTCGCCTAAGGAACCACATATATCTAGATAGCAAATGATTTTCTCGGTCTTGTTACAAGCGGTTTGCAAGCGACTGTTCTTTCATGGCTGATTTGTGTGCTCCTCTCCTGTGTGGACACGCGTACTTGGATGTAGATCCAAGAGGCAAAAGCCGCCGCTCACAACCTCTGATTCGAACGAATAACATATCACAGGATCCCATCAACCTTTCGCATCCAATACCATATGCCCAGGCTGTACGGCCTTACCGTGCAATTTCCCAAGGAATGTCATTAGGGGCAATAAACCAACGCCACGCCTTCCACGTGATGCGGGCGCTAGCCAGCTTCGAGCTGTAACCGCCACCCATTCGCTTGGAATGCTCCACTACCGAACCACCAGCCTTCAGCCTTCGCGTGGTTCGTTCGACGGCGATGGCGCTGCCACGACACCTGTCAACTGCTCGTAGTGCAGACCGCCTATTCCACCAAATGATAGGGTGGAGCGCTGATGGCGCGTTTTCGATGTCTGCAAGAGTCAGGATAGGGCGCGCTTCGCATGCGCGGACTCGCCTGCAACCGGATCGTCCGCAACCGGATCGTCTTATGCGCCGTGGCGAAGATAGAGTTGCTTTAGGACGGAGAGCTGAGTCCGAAACGGGAACGCAAAGGAGATCGCGATGAAAAGGGGATAGGCGGTCTGCATGTAGGTGAGATATATGATGTTTCCTTGCTTTCTGAGTGCGACCGCGTCTTTTGGTTTGAGCTACAGTTTGTGTAGCGAGCAATCTCAGGATCTCCTATCAGTCGTTCTTGTCGAAGGTTTTTTTGCTTCTCCTTTCTCGTCTGCTCCCTCTTTATTTTTCTCGATTCCATTTGTCTTTGCTCATTTCCTACGCAATGATGAAGAGTTGCTCCAGCATCTCGCATCCTAGGACCAGAGACGAGCCGACAGCCCGTTACCGCGATTCGGGCAACAAACACGAGGATGACACGAGGACGGGTGGGATGGGACACAGTAAGGACGGAATTGCGACCTTAATCGAGGTGTTAAGATGCGAGCTTGGAAGACCGGGACAATCATCGACCACGGGTACAGATGGACTAGGACCGACGAAGGGATGGACTCCGCTCTACTACGCCGCTCACTACAATCGGGAGGCCGCGCTGTTACATTTTCTCCGAGCAGGACAGTCACCCGATGATGTTGCAGGTAACGGACAGCCGCCTTTGTGCATCGCCGCCGCAGCTGGATACATTAGTATCGTCAAGATACTCCTAGCAGCCGGCGCGAATGTGAACGCGGCGACCAAGGCTGATTGCGAGACCGCGCTTCATCTTGCGATAAAATATGGACGAGCCGACCTCGTGGACATCCTGCTATCACATGAACCGGAAGTCAATGTGTGGACGCTATTTACTAGCGAGACTCCACTACACTATGCCGCTGCCAAACCAGGATCTCTTGCTATGGTCGTGAGCCTACTCAAACACGGCGCAAACTATGAAGCCATCAACGCAAATGGTTCCAGCCCTGCAGAAGTCGCTCTTCAAGCGCAAAACCTTCACGCTGCAGTCGCAATCATCGGTGCTGCGCGTGGAAAACGAACCAAGCTATCCAAGGAAAAGGAAATGCTTCTCAAGCATGTCGAGAAGGCGCAGAATCGTTTCTCTATGAACAACGAGCTGATTGCGGATATCTTCGGAGCCAGCTGCCCTCCCGATTCCACGGTCCTGCTCGAGGCAATCAAGAGAGACGATGCGGGCCTGGTCGAGATGTTCCTCGAGAAAGGTGCTGATCCAAATCGTGCCACGGCTACTGCCATGTACCCGATCTTCACAGCACTGAACTGTTCCAGCGTACAGGTTGTGCATGCGCTTGTAAAACACGGAGTCGATGTTACGTTGTGCGATCCACATGGTTCCACTGTGCTCCAAGTTGCTTTGGACTGTCCTTTAACGCACGACAAAGATGCTATAACAGCGATATTCGACATTTTGCTATCAAAAGGGGCCGATCCGCATCCGAGATATACTCACGGTGCTACACTACTTCATCATGCTGTTAAACCAGGACTTGGGCTTTCCGGGGTAGCGCAGCAACTGCTTAAGCATGGTGTGAAGACCAACAAACGAGATAACGTCGGGAACACAGCTTTGCATGCTGCGACTCATAGCAGATCTTGCATTGCAGTGCTTCTGAAGCATGGTGCGGACGCTCAATCAATCAATCATGCAGGCGATACTCCTCTTCTGCACGCATCAAGAACGTTGACTTGTCAACAAGAGCCAGATCTGGAGCAGCTGGTCAAAGTCTCTAATCATCGCACTACCGACCGAGTAGGTAAGACCGCGCTCCACCTCGCCGCCGAAAACGGACTGGAGAATACTATCCGACTCTTACTCCAAGCCGGAGCCGACACGACTTCGACCGCCGCTCAAGGACGCACTCCACTGCATCTTGCAATACTCAGCCACCAATGGCATGTCGTACGTCTTCTAGCAACACAACCCGGTATTAACTCGTGGGACGAAGAAGGAACAACAGCCTTGCATCATATTGCCGTGAGCATCCCGGAAACGCCACCTACATGGAAATTTATTGCTCTTGCCGCTGCCCCGTTCTGCGAGAAGGGCGTTAGCAGGAGTATGCGAGACAGATCAGGAGCGACACCACTTATCCAAGCCGTAAAGAATCTACCAGCAGATGGACTGCCTGTTGTCGAAGTGCTCTTATCCGAGAAGCCTTCTCGAGGGAGTAATTGCATCGGGCATGAAGATCTTCAGGGTCTGGATGCGCTATTCTACGCAGCAACATTGGGCAAGCCTACATTTGTCGAAGTACTGCTGAAGTATGGCGCACCATACACATTAAGAACATGGAAGCCCAGAAAAGGGCCGGTGCAACCAACCAACGACATCAACAAGCAGATATTGAAGCTCTTTGCAGAGCACGAATGGCTGCGACGTGCAACGGCTCTTCAGCGACAGTCTATGAGTCCACAAAACGACCCGATTCTTCCAAAAATCCTCCCCGTTTGCGATCTTACAGATTTGCTCGCCATGGGTCTGGACCCGAATGCTTTGCCTAGATCCAAACCCACGGCCTCACTACTTTGGGCCATCCTCAACCAGGCAGGCTCGCCACAGCCTCCGCCTAATCGCTATTTCCACGATGCCATCAAGGTTGTACTCTCAGCGGGTACGGATCCAAATGCTACGGCGAACAGAAGCCCACGGCGAACATCCCCTGGCCAAAACTCTCCGCAGCCAACACTGGCGCTGCATCCTCTCGCTTTCTTGTTGGAGCAGTGTCCGAGTGTCGAAATTGAACTTGTCAGCCTTTTTCTCGACCATGGTGCTAGGCTATCGAACTCATCGCCATTCTACGACGGTCGATATCCGCTACACTCCGCCATCCAAGCCAACCGAATCGACGTCGTTGATGCTTTCTTGCTACGGAAAGCAAGCGCAAATTGCTTGGATACAATGGGGCGCACGCCCATCTTTACTTCTGTGGAGAAAGGGTACTGGGAGACCTTCAATCTTCTGGTACGATCAGGTGGAAAGGTCGACGTCAAAGACACAGAAGGGAATAACTTACTGCATGCCGCGGCAATCGGAGGGAACAGCAAGATCATTTCTGCATTACTACGAGCGGGCGTAAAGTCATGTGAGACGAACGACAAAGGTCTCCTACCCTCAAGCTGTATCGGGGAGGGCCTAGATCAGAAAGGCAAGGACAAGTCAATCGCATTACTGAAGCACGCCGAGGAGCAGGAACGAATCGAAACCTTACTCAGAGATCAGCACTCCCAAAGACGTGCTATCCAAGAACGCGAGGAGCGAGCGCAGAAAGTGACAGAAGCCAAGCTACAGACTTACACTCCACACCGGACCATTCCATCTCCGCCTCAGCTAAGCTCAGACATCACTACACCAAGCAATATGAAACCTCCACATAGCGCCGAACGTATTACCACTACACCGGTCCTCTTGTCCAAGCAAATGGTCAGCATTCACTACTCCACCCCGTCTCCAGAACAACGACATTCGAAGCATGCAGCGCATAAACCCACTAATCTCAGCGAGAAACCACTCCCTCCGCCTCAGCCGCGGACTGATAGTGGTCTTGATGTGGAACGATCGGATGGATGCGATAAGCCGCTTCCTGTTCTCATTCGCGGGAGAACTATGTTTGATAGGGATGAAGCCAAGGAAGAAATTGATGGGGAGTTGGCGGATTGGCTAGCTCTGAGTAGGATGTTGGAGAGGTCGTGAGGGGTTTTTGCATACTAATATTGCGTATACACGCTTGCATCTTGAGTTTGATTTCGTGGAAGGGTTCGTTTGGGCACATGTCCCACACAATCGCGTTTTTCTCAAGTACACGTCTATGCTACGTATGACTATTATAAGGGTTGGAGGGAATCACGAAACACTCGTTCGTTGAAGTCTTCTTCTCTCCTTGTGCTGTTCTTTTTTTGCACATCAAGGATGGACGTTATCGTCCGATAAAAACGTTGTTGCGGCAGCAGCATCCGCTGATCGAACCATGCGTCCGCCTCGGGACGCTAAGTCTACAAACCAACCCCGCACTTCGGTGCATAGTATTGTATCTCAGGGCGGGTCCACTAGGTCCACTGTCAATACACTCGTACCTAGAACACGGGCCCTCCTCTCCGCCTCCAACATCTCCACCATTCGCACTATCAAATGCGTTCACATCATGCGCATGTAGTCTACCGAAAATTACATCATTACTTGCTACGTCGCTCCGCTAGAGACGAAATAGCACGTGCCGTAAATACTCGTGATCTGAAATGTCCTTCTCTTCCAACACAAACGAAGACCTCGGCGCCAAAGCCATTTGAATTACATCAGTTGCCACAATGAAGATCGCATCCTCCAGACTCCCCCATCAAACACCACAACTTTTACCAGAATCTCTCTTAAGCCCAATCACCAGTGGTTCGGCTCAACGAGCCCTCCGGGTGCTCTCATTGGCGCACTATCCATGCTCCATCGGCAGCCGGCCAAAGTGACGCTAGGACAAAGAAAACCCCGCTCGCCTTTCCCCCACCCTGCTCTTAACACCCCAGTTGCGTGAAGGGTCGCTTTTGGTGTGCAGATCCCCGAATGATCTAGTCCGGGGATTTTGGTCACGTGGATGTTGATATGGTAAGTACGAAATATGGGATGAGGTAGGATGGATGGGATGCGTTGAGCATGAAATGTCTTATGCTGATGAGTGCATTTACAGGAACAGGCTGAATTATATCCGATCGCTTGTAAGAGCTGTCGAGACAAGAAGTCAAAAGTATGAAATTGAATATTGAGGGCGCCTTGAAATAGGTTCACTGACGACTACAGTGTGACCGCGAACTGCCCATCTGCTCGCAATGCAGCTGCAACAACCTCACCTGCCAATACCCCACCACCAACAAACGAGGCATTCCATCCGGCTACATCTCACTCCTAGAACAACGCCTCCTCGAAACCGAACTCGTCCTCTTCGAACTGCTCTCCACCCTCTACAATTCTCCCACACCAATCGAACCGTACCGTTCCACAACATTCCAGCGCGAAGCCATCGCTGATTTTATGATGAAGCAGAGTAAGAATGAGAAAATTGAGGAGTGGAGGGGTTTGGGGTTAGCGTCAGATGAGCAGAGGTATGGGTGGTGGCAAGGGAGGTGTGGAATTGCGGGGGTGGGGTCACAGAGAGAAGGAAGTGGAAGTGCCCAAGGCGGAAGTGCGAATGAAAATGTGGTCGACAGTGGGATGGGGAATGGTGCGCAACAGCAGCTTCAGGATTTGACGCAGGACCTTGCGCAGATGGAGTCGCCGAGGGAAGACGGCCATTTCTCGATGGAGGGGGGGTGGCAGCCTGCTGGGATTGAATTTTCGGTGCCGGCTTTGGCGTCGGGAGCGGAGGTAATGGCAGCGCCATTAGAGACTGAAGGGCAATGGCGTAAGTACTTTTGATGAATTCATGAAAATGAAACCTATTTTCTGCGATGCGAGACTTATTGATACCCTCTTCATCACTAGTGCAAGATGTATCCGTTTGGACCCTGCGAAAAGTTACATACTCGCGTAAAGCCAAAGTCCTTCTTGCTTGATGAGAGGGCCTGAAGTCATTGATTATAGAAGAGGTTAATATGTATGAGTGTTTGAAGTCCTGATGACTAATAGGCGTCTTAGAAATATATGCCCCTCACGCTAGCAGTTCATGCGCAACCGAAGCCAAGCATCAACACTCCGTTATGAGAATCGATGGATCCTTCTTAAAGAACGCGGCGATAATGTGAGCTGCTTTGTTGCAGGATGCCAGAATCAGCATCCCTCGGCAGACGTCGTGCGAGAGAGGAAGAGGCAGGAGATGAGACGGCAGATGGCGGGCCTGCCTCCAACAAGAGAAGAGCCTTTTTGCACACTATGGGCCAGCAACTGCGCGAATTCGGACCGGATGGAACGAGTCCGCAGGATCAAGCCCGTGTTTCCTTCGGAACCAGCCCAAGAAATCAAGTTGCTCCATCGGCAGCAAGCACCAATCAAGCGAGCAGTCGGAGGATTCAGAGCGGCGGAGCCCCACACCCTACAGACACTCCAGAAAGCGATGCAGCACCCGGAGAAACGGATCAGCTGCCGGCAGGAGCCACTAGGAGCGCTTCCAAATGGCTTTGGCGTCCGACTGAAGTACTCTCACCGCCCGCGGGTACAACAAGCGCGCCATTGTGTACCTTCCAAGACCTATTGGACTGGAGCCAAAGCTATTTCGACCACTGGCATCCTGCGTTCCCCTTCTTACATGCGCCATCTCTCTTGGAATATTTCCGTCAAGTTGCGCAAAGGGATACAGCCCTGCAGAATGTGCCAGAGCTTCAATATGTCATACTTCGCGCTGTACTATCGATCTCTTTGGTAGATAGGAGACAGATGGCATCTCCCAACCCTAAACCAGTCCCTTCCACTTTAGTATTTTTCTCATTTGATGACGCCATGAACAGCATCCAACGTGTCTTAACAGAGGAAACGTCGATCCTTTCGCTTCAGGCTCTGGTCAGTGTCCAGCTCTTCCTGATCTCGATGCTCCGCTACAATGCCGCCTCCCGTCTCGAAGGTCTCGCTGTGCGAATGGCATTCCAACTACGGCTGCACCACTGTCCTGTACGTCTTGGCGGCGATGCAGCAAGAGAGTCCGAGCTTCGGAAGCGTCTGTTCTGGTCCATATTCTGCATCGACCGGTACATTTGTATACGTCTCGGTATACCCCTTGGAATACGGTCAGAGGATGCAGATGTATGCTATCCGCATACGGAACGGCACGGGCATTCGAGAGAGGATGATGATCGAGATAGCCGACTTGACCTGCTCGAATTCTTAGCTCGGCATGCTAGTATAAGGGGATCAATCATGGAGCTGCGCAATCAAACTGCGTTCGACAAGTCTTTCGATGAGGCCGATGCACTTATGGAAGTGGACGCAGAGCATACGAAATGGTGGAACCACGTGGACGAGTATCTGTCTGACCACGACCGGACTCTTTCTATCACAAAACCGCACCAGGTGACTCTCATCGTTCTCCGGTTCGAATCTGTCATTGCTCTGCATCGCTCCGTGCTGGCCACATCCAAGAAGAATTCGGCATATAACGCCGCACTACAAAGATGCATATCGGCTTCGAGGTCTGTCATAAACACTCTTCACAAGGCTTTGAATGGCTTCGGAGCGTTTGATGGGTCACCGGGTCAAAGTGGGTATCAAATCACACCGTTGTTTTGGCCTTCATTCACTTGGGCCGTCTGGATGAGCACTTTTATTATCATCTTCGCCGCTACCGAGAACCAAGTCCCACGAGATGTGGCATGCCGACTTGCCCAACGGAGCACTGATGTCTTGAGACACCTTGCAATGAGAGGAACAAATTGGCCTGAGACTTGCATAGCAGCAATAGAGAATCTCACCGCTCGACTGAATGACAGGTCTAGAGGCTCATCGCGCAATTCAGTTGAGCCTTGGCGACCTCCCGTTTCTATCACCAGCGGCTCTACACTCGCATCAGAAAACCCGACCAGCAATCGTCAGTCAGCGATGGGAAATTATACGCAATATCCAAACATGGCTCACGAAGCTCAAACTCATATGCTCCCACCCATGGCTCGACCTATGCCCGCGGCTCACCATCCATCAATGTCCTCATCAACAGGGACTGCTTTCGAGGCCTTCACGTACCCCGGGTTTCCCCACGCCTCAGATCCTCCAGCCGGTGCTGGTTTAGCCAGTTCATATCTCGCTGGTGCGGGTACATTCCTCGGCATCGCCCAACCAATGTCCGATAATCCTATCCCAGCACAAGATATCATGAACCTGTTCAATGGTGAGGACCTGGGCCTCTGGATGGGTGAAGATGTCGGCTTTGGTAACGGAACTTGAGGTTTGAGTGTATGAATTCATTTACAATCTAAAGATGAAAAGCTATGAAATCGCTGGAAAAAGACCGTGTACAAAAGCACCTATTTCTTTGATGGAACAACCGCCTTGCCCAGGCCCGACTTCTTGAATGCCGCATAGATCTCTTGGTCCGCACCCTCCTGCAACGGCAACAGACCGCTCCTCACTGTTGCGTGCTCTAGTATGCCTCGTGCGACGAGTCCGTGCTTGAGCGCAACAGTTCCCTCCATGTGCGACCCGCGGTGGTACACGTTTTGCGTGACGGGGAACAGGCGGTCGTGGACAGCCCTCGCCTTCTTGTAATCCCTAGCTTTGCCGTGCTCGATCAGCTCCAGGAGCGGCTCAGGGGCGATACCACCATAGCCGACCAGGAAACCGTCCACATCGAAGCAAGTGTGGAGGAGGTACTCATCGTGGCAGGTGAGAATGGTCAGCTCGGGGTTCTTGGCCTTGATGATCGGGATCTCAGTGTCCCAACGCTTCATGTTGCGTACACCGTTCTTCATGGCGATGACACCAGGTTGCGCGGCAATGTTGAGGAGAGTGTCGAGCGAGTATGTGGCCTTGGTGTTGTCGGGGTATTGGAACAGAATGAGCGGCAGACCCGATTCCTCGTAGACTGTCTTGTAGCGATCCTCGGGCGCACCAGGCTGGTAACCGAATCGGAGCCATCCGTGGCAAGGGTAAAGCAGACCAGCTTTGGCACCGGCTTCTTTCGCACGCTTCGCCTCAAGAGCGGCGACCATTGTGCCCTCAGTCGTAATACCAGCGATGATGGGAATGCGGTCGTCGACAGACTTAACGAATGCCTTGATGACATCGATTTGCTCCTCTTGGGTGAGGAAGGTACCCTCACCGGCGTGGCCGAGGACAACAAGGCCCTTCACACCGTCAATGCTACCCAACCAGGAGCCGAGGCGTTGAATGGCGGCATAGTCGACTGAGCCGTCTCTGTTGAACGGCGTGACCGGAGCAGGGACGAGACCCGCAAGGTCGATCTGAGTAGCAGCTTGGACTTGAGGAACGGAACCCATGTTGGAGATGTAACTATGAATTCGACTTTGAAAGTATTGGAAGAGTGTACAGAGGAGTGTCTGGGAGGAAGGCAGGAAGTCTTGATGCTTGATGATGGACTTTGAGCGGAATCTACCTCACATTATATGCTACCCCATTCCCACCACTTCGGTGCTTCAAGATGGCGAGCCGACACACTGTTCACGGGTTCTCGCCCCAGCTCCAGTTCGCCTCTCACTTCGCCTCTCGGTTCTCCACACGATCGACCATCCCAGACCTCCGAGAAGTGGGCCCGCAGTTTTCCAAGTCCGGACCCAGAATTGCTTAGTGCGCTTTTCTCCACACTCGGACATGACTTTGTCCTAGCCGCTCCACCGCATCGGTCCGATGATCGTTTGACTCGCACCGGTGCAACGACGAACCCTATCCGACACTGTTTTCACAGGCATCCAGGCTTCTTGTGGCTTTTCGCGAGAGTTCGCGGGGGTCCAGCTTCTGGGGAAGTCCGGGGTCGCGGAGTTTCTGGGGAATGTTCGTCCTGACGAGGATAAAATAAAGCCTGGGGACCTTCGACAAAACATCACAGAGGGTTTGTGAATCTTCAAACACTTCCCACTGTTGTATCAGTTCTCAAACTCTTTCTGTCGCCCGTCTCGAACCGTACGGCACTCAACATGGCTACAACACGCGACTACACTGTCGAGAAGGACACCACGCTCCAGTACAACGACATTGAGACTGCCTCGCAGGATGGCAAAGCAGCACACGATGTTCGGGGTGGCGATTACTCTGGCGCCGTCGCCAAAACTGATCCCGCGGAGATCGCTCTGGTGAAGAAGCTCGACTCTCGCATCATGCCGGCTCTGTTCTGCATGTACTTTTTGTACGTTCTATCTGTACCTCCCTGCTACTTAGCCATTACACTTCATTTGAATCAAGATCTAACAATATCAGGAACAAACTCGATCAGAATGCCATTGCGAACGCACGCCTCAACAACCTCGAAAGGGACCTGGGTCTCGTGGGATCTCAATACAATACCTGCATATCGATCCTCTACGTCGGATATCTCCTCGCCCAAATCCCTTCGAACATGCTCATGTCCTCCGGAAAGCTTCGACCTTCGATCTACATGTCCTGCTGCATGATGGCTTGGGCCACGGTTGCCACGCTCACAGCACTGGTCAAGAACTACACTGGTCTGGTCATCGTGCGATTTTTCCTCGGTGTGGTTGAGGCGCCCTTCTACCCTGGAGCTCTGTACATGTTGTCCCTCTTCTACACACGCAAAGAGATCGCAACAAGAGTGTCTATCCTTTACGCAGGCAACATCTTCGCAGTCAGTTTCGCGGGTCTTATTGCTGCGGCGACCTTCACGACACTCTCTGGCAAGCATGGAGTTCATGGGTGGCAATGGTTGTTCATCATCGAAGGCATTGTTACGTTCGCTGTCGCCATTGGGGCTATTTGGCTTCTGCCGGATATGCCGCTTGATACAAAGTGGCTCACCCCGGAACAACGACAGCTTGCTCATGACCGTATCCAGCGTGATACGGTGGGTTTGGAGGCGAGCAAGGGCGCAATGGCAGGCTTCATGCAGGCGGTGCGCGACCCGAGGCTTTACCTGCTCGTGTTCATGCAGAACATGCATCTGAGCGCTACCAGCTTCAACCAGGTATGTTTGATCACTCATGTGCCACCTCAGACGAATCACTTCTAACATGCAGTAGTTCTTCCCCACTGTTGTCAGCTCTCTCGGTTTCAACACCACAATCACACTCGTCCTCACCTGCCCGCCTTCCCTCGTCGCCGGTGTCGTCGGTATTTGCATCGGTATCTCCTCCGGTCGCTACAACGAGCGAACATGGCATATCACTATTATGATGAGCATCGCAGTCGTCGGCTTTATCATTTCAGCAGCGACCCTGAACATTGCTGCGAGATACGTCTCTTGCTTCCTGTTCGCATCGGGCGTTTACGCCGTCAATTCCGTTATTATCGGCTGGGTCTCAGCTACTCTTGGCCAAACCTCTGAGAAGAAGGCTGTCTCTCTATCCATCGTTAACACCGTGTCCATGGCCTCGTTTATCTACACGCCGTATCTGTACCCGAAGACCGATGGGCCGAGGTATCTGACTGCGATGAGCAGCAATGCTTGCTTCGCTTTCATGACGATAGTTAGTGCATGGGCGCTGAGGCTGTGGCTGCAGTATACCAACAGGAAGCTGGCCCGCGAGGGCGGTGGGCTGTCGACCGTTGCCTATGCTTATTAAGGAATCAATGTTCTATATTGGTAGTTTGCGCGATTGGTGCAAGCTGGATCAAAGCGGTCAAACTTGATGATATATAATTCACTTCACTATATGCCGCCCGCTCATGTCCAATCTCTCACAGCGCAGACTCCTTCTTCTTCGCCCCGACCACCTCACCCAGCCAGTTCTCCCTCTCCTTAGTGAAAATTTCCCACTTCGGCTTCAACGCACCCTCCATCAACGAAAAATCATCCACGGTCCCAATCCTCAAAATGCTTTGTCCGGGAAATGCCTCGCCAATACGATACATCAGCGTCCCGCACGTCTCGCAGAAGTAATTCGTCATCTTCTTGCCGCTCAAGGGCGTCTTCGTGTTTTCGAAAGTGCGTAAGTTGGATTGCCCGCGGAGGTGCTTGAGGTGTGTGTCGAGCACAATGAAGTTAGAGGCGAACATTGAGGCGGTGATCTTGTGGCAGTCGGCGCAGTGGCCTTTGATTGGAGATACAAAGTTAGCAAATGATTGAACAGTTTAGGGACAGGATACAACGTCTTAGACTGTACAATAGGCGTTTAAAAGGCGCGTAGTGGCAGCAGTTTCTAAGTAATTGTACCCCGGAAATACGTACAGACGAAGGAGGTTACTAAACCGGGTTTGGTCGTGGGCTGAATTGAGGGTT
>Ga0247733_1000325_pt1 | contig 26703 bp, 15 predicted proteins | sample UWRJL043104R2_FD_180932 | JGI IMG/M metagenome (GOLD analysis project Ga0247733, IMG submission 180932) | Plant litter microbial communities from Arlington Agricultural Research Station in Wisconsin, United States - UWRJ-L043-104R-2 | ecosystem: Environmental > Terrestrial > Plant litter >...
GGTGCTGTTACAGCCAAGGCTCCCATCAACTCGTTGTCGCCGACGCTCACGTGCCGCGCCCGCGGGTCTGACAGCTCTCATTCCTCCCGCCTGTCGTGAGGTTATCGTCCACGCCCTTCAGCACTCGTCCAACATGGCTCGATCCACCATGGCCGCCTCCGAGAATTCGACCTCCAGTACGAACCAAACACGCGCCCTCGACCAAAAAGTCGGCCAGTACTCTTCCATTCTGGTGCCCCTCCTTGAACTCGGCGCCCTTGGCTTCGCAACCTACGTCTTCGTTTATTCAATGGGCATCCAGTACCTCCACTCGCCAGCACCATCCTTCCAGGCCCAAGGCATCATGCCTCGAAAAAGCACCGCACTAGGTCTAATCGTCGTCTTCTGCGTGATGCTCTTGGTCTTGCTGCTAGCCTGGATGCGCCTCGTGCAAGTCATCTGGACAAACCCCGGCCTCGTGCCCGCTGGAGACGCGAATGTCGACAAAGTAGACACTCCGACCAAGTACTTCGATAGATACTCCGCCTACATCTCCGACTACCAAGGCCGGCCCCAGTACTGCGACAAGTGCTCCGCCCACAAACCGGACCGTACGCATCACTGTCGTGAACTAGGTCGCTGCGTCCGCCGCATGGACCACTACTGCCCCTGGGCCGGCGGCATTATCAGCGAAACAACGCACAAGTTTTTCATACAGTTCCTGTTCTACGGCATGCTCTTCATGGTCTTTATGTTCATACCCATCGCTGTCTTTCTTGCTGAGAGGATACGCCTCTTGGGAGACAAACCGCCTACGTGGATTGCCTTGACGGCGTTGAGTGCCATATTCACCGTATTTACGGGCACCATGTTCTTCACCACGGTCTGGAATGTTACCATCAACTACACGACGGTGGAGACGGTTCAAAGAGGAGGTATCCAGAACATCGCCATGCACGTCGCCCGGTCAAACAGTCCCCCACAAAGCCCTCCAGGGAGGTCATCCATGCGGTATAGCAACGGAACTACGCCAAACGTCATCCGCGAATTCACTCGCGATGACGGTCGCGAGTACATTGTCATTCAAACTCAACCGTTCGATCATCCATGGGACCTCGGCAACTGGGAGAACTTCGTGAGCATCATGGGGAAGGGACCGTTAGACTGGTTCATTCCGCTGAGAATGTCTCCCTGCGTTCAACATTTCGACGTAAAAGGGGAGTTCCCGTGGAGTCGTATGGTGCTCGACTTGGCGGCTACGTGGGAAGCAGAGAACCCCGGGAGAAAAGTGAGGTTGCTCAGCGATGCAGGACGCAGAGGCAGCAGAAGTGTGAGCGGGGATGTGGAGAGGGTAAGAAGCGAGAAGAGACGGAGTGGGCATGAACGGAGAGCAAGTGGTGTGGGAAGATGATGAGGGAGGTGGTGGGTCATAGACGTTTTCGGTACTTGCTCGCTGTCATTACTGGGCGCATGGCGTTTTAACTATAGGTGCACTTTCATTCTTCCGATACCCCTTACAGCATCGCATGTTTGTTGCATATTGTATCAAGAATCGCATGCATAGAACGAAGTCTCTGCTTGTTCTTCGGCTGTAGCCAACATGAGACTGTTCACGTCTGCTGGAGTGGGTCGACCATGTCAACGAGTGCATTTACTTTTCGCATATGTCAACTGTAGCCCAACCCAACTCAACATTGCCCAACCCGGCCTTCCGATCCATATCCAATAATAGTGGAAAGCCACTAGCCGCTGCATCGAACCCAACACCACGTACCAGATACCCCAAAAAGCAATTCTTCGCGTTGCTCTTCCCAATGGTCATCGAGTATTGCCTGTTCTCTATAAAGGGGTAGCAGAGGTCGGGTGGACGACGAGTTAGAGCTCATTATGGAAGAGCTGTATGGTACGCTAACACGCCTTCAACCCGGGGGGAAATGCCAACTCATCGGGACAGTGTGCGCGGAATACTCGCAATATCAGTATTAGCAAGAAGCTATTAATATGCATTTCTTGGAAATTCAGGACTCAGCGTAATAAAGTTCATTGAATAGTTGGACCCGTGGAAACGCCTAGGGTACATACCTAGGGTAGATATTTACTACGACCAGACCCGATGAGTTAGATTTCCGTAGTGTAGATACATGCTATGAGCGTACGCTATCGGAAACGTTGAGCCCGACCCAATGAATGACCTGGCAAACATCAAAACACCCACAAGAAAATCGTGATTCCACATGCGGGCCTGATCCGTTCTTCGCTTCCGCGTGAATACCGGTCAACAATCGGTATTTCTCCAAACGTCCCAATTTCTACATCCATAAAGACTCCACACGGATATATCGAGTATTGTATAAGTTACTGCGACCCTCAAAATCTTGACTTTTGGTCAGCACCCGTCACATAACGTCGGTGACGCTACAGTGGGATGCCGTCGACACCCTTCAGATGTGTTGAGCGGCCCGACCAAATTTGCATACCGTGACTCATTATACCGTGACTCATTGAGTACCATACCATACCAGCAACCACCCAACTACCCGCAGACAGCGGTGGTGACTGTTAACGACGGGATTTGTAGCTCGGAGCGGCTGTTGCCAGATTGGTAGCCAGCCGTCACACTTCGAAGACGCTCAATTGTCACCTGCACACGCATTTTACATGTCACCCTGTGGCATCATCTCTCGAGTTACTCTGGAACTCAATGAATGATACATGGAGAACCTCTTGCCTGCGCCACAAAATTTCGACCTTTCGCTTTTCATCCCACGCGCAGCTGCCTTCGACTCAACGCATGCCCAATTTAACATCATGCGCAGAAAGCAATGTCGACCATGACCGCATCGGCACCAATTGGCAGCCAACGGCCATGGTATTTGGAACAGTTTACTCCTCACTTGTGCCTATATGTGCTCAAGTCAAGTCATCATACCGTACCATTATCGCAGCTTACTCAGGCAACGAAGGGAAACTCCACCCACGGGGCGCAAGATCCACTGTTGCCTCCTCAACCCGATTCGTCCCCAGCCCTGTCTGTTAGCATGTGCATTCATCCGTCACGGTCTGTACTATGCAGCAAACCGTCACAAGTCGCGTTGCGCACAAATGAACTTGAAGAAGCCATTGAGTTGACTTTCACCGCTCGATACTTGTCACTACCCTCCATGACACAAACGACAAGCCCCCTACATCTGCCACTTTCTCTCCCCTCGGAACCCCCTAAGCTCCCAACGTGTTTGGGCGAAATCAACATACCAGCAAAGTTTAGACAAACCTTGGTACATACCAATGCGTCCAAACATTGGTTCGGTTCGGCAACTTGCGTGCAGCTCCCACGCACCAAACCGTTTCTAATCCGTGTGTCCTCGACGCCTTTTCTTTTCTATCGTGCGCCCACCGCCAGAACCTGGATCGCACCGTCATCAGTCATTTTAAAGTGAAATGTCGGTATCTTCCCCACAGCAGCCTTGGAAACATTAGCAAGCTGGCAACTTGGGCCCTTTTGCAGTCAGTGAGGTGCGGTGCGGCTTTCGGCCCGCCTTTCGCCCCAGTATCTGGCTCTTTTGCGCAAATGCTGCAGCTGCTTCGAGAAGGTTGACGTTGGGGGATCCTTGCTGCGGATCGCTACTGTCGTATTCTGCGACAGATCTATGGATCGCTGGGAGGGGTGGGCTTGTTTCGCGATTGTGTTTCGAACTCGAGGTTGAGTACGGATCTAATCTCGTAGGTGTAAAACGCCGGATGGCGCGACTGACGTGGGTCAAGCAATACTGCGACCCAATATGGAGTCTCCACCTACATCTGCCATTGTTTCACCATTGGTAGTTGCAGATTTGGGCCCGAACGCAGGACGCCTACAGCGTGTCTCTCGGACTCGGTGGGCTTCAGCGAGGCTAAGCAGCCTGTTTCGGGGTTAGTTAGGGTGGACACCATGAGTTGCGGACTTTGCCGCGCATAAACAGGAGAGCGATGGTGTAGGTGGAAGTGGCAGGCCCTCTTGTTGGGACGCAAGTCTTATTGCAGCGGCTTCCTTGCAAGAAGAGCGAAAGCAGTGTGATTGAAGATAATTATACATTTGCCACTACTAATGCAGAAAGCGATGTCCGTTGTACTATTCCTAGGCCATATCTTTGCCCCCGGGTATCCCAACCAAAGCAGTGAACAAACAATTCCCAGCAGGGGAACATCAAACCGCCCAATCCAGTACCATGTCCCATTGAACCTATTTTCGATGCCAATACGCCCTCCAATCCACCCACCATGCATGAACGTATGAATGAGACCAGCAAGAAACCACGCCAATGTATGCAACAAGTTTTGATGGGACCTAGACGTGCCCGTGAAGAAAGATACGTAGGACTGTGTGCAAGAGTTAAGAAAAGAAGTATACCCACAATGCTCTGTGCACTCGTGCTACGATGACGAGGGAATTACAAATATGAGATCAATGAAGAAGATATGCAAAGAGCCTGTCGTGTGCGAGTATGCAATTCGTTGATGGAATAGATAGCCGAAGCCGACAAACGCAGTCAACTGCGGAAAGAGTACGGATAAACAAATGCTAACGTGTATCGGGTGGAGCACCATGAGGGGGCATCGGGCTTCAACGGTTGAGGCAGCAATCATGTCTCTTCGGCGGGTTCGCGGGCGTCACGCTGCTCTTTTGCCGGAGCGCGTCGTCGGGCGTTGATGAACCAATTGGAGACCTATCTGGTGTCAGCCATGATTTTCAAGTGGTGGGCATGTGCGAGGTGGAGATGTGATTTGTTGGGACGGTGAGGGATCGGACAGCTAGAGGGGCCGAGCGACACATTGAAAGACAAGACAGGTGGGGAACGAGGGTCAAGGGGGAAGTCCAGTGGGTGTACGGAAAACTGGGTCTGCCATACCTGATTCATCGAGAGCTGCGTCTGCCTGCACAAGTCGACCTTTTCGTCCTCGGTGGGGTACGGAGAGTCGCGGTGACTGTTGAACCATGCTTTGAGGATCTGCGTGGCTTCCTTGGGAAGGTTCCCGCGGCGTTTCCTGTTGAATCCATTCTGATCCATGCCCATCGAAGACTGGAAGGTGTAGTTGCTGTACGCCGGCTGCGGAGGTGCGTGGTACGCATTCTCGTAGCTGGGGTGCGGCGGGGCTGGATAAGCAGACTGAGGGTTTCCGTAGTAGGGGTCGTGCGGTCTGTACTCAGAGTGAGCAGGCGCTGTGGGGTGAGGATCCGAGTAGTAGCTCGGCCGGTGCTCGCCATAGTGACCGGAGTGGGGCGGAGGTGGGTAAATTGGTGCTCCAGCGCTCAAAGGGCCAGCGCTCGATGGAGGGCCGTGATGCTGGTAGGAAGCATGGCTGCTATGACCGTAGGGAACTGGCGTAGACTGATGGCGTATGTGAGAGGTCGCCGCCATAGAGGGAGCCGGCTGCGGTGCGTATGAGTAGCTGGGCCGGTGTTGATGAGCCTGCTGGTAACTCGACGGGTGTGCCATCATGTCGTGCCTGCGGTCAAGGTAGGGGCCAGAGAGGACGGGATCAATGACGCTGGGGCGGCGCGAATCAACGTAGGTAGCATCAGACGACACGGAAGCACGCATGTCGACGCAGCCAGAGTCTATGCGCCTGCGCTTGCCTGCGTCACTCCATTCGACGTCACCAAACGCAGTAGGCGGGTCGCGCCTCACAGGCGAGCTCTCCATCGAGGCCGGCTTGCGGGAGGGTGTCCGTGGCGGCGACGGCTCCTGGACGTTCGCCATCAACTGCAGCTTGTCAGCGCCAGTGCCAGTGCCAGTTTGAACCGCAATGCGCCGCCGGACATACCTGTTTGAACGAGGGCAGCTTGCCCGATTGGCCCAGTCCGCGCTGCTCGCCGGGCTGGAGAGGGGGCGAATGGCGGATGTGGTGATTCTGCAGGTCACTGTCACTGGGGAGCTCTTTCCGCTTCCCGAGAACGGGCAGGTCGGTGAGGGTTTGGGCGGCACGCTGCTCATCGGCCATGTTGAAGGGTGCTGCAGACAGCGCAGGATCAAGCAGCAGGATGTCGTCCATCTTGTGGAGGAAGGGGTGGGAAGGAGGTGCGGGTTGGGGTGTGGAGTCAAGAGTAGGCAAGAGCGATGAATCGGAGGGGGCAGGAACGAGGGTAGGAGGGCAAAGAGGATCATGCTCGAATTCACGTACCGCAGCCATGCCGGGCAGGGCTCGCTCAGAGGCACGAGTCTCTTCTGGCGAGACCATTCTGCGCGGGTTGTAGAAACGGCGATGCGGAATATCTTGGAGCGTGAGATATTCCATTCTGGCGTCGTCGGGTCCACTGCCTTATATCTGTTCTCGGTCAGTGCTGCCGCGGAGAGTGGACGACGGCCTGGCCGTTAGCGGACCATACGTTGGACAGACGGCATCAGTGTGTCCACCAGCCTTCAATCGCGTTCGTGGGTGCAGGCCCAGTGGGGGCAACCACGGGTCGGGGAGAAGAGCTCAACAAGCCAGGGCACTCACCTTTTGGATGACCAAGGCAACCCACGGCTATGGTGCGCAGGGGAACAGCGGAACAGCGGAACAGAGGCACAGAGGGACAGAGGGACAGAGAAAGACCAATGCCGCCCAGCGAGGGGAATATCGCAGATATGTATCCAAGGTCGTGGTGCGGGTCCAGGCTGAAAGCGGGAATTATATGAGCGATACTAAGGTTCACGCGCAGTGAGGTGATGTGAGGAGAGGGTAGCCGGCGCAAGCACGCAGCAGTTCGCAGATGGGCAGACAGGGCAGGCGGGCGTGGCAGGGGTTTAAGAGGGGTTGGAAAGAGACTTGGGACAGAGGCTGCTTGGTAGGCGGGAGGGAGGCGTCGCGATGGCGGAAGAGAACTGCAACGGGCCGTACGTCTAGCATGCAACATGTCCGCCTAGATCTGGGACCAGGAGCAGCGCCAGGAGACGCCAGGACGAGCCAGACAGTCGCGACAGGCACGTCTAGCACGGCGTCTGCGCCTTTGACAGGTGAGGGTTAAGGTTTGGCCTTATTCTCCGAGCGTGCACAAGCGGGCCCTCTGGCTGGCCCGGGGGCACGAGAGGAAACAAAGGGCCCGCCCACTACGCCGCAGGACTCGAGGCACGAGCAGGGCCGGCCTAGCCTGCGTCGACGTAGTAGACACAGCCGGCTCGCTGGGAAGGCCGGCGACGATGGTGAGATGCACGACGCATCGCAATGCAGCGCACTAGCCGGGGCCTGCTGGCGCTGCCATGGCCGACTCCACCACTGGCCGCTTGCCCGCGCCGGCCAACGCTGATCTTCTGCTGCGCCTGACTCGATGCAGAAACGCGCAGGGGGGGATATCTGGACCGACATGCCGCCTGCTGCATCCGCCGCCGCTGCACCGTCCGTATCTCGCCCTCTTTGCAAGAAAGCAAGAAAGAAAGCACGCGCAATGGCCTCGACGCTGCAGCGCCCACACGGCGCGGCGACATGTCAACGTCCCATCACGTCGCTAGCGGGCGCCGTGGCTGCTGGCAATGGTCGAGCAGGAGATTAACACGCATCCCCAATTAGGAAGTCCATGGCCCCATACGCTGCCCGCGGTAGTCTATTCCTGCCTCGGAGCCTTACTCAGGGCACCGTGGGCGCTGGCTAGCACTGCTCAACATGAGACGGACGGCCATTACCTCTGCCACACCCGGGAACCTCTCTCTGAACGTCCCGTGCAACGGGTCTCTAGTAAGCGCTTTGCGATCTCGGAGGGGCTCGACTGCGTGAACATGCTGCACTCTCCCGCACTGCAGTCACGAGCGGGGACGCATCCGTCGACGGAGGACCGCCGTGTGCGCTGGAACCAGGGCAACGGGTCTGTCCCCGAGTTGAACAGCTACCAGAGCCGGGGCGACAGCTGCCGCACGCCAGACCGGGTTGGTGGCTGGCAGGGAAACGGGCGCAGGTGCTGCAGACGGAGCCTTTCCTTTCCAGCGTGTTGGTGCGAGGCCGGGACTCGTCCTGCACAGCAAGTATTGAGACTCGGGATGGCGTCGAGCCAGGTGCACAGGAATAGAAGCAGGGGGTGAGCTCCATGCCGGTCTACCCCCACTCCACTCAAGCGCTGTTTTGAAGCGGGTGATCGACAGCGTGGTACCTCTCCCCCCTCGAACAAAACATGACGGCGGACCCTGCCTGGACTTTGGGCGGGGGGAGGGCCGACTCGTGCAAAGTCTCTCTCAAACGACGAGCGCGTGCAATGCGGCTGCTGCTCACCTCAACAGAAACATCACGGACGTCGACGGCGTTTGGCACTCAGCACCAGGTGCGTCTGGCGTGGGTGGAGACGGGATGGGATGGAATGGAATGGGATGGGATGGAATGGGATGAGACGGAACGAGATGGGGGATATGGGATGATGAGCGCCATACACACACGCACACACACGTGCACGGGGAGATGGCAAATGAAGAGGCAGAACGGCGGCGTGCTAGGAAGGGGCTCTCGTTGACAGGCGCTTGACACCGGCTCGTGGTGCGGTCGACATGCTGGCGCACGGTTTGGGAGGGCTGTTGGACGAGGCGTGTGTGGTGCAGTGGTGATTGGCACAGGGGTGCAGCGCGCTACGCTCGTTTGGGCCTGAGATCCTCCCTCCCGGCCGGCCGATCAATCAGCCCTCGCAGCATCGTCGTGGCGGGCGAGCCACGCCACATGACGATTTCTTTGCTTGCTTGCTTGCTTGCTTTGCTTTGCTTTGCTATGCTTTGCTATGCTTTGCCATGCTTTTGCTTTGCTCGCTGCAGGCCGCGATAGCACCAGGTGCAGCGGGGACCGGGCTGGCCACGATATCGTCCACCGTCGTCTGCCTGCCTGCGCAACTCGACCCCATCCATCGCCGCGCATACATGGCCGCGCTGACCGCTCAAGCTGTGCGCCCCGGTGCGTGATGTTCCCGCTGTCCCTGCTGCAAGTGGCATGGGAGCCGCGGCCGAACATCTTCGGTCCTGCACCTACGGAGCATCCTGGCCACGTCCCCCCAGCAGAACCCGCTACCCGGGACGCTGCCCGGAATGCTGCCCGGACCCGGCCTGTCGACTCGTTCGACGCGTTCGACTTGGTTCGACTCGTTCGCCTCGTTCGACGTGTTCGACGTGTTCGACGTGTTCGACTCGCTCGACCCGCACAGAGGCAATGCGACGCCCGCCTCGGCGTCGCACAGCAGCGCCCTCAACGGCATGGCACTCGGCCATGCTCGACCCCCGACGACGAGACGGTCCACACTGACCAGCAGCAAGCAGTTCGCGCCGCGGGCTGATCATGTGCCCAGAGCCGCTAGGCCGGCGCCATCATCTCGCAGGCCTGTCAATCGCTGTAGCGTCAAATCTGCCGCCGCCGCCTCTCACTGCCACTCTGCCACTCTGCCACTCTGCCACTACCACCACCGCCCTAGGCTAGCGGGCAGGGATAAAGATGCCACAGCTCCACCATGGCCACAACCAAAACCAAAACCAAAACAAAACCAAACCCAAACCCAAACCCAAAACCAAACATCAGCCGCCATCGCTGGTGCTGCCTCTACACCCGTGACTCCCCTCGGAGAGCGGGGTCGTGACTCGTCGTCCGCGTCCTTGCCTCGCCCCACCGCCCTGCACGCCCGCTGTCATACAAGATGAGAGCCACCAAACGCCATCTGGTGCCCAGCGCAACCCTCGACTTGGTTTCAACTTCATCGTGGTGCGCCCTCCCCGTGTCGCCTGCCCCCTCGTGCCCGCCTCCCCACGCCAGGGCCTCCCTGTCAGACTAGACGCTTTTAGGAGGCCTGGCGTCCGGCTCCTCTGTGGACTACCGTTTCGATGGCGTGTCGAGTCCTTGTTTCCGGTAGCCGACTTTTTCATGCTCTTGCTCTCCTAAACACTGCCCGCACCCATCCTCTCCCTTCTCTCTCCTTCCCTTGAATTATACGTTTCACGCCTACGTCTCGCCCCGTCATGCCAGTCACCGCCTCGACGTCGATGGGACTCAGTGCGCCTCCCTGCCACATGTGGCCCTGCACTCGATGAGCGCGCCGGGAACTGGGACCACTCGTGCGCACGAGAACGAGAGTGCGAATGCGGTGACATCTGTCACACGATCGTGGGCGCACATGTGCCGGGAGTCTGGGTGTGTGCAACGGTGCACAAAAGCTGCGTCTTGACTTACGAGGTCGAACGTTCCATTGTCCCCAAAAACAAAAGCCCTCTCGAGTCGGTGAAGAGCCCTGCTCCTGCGTAAGACGCTGTGCTCTAAAGGCCGCATGCACAAGACGTCCCCTTGGCGTTTACTTTCCATCCTGCATAATGTACATTCTTCCTCCAATGCGACAGCACAGAAACGCCTCCCGCATAGCACGACAGCGTCCTCGCCCGGTTTCTGGAACTGGAGACGGCCACCGACACGCACATCTCCGTGTCATGGGGCCGTCCTTTTAGCCTTCACGCAGTTAATTGAGCATTCTACCATAACAAGAGCTGCATGCTGCGCTCATCTGTATTAGTCAACTACGATCGCTCACCAGGGTCCAGAACTTGCATCGCATTCCCACTCAGCTCACGTCCCGCCACGACGTACGTTTCTCCAAGCCTCCCTATTTGGAATACGGAAACTTACACGCACGGGAGCCATTTCTTGGCACTGTACTTCGAGGATCCTTTTAATAGTCCGGCTCGACAATGTCGACCACAAGTATAGTGCTCGATGAAACGCGCCCCAAACACAATGTCTAGCACTCTAGCACTTAGCGACCCAAATACCGCGTCGTCACCTATTCACACTTTCTCACCTGCACGTCTACTCTCATAAAACCTCGCGAGCCGGATGACGCACCTGCTGTGCCTACTGGTGGGGTGATGAACCGAACGAGCATCTCCGACCAGTCCAATCCCTACCATGCTGCCGTGCTACTGCGTAGTCCAGTCCCGACGCTGCGGCTATCACAATCAACGCGTGTGCTCAAGGCTTCTTGTCTGCCCAGGTATCTACCACGTCCACCAGGGCCAGTTCCCTGCGTCAACCCTGTCAGGGTGTTGAAGTCATACCTCGTCTCAGTCCGGCTCGCCTTAGCGTACCATCAACAAGCACGTCCGTTCGCCACAAGAAGGATGTGAAATTTATACTGCTGGCCAAAACATACTTACATGACAATTCGATGCAGGAATGCACTCGATCTTTTCGTGCACACTGTTTTGCGACCAATTTCTGTATTATCAACAAATCAGACTGGGCATGGCCCAACTAGAGAGGTGGACGAGGAGTGAGTGTCGGAATAATGCCTCGGACTTATCTTGCCAAGAGAGATAGCCGCCGTGTTCGCATAGCGCCTGCTCGTCCCGCACTTCGGATGACCGCATCCGAGATGCTCCACCGTTCGTGGCGTTCGTCGAACTCAATTGACATTTACCAACAGCACTCGCCAGGCGTCGATAGCTTCGTCCATCTCACACTATCGACTCGTTTCACGCCAATCTCCTACAACCGGCCATCAGAGCATGTTTCCGTGAGCCTTATGCACGTATAATTCCTCTGCAATAGACTATTCATAGTCACGGGGTCTTCGGTCAACCTGAAGCCCCTTTTTCCAGCTGATTACGGTTCACTTGCTGTGGCAAGACGGACTCCGATGCAACAGCCAGCTTTGTGCCTTTCTTTTTATCTTGGTATCCTGGTCACGTACATGGAAGGGTGGTATCTGTTGGCGGCCGTTACGTGTGAAGCGCCCAATCGCAGGACCATCACAACCGATCCGAGGCTGCGTAGAATTGTTGGGTGGTTGTAAGAACCAATCGGTGGTTTCATCAGGCGGCCGCTATCATTCACGCGTCAGGTCTAAGGTGTGGCGTTGATACTTACAAACCCTCTCAACCCATCTCGGTGCTGATCGCTGCAGGCTTCGTCCTTCCTCTTCGGATCTCATCAGTCGTATCGTTCTGAGATTGCTCTGGAATGTCTTTCGAACCTGGCTGCATCCGTACCCCTGGCTTAGCGTCCAATACTGCTCCACGACTCCAGCTCCAATGTTGATCTCCGCTTCATCCTTTCACGGAAGTGATGTTCCTTGGCGCGTGACCCTACTACAAGTCTTCAGCTATAGTCGCTTCGGTATTCAGAACCAATCCTCATCCTGCACAGATCCTGTCAGTTCGAAACTGTATCTATCACTGAGGTACACAGCCAGCAGATCTTTATTTCTCAAAGTCGACATCCTCGGAAATGTCCACCTTCAGACATACGAGATGTAATCCTTCGGGCACTTCATCTGTCCACCTCACTATAAACATTATCAACCGGCATAGTGTGGTTGAGGAGGCCTCTTCGCATGGGTTGCATGAAGGATGAGAATAGGGCTAGTCATCGCTCAATGGTCATGCATTTTGACTAGGAACGTTCCGTTGCAGCAGCACAGATTTCAGTGGGTGGCACGCCGGTTAAAGGAAATAATCATTCCTGGACACTGGGAGGGCTAATCTTCGCACGAGGTGTGTAATACTACCATCGGCGCCGTAGACTCCACTGCCAGCGTGCCGACACATCCGGCGGCCGGGTCTCGAAAACCCATCGTTAACTTAATTTGGCACCCCTGCAGCACGAACTGGATCCAAGTCCGATGTTCTGTCATAGGCTAGATCAAGCGCTGTGCGGGGTCACTCCTCAGCACTTTGTTATTCCACAGTACGTGACGGAGATGCTAGGTTTACAGCCACCCTGTTCTGCGCCTGCGATGTGACATGTCTGGCAGCGTGTGGGACACAGTTCGCATGTTCGATGTAGGTACGCGTTTGCTTGATGATAATTGCGATCCAGGGCACAATTTCTGTCGGATCATGTCACCCCGCGTTCAAGGGACACGCCAAGTACAGAGTCAGCACATCTTCTAATTCACGCAGCAGCAATTTTGAACGTAGCAAGCTGAAAGGCTTCAACCAATATTTTTGATTAGAGACTGGAAGATTCCTGCACGTTCGAAAGTAGTTGTCTCTACCGACGAGCACGCGGTTCGCATACTCTAGACACTTTTGCTTCTTGCAGATGTCGGGATTGAAGCGGCCGCGGACACGATCGAGCCACAAGATCGGTAAAACGTTGAATTCGTCTCGGTGTACGAATCCGTCATGATTTCGAACCCGTCGCTTCTGTCTGAGAGGTGCAATTAGTACTGTGGCGCTGGATCCTGGAGATGAGCGCACGCTACTTGCGACATTCCTCGTTTGGCGCGACCACCCGTGGTCCAATCGGGAATTCGACAATGTTTAAGGTACGTCGTCGAGGCTTTGGCCGTCTTTTGTGATTACGTTGTTGCGGGTTGCTCCACACTGGGGGTGTGAAGTTTCACGATTATCTACAAAGCACGTACCGGTAAAAGCTGCTCTTCTCAATCGATGGCACGACGGTGGATCTTGTCGCATGTCAATGATGCAAAGTGGCGTGCTATCTATCGGGCATTTTGCATCTTCGGTGAGCTGTAAACGTTACTAGACTTCAATTTATCTTTTAAGAGACCCGTTTTTGATCCGTTACTGTGGCTTCATCAAGCTAACATGGATAGAGGGCAACTCATTCGATCGGCGTACCACAGTGGTAGCTTCGCGCCTCACAACGCAACGCCACTCTTGGCGACCGATTGTGTCGGCTGGCTCGTTATCAGACGAGGCTACTCCACCCGGCTTGAGACTACTCAGCCTGGGATAACACATGTTTATCAAATCATTTGAAGGGAGACTAGAGTTGCATTTACAAAAGAGCGATGCTTGTCAATCGACGTTAGACGCAACAGCTATAATGGACGACATCCGGTGACAGCGGAATCCTGCACTACGTTTCCGAACTTCCTTCATGCCCACGAGACAGGCGCCAAACGGCCATCATCGCACGATCATGTCATTAATTTCCCCTCTGTTTTCAGACTATTCTCATCCCAAACCGCCACCAACACTCCTCAAGTATGCCTTTTACCGAGATGGTTCGGAGTTCTGGCAGACTATGCGGACAAGGGGTTCCGACGACAGACGATGTTGCATATGCCTGTAAAGCCAGGTAGTGCTACCTATTGCACCACCAGAATTTACCTGTTGTAGGGTGGAGTTCGCCAACAGATGTCTATGGAGACAAGCTCAAGCTATCGAGCACTCTTGTTGAGGCTAGGGACGGGGAACTGGCGCTTCCCCGTCACGAAGGGGCTCCCATTCGCGGGTTGATCGGCGACGGTCTGTTGTTTCAAGTTGCGAATAGGTGAGCCACCTGCAAGGAACGTTCGTCCTAGACTTTTGAACCTAGATGTGTGGATAAACTGCATTTATGGATCTCGGATTTTCCGCCACCTACTAGCAGACGGTGGAGTCGCCATGTCACAAAATTGGGTGGTAAGTCAGTGAATAGTAACCATGGGGGCTAGACGGGCAGCTGGCGGTACTCCGCAACCTAGGCATATAAGTGCGAGATAGTCCGGAATTCGATTCGTTGGCTGCGCGTAGGGGGGTTAGCAGGGACACAGAACGCCAGATACAGATCACATTCACATTGTGCATTGGCAAGGCAGCAAGTCGAAATTTGCTTCGCTATAACGCCGCATCGGGACCTCGCCGCCTGTGAATTCGGGACAATCGTAACCCTTCCAGAAATCTTGATATATCGAATGCATTACCCTGCATCCACAGCCCCATCGTGCAGATCACAGCGCTTTGCCTGAGGTACTTGGTCACATGATCAGGATCAAGGCCGAGACCGAGAAGGGGCGTTTCTTGTCTCCCCTGTTTGCATCGTTGGTCCGTACTGCAATGAGGGAGTAGCAAGGGTGATGTGCACGCTCTCTCGTGTCTTCATCGATTTGTAGTCATCTATGGATCTCTGAACGGGAGTTTGAGTGCCGAGGTGAGGCTGATTCGTTGAGAAGGTCGACATCAGGCGGCTTCGCCATTGAATTCTGCTTAGATAGCTGCGAGGGTCCGAAGCATGCTCTCCTCTCCCTCTCCATGTTAAGTCATCTGTGTCCCTTTTCGAGGGTTGAAGTGCCTGGGTAGGTCGTACGCTTCATTGAAAGAGCCCACATACATGGTCTAAAGCCCATCAAGTCGTAGCAGGATTCGACGTACATGCTGGCGCTCACTCGCAGCACAGAGCAGATATATCATCGGATATGCGCAAACTATCAACACGGAGTACATCTCAATTAGATAGCTGCTGAATACGAAGTAAATTGCTCTACTAAGCTAGTGGGAGGTATTTACGCCTAATTCCTCAGGACCACTAACAAGTTGCAGCGTCCTTAGTTATCTAGTGCTACGTATGCTTAAGTTAGAAAGAGTGTTAATTGCTTGCCAATACCGCGTGTGCATTTTATTGCATGTGCAGCGGAAAGGCTAGTGGGCTGTAGGCTATGGCGTGATACTCTGTGCTTCTTTTCAGAGTTCGATTGCTGGTTTGTGGGGAGTAGAGGCTTGGACAGTTAAGGCTGAGCAGGTGCGATTGCAGAAACTTTGCGGGGTTTGAGGAGATAAATTTGATTAGGGAACTAACTGTTAAGGAGAGCTAAATATTCATTAAAGAGAGCTGAACCGACTGTGAAAGAGAGCCAAGCGTAACTCTATAACGAAGATATAGACTTCCCAGTAGTCCTTGTTCACATCATCATCCGAAAGACTTCGAAACTAGCTCCTTTGTAACATAGTAAACAACAATTAGACAATAATAAACAAAGCCTCCGGGTTGTAAAGTCCGTCGTCCTTTCCCCATTCGAGGCTATAAAATTCGACTTCTGGCCTTGCCATTATATGCGTCCATTTGCGATCGGCTTCCCCTACATCTTCTCTCAATACCCACATCTGAAATAGCTCTGGTCGTTTTGCTCTTAGAGAAAACATTATATCTCCCTTAGAGTACAGTTGCCTGGGACCATCGTACTCGAAGCGGTAACAACCAGGAAGGCAGGAGATGAGCTTGAACTGGTCACCCCTGACCGGCGTCAGAAGCCAAAGCTTTGGAGACTTGCCATTGACGGAGCTACCTCTGCTGAACGCATGGATTCTGACAGCAATATTATCCTGGTGCAGGCTGGGAGCCACATGCCACTTTCCCAAAGTATTTTTCCAGTGCATTTCTTTTATCTCCACTGTGTGCTCGGTAATGTGAACGCTGGAGCGCTTAATCATTCGGCCACAAAGGTTAAGCTTTGTGAAATCGTCTTGTTGCCCTTGGATATTCTCATTGCAGAATTTGAGATGGGAAACAGGAATTTCTGCGCCTGGGAGTAGTTTATATCTGCGTCCCTCAAAGCCAAGGCTACGATTGGATAGGGTCTTCTCTAGGACTACGCCGTCCCAAGCATTTTTTAACTTGATGGCTAAATCTGGAAACGTCCTGAGAAAGCTTAGATCAAGCTTAAAAGTTTGTGCTGTTAATCGCCAATCTATAGCCTAGGTAGGGAGTTTGGGCTCCTCTCCCTTAGGTTCAATCCGATGGTTGACTTTGAACTTTGCAAGTAGATTAAACCCACCCTGGAGCAGTAGTACCCGACTCAAGATGCACTAGAGTACCTCGATATCTATGCTGTAGTCGATGGGCAGGAAACTCTTACGGTCGTTCGCATTGGCCTAGGCTGCGACTGACATCGGCTTTGACGGGAAGCGCGTGATGCCCAATACCCCGTAGATAAAGTTGAGAGGATTAGTGGCCTCGACGTTGTGTATACGCAATAAACACTCAACAACGTCAGTCGTTTGCCTTCTAGTGAAAAATTCGTAACACCGGAGGTGTTCCAAACCACTTTTCATTACTTTGGCCAGTTACCTGTATTCGCCTTTAATCACGAGGCGAACCTCTTTCTTTGGTTTCCGTCGGAAGATGCCGCCGCTCCTAGGAACCTTAACCTTAACTCTTTCCTCCGGAATCTATTTGTATATTGATTGAGGTGATAATAAAGGGTATGTCTTGAATTCGTAAGAACCACAGAGTAATCGTAGAGATTGGCTTGCGAAAATCTCTTGCTGTATCTAGAGACGCCTAAAATATTGTGCAGAGTAGACCTATTCCGCCCTAGTGGTAACGAAGTTCAAATCCTGTCCCTCTCCCTGCTTATAGGTGTTTGGCATATCCTAAGTCGTCGCTATTATCACAGCTTCAAGGCGTTCCTGGGGATCGCCAAGCTAAGCGATGGTATTCGTAGCTAGCTTATAGATCTGCAGTATATGTTGGACTTGAATTGCCTTCTCCTGCGTATTACTTTAATTAATACAGACTTGATCCACCCAGAGAAATTCGCTGCTGAAATCGTGGGTACGAATAACCGCAAGAGCATCGTAAAGAGTTGGTGTAATGGGGACTTTCAGTCCGTTGCATACCATACTCGCTGTTTTTTTAGGAGATCCCCAGACGTAGGACAGAGCATTGAATTGGACCGTCTGGTCTTCTCTTCCGCCTTCTGTTCTCAAACCGACGCCATCAAAGACCGGATGAAGTATGTCGGCCGCATAAAGGAAACATTCAATAACATATTCTGGACTTGTGGAGGCCCTTCTCGGTAGGTACAGAATTCGTGTCTGGTCTGGTAGGATTGGCGAGTATAGATTGTTCATTGCGTTGTGGCCATTTGAGTCTCTCGGCTAGACTTATTGGTGTGTGTAAGTGACGGACTACGAGCAAGCAGAAACCGGAGTATTGGGGAGGAGGAAATGAGGCGTGGACAGCCTAAGGACATAACGATGTGCGGGGTCCTATGTTATTAGCAGCTAGGAAAGGAAGGAGAGTAAAGATAGGAAACTATTGGATACAAATTCGGATCGATAGATTTGTGGCTTCAGCCTGGCGCCATGAGTATATGACTTGCAGCAAGGCTCGTGGGCTAAGCGCCCGAATCAGCGGTAACTTTTGAGAATCAAATGTAGTACAGCATTCCCACATCGTCCATTTCACGTAACGACCCACACCATCCCCCTCAAGATAGTCTAGCTGATTTACCTAGTCTTGTTAGCTTGGTGCCTAGCAGTGATAGTACCAAATGCAATGTTTTTATGAATCCTGTTGGGTACTAGTCGCCTATCTTGCGTCTGTGAGCGGAAAACTATCTAACTCTCTCTTAATGTTAGTCCTCTCTTCTATTTTCACCAGTACTGCAGGTTCGATTCCTACACTGGTCTCATGGCTGACTTTCTCCTTATAGAAGCGACAGCCACCCTATGTTGATTTGTCTACCCCGTACGCATACATATATCCTATAGGCAAGAGGGCAGCTATCGCACGCACACATCCACCAACGGCTAACTGCCGCTCAAGCCACGCCTAGCGCCATCGCCAACCACCCTTTTGTCCCGTCCGCAGCACGACGCGAATGCAAATTCAAAGCTCGGAAAGGTCAGAAGTCCGGGGCTAGGGGCCGTGGAGGAAATGGGGCCACCGAAATGGTCCGCGCTGCCGCACTTGCATGGAGGCATCTCTAGTTTGTTTATTGGTTGGTTGGATGGGTGGAATGGGGTGTGGTTGGGGAAGTAGTGGGATGAGGCGCATGCATGATTTATTGGAAAAGTGATGTGGCGCGTGTTAGAGTGAGGGCTGACTAGAGTGGATGGTGGTTAGTGGGGTAGGGCGGGGCTGGTGTAAGGAACGATGTACGTGTGTTACTGTGTTTGGGCGGCCTGCTGGTAAATTTGTTGGGATGGAGTTACTGCGGGTTGAGAGTGATAATTTCCGGGTCGAGCACGATACAGAAGTTTTGTGGTAGGATAGATGAATGTAGTTACGGAAAAGGAAAGTTTAGGGTGTTCAGTGACTATCGATTGGGCTACTACCTAATTAAGGCATACTGCATACCTTCTTTTTTATGCATGATCATGAATGTTCTGCTTTTGGCAAATGGGCATGGACGGAATGAGTCAGTATGAGATCCTCTACTCGCATAAAAAGGAATAACTCATCATGCTATGCAGAGCCGAATTGCTTTGTTTATGCTTTTCCATGCTGCTTAATGGCCACGAACTGGTTTGTGACGAAGGATACTATAAGTATTCTGGATCCAGCTTTTTGTGCATGAAAAGACAAGGTTAAGTAGGATATTTAATGCTGTGAGGTGCAAGGCATTTCCAATTATCTATTTTATACGGAAACGAGTATTTATAGTAGTTCTGCCCTCTCTCTCCTATACTTCTGAAAGATATATCAAATCTTTCTCCGTGTATCGACTTATTATCACCTAGTCGGAAGACCAAGTTAGCCTCGTCATAATTAGTCTATCTCCTTATTACCCTCGCTATACAGGGCCCGGACGTGTTATACGGTTAGAGACTAACTACGCTACGTAGCTTATATATAAGCGCTAGAAGTATATAAATACTTTTAGCCCCCTTCCTTATAGAGTCTAGGCCTATACCTATCTATTATAGGGTTTATTACTTACTAAGCCTTAGACCGAGTAAGGGAAGGATAGTTTATAGTAGTGGCCACTAAGGTAGTTTAAGGAGATTCGAGTATAGAAGTTAACTACCTAAGTATAAGTATTAAAAAGGATATAGTAATAAAGAAAATATATCGAAATTATCTAATTTATAAAGATATTATGCCGGGGCCGAGGGCTATTTTAATATACGTATATAAGGAGAACTATAATACCTTTAGTATAGAGAGTATATAGACTAAATAAATTTACTTTATATATACTAAACCTTTCCTCGCTCTAACTTATAGCTACGAGGTATAAGTATTAACCTTACCTTAATATAGAATAGTTAGACTCCTTATAACTAGTCTATCTTCTTTATTAAGCCCTATTCATTGGCGCTAGCGCGTAGGGGGGGTTATAGGATCGACTACGCCGCTAGGTTATATAGGCTGGCTCGAATAGCTTAAGTTAAGCTAGTCGAGCCATACGTAACTTAGCTTAAATAGCTTAAGTTAAGCTAGTCGAGCCTACGAAGTATAGAGGACTTAGTTATTATATTCTTATATATTTTATAGTTAACTCTTAATATAGATTATATCCTTTAGAATTATTACTAGATTATATAGTCTTATTAGTTATTTAATATATTTTATAAGCGAGTGCGTATTATAAGCGAGTGCGTATTATAAGCGAGTGTATATTATAAGCGAGTGCGTATTATAAGTAAGTACGTACCCTACTAACTTTCTATAACACGTACTCTTTAAACTATTATAGTACCCCTAACCTAAGCCTAGCTAGCTTCTTATAAAGCTAATATATACCTTACTATTCTAGCTCTCTAGTAAAATTAATTTTAGAGCGAAGTAGTTACTATATAGATCTTTAAAGTCTTCTAAGATACGCTCTACCGCTGACGCGCTAGTAAGCCTACGCGACGTAATTACTAGCCTAATTTAAAGAAGCTTATAGAGCTAGAAGAGGAGGTAATTATTAAATATATCCTTAATCTAGATTAACGTAGATTTTCGTCTACGTACGTAGCTATTTATAATATAGCTAATAAGCTACTAGTGTACCGGGGCCGAGGGCCACTTTAATATATATATATAAGGAGGACTATAATACCTCTAGAGTAGGCAGTATCGAGACCTAATGAATTTACTTTATATATATTGAACCTTCCCTCCGCTCTAACCAATAGCTGCGAGTTATAAAGATCCTACTTCCTTCTCTTACTAGCACACTAGCTATATACGGCGTAGGTTAGGTTAGCGTCTACTAGCTATATAACTTTATTAAGCGTACTAATAGTCTTAAGACGCGATTTAATTAAGTCTATAATAGGTAGAGAGCTCTATACGAGGATTCTATATTAATTAAGAGCTAGTTTAAGCTTATAGAGTAGACGAAGGCTAAGAATAGTATTTATAATAAAGACGTCTATAACTTTAATAAAGCTAGCTTTATAATAGGTAAGATTATAACCTAGCTCGTTATAATAAGATTAGAGAGAAGAGGCTAGCTAAAAGCTATTTAGCTAGGTAGTCGCGAGTGGGCGTTAATTATTTAAAGAATTAACGCTACTAGCTAGGCTATTCTACTATTTATTATCTTTACTAGCTAGTATTACCTATCTATCTAGTATAAAGAAGATATTCTACGTAACTAGGCTATTACGGTTAGTAATAACGGCTAGATAACTAATAAGATAGAAGCTAAGTAGCTAAAGCACTTTATTAAGTATATAGATAGTAAGGTAGTAGGGGTATATTAGCTACTTATCTTTAATAGTTATATAAGCTACTACTCTCTTAAATTTTAAGAGCTTTATAAAGAGAATAATATCTATACGCTCTATATACTATCTTATTTATCTTACCTACTATAACTACTTAACGTTAGCTACTTCTTACTATTAAAGCGCGCGTATAGTTATAAGGTTAAGAGTTTAATCTACTACTATATTAACTATATTACGAAGCTCGAGTTTCTACTAGTCTTTAAAGTAGCCTTTAAGTGCTCGTTTATAGTAGCTAATATCTACTTAGCCTTTTAAGGCGTAGACCTTATTCCTCTCTAGCTAGATATTATTCTTTTAAAGCTAGATATATAGCTCTATATACCTACTCCTCTATCTATTATAGAGGCTATCTAGAAGGCTTAAATACTAAGTAACGTACGTAAGCTTAAGGCTTAATTAATAATAATACGTAATCGCGTGCGGCGGTATAAGAGCTTATTACTAGTCTTAATTATTAAAGTAATTAACTAGCTTAAGAAGGGGGTAGAAGTAATAATACTCTTAGCTAAGCTAATACGCGATAGGATTACTAGCCTTAAGAAGGCTAATAAGGTAGTAATAAAGCGTAAGCAGCGTAAGAAGAAGCGGATATAGAAGTAAGAGACTTTAATAAAAGTAGAAGGAGAAGATCTAATTACTTAAAAGGAGGCTAATAAGTAGATAGAGCGTAAATAGCGTTAAAGTAGTATATAATTAGATATTAGCCGCTAGGCTCTAGCGCGCTATATAAGGTATAGAGAGTCTAGCTATAACTTATATATATATAAAAAAGATACTTTAGATACTACTTAGTCTATTATATTAATATCTCTTTATTATATTATAATAGGGTTAAGGATTACGCCTATAAAGATATAGAAAGTTAGTAGGGTATATACTCGCTTATAATATATACTCGCTTATAAAACACGTTATAGAATATAATTTCGTAAATTAATTTATATTTTACTCTCTACGAAGGTAGTTAACTTCTTTACTTAATCTAATTAAATACTACTATGCCGGAGCTAAGGGTCACTTTAATATTTATATATAAGGGGGACTATAATACCTCTAGAATAGACGATATTAAGACTAAATAATTTTACTTTATATATATTAAACCTTCTCTCTACTCTAATTAATAGCTGCGAGTTATAAAGATCCTACTTTTATTCTCTTACTAGTATAAAATAGTAACGCTTATAGAGCTATATAGTCTACTATTAGTTATAGTAGTTAATAGTTAATTTTATAAGTAAAAGAGAAGGTACTAGATTATTAATATAGAAGAGACGTAATAAGACTATAATTATAAGATATAGGCTAATAATAAGAATTAGGGATAAAGTAATAGTCTCTAACAGGGTTGTTAATTACTCGAGTAAGAGTAATTACTCGAGTAATTACTCTTTCTAAAAATAGCTATTAAGTAAATTTAGTTATAAACTTTATATAAACTATAAAAAAAATTACTATTAAGTTAGCTTTTATAATATAGTTAAATTTTAAACTAAAACTAAAGTTATAAGAGAAATATAATATAAAAATTATAGCTTAAACTCTAGTATTATAATAAATATAAGAATTATTTCTAGTTATATAAAACGTTAAATACTAAGTTTATAAAATGAAAGTAAATTTATTTATATATATTAAAGAGTTTTAATAGACTCTATTTTTAGAAAGAGTAATTACTCTAGTAATTACTCTTTACTAAGAGTAAGAGTAATTACTCTTACTAAAAAAAGAGTAATTACTCTTAGTAATTACTCACTACTAAGAGTAAGAGTAATTACTCTTACTTAAAAGTATCAACCCTGCCCTAGACCTAATTAACCTAGTAATAATCTTACTTCTAGAAAATAAGAAAGCGACGCTCTAAGCTCTAGTTAAATTATTAAAACTAAGCCTCGCTCTAAGTTAAATAAGTATAACTAAGCTTATATAATTACGGTATCCTACTTATATAAAGCTAAATTAGAAAGACTTAATATTAAGGTATAGTTTAAAGAATAATTAAGCCATTATCGTAAAGCGATTATAAATAGCGTTAAAGAAGTAAAAGAGAGCCTTATAATACTAGATTTCCTAAACGTAATTAGTATAAAAATCGTACTAGATTAGGGCCGTAAATAACTCTTAACATATATTAAATATACGGCTCTAGATATAGAGCCTACTAAGCTAGAAGATCTTAGAAGAATCTTCTTAGTAATACTTTAGAAATACTAATTAAGGAACGTAACTAATAAAGGATTTAGAGTATTCGCTACTCTTAGAGGTTATACGTAGAATATAAGCCTAGAGCTAAAAGCTTATTCTATATACCCCTATAAGAATTCTACTTAATATAAATAGGCGCCGATTATATACTAAAAGCTAGAGACTATAATTACTAGAAAGTCTCCTTTAGGAAGTAGACTAATTATTATAAAATAATAAGAATATTAGAAAATCCTAGAACGTTTTAATAAACTAGAGTAGAAAGCGCTTTAAAAGCTAGTCTCTAATAAGGGCTAGTTATTTAGAGTAACTCTAAACGGATCGGTAAACTTCCCTAGAGGATTAGTAGTATTAATAATTAACCTACTTCTTATTATAGACCTAATAATTAAACGCTCTAGAGTATTTAGTATAATATTAATTAACGTATATCTACTTTCTAAGAGTACTATATTTAACGGCGGATCAGCCCTCTACTTAGTTAATAATTAATACCTACTTATACCTAGTACCTATACTAAGTTAACCTCTCTAAAAAATATTAAAGTAGGCACTTAAGTGCTCCCGATTAGTAGAACTAGTAATAGGTTACTTATAAAGCTCCTTACTAGTCTATATAGTAAGTATACTAAGGATCTATTACTTAAAGGTATTATAGTAGTAGAGGGTTTCTACGTTAATATTATATCTAAAGCACGTCTAAAGAAGGTAAACGTTTAGTATCTCGGGCTAGATTAGACGTTTAGAATAGATATACTAGAGAGTAATATAATCCTTATAAAGCTTCTTAATAAGTATAATCTTATCTTTTTTAAATATAAACTACTTTCTTTCTATCTAATAATTATAGCCGTAACGACCCTAATTTATAAATTATAAATTAATCTCCCTAGAACGGATTCTAAGTATCTTTAGTATTAACGGTTAGAATATCTAGAGAAATAAGCCTTATAAGTACTTATATATAATACTTAAAACGTTAGAATAGATAGAATAACGCGATAAGACTATATATATTATTTAATTACTTATACTATCTAAGTAATCTCCCGCTAACTAAAAGAGTAATTACCTTAATTATTCTATTATATTTTATAGGACCTTTTTAATATACTAATTAATAGACTATAAGAATAATAGTTACTAATTATTAAAGATAATTATAGCGGAAAGATCTAGGTATATAACCTAATTACTAAAAGACTAAATATAATTATAAGAGTCTTTAAAATATTTTATAATTACGTTTATAATAAGTATAAATATAGGATTATTTTAATTATATAAGATAAAGATATAGCTATAGTCCTATAGTACGGTAAATTAAGGTTTAAGGATTAGACTAATTAATATAGTATTAAATATATAATTACTCTACCCTATATATATAAACTAAATAGAGGGAGTAAATAAGCTAGAAAAGAAATTATTACTAAAGTAATTATAATATACTTAAGCGTAAACCTTCTATTAAAGCTCTAGCTAGAGATAATAGAAGTAGTAGCTTAGCTATATATAATAAGTCCTTCTATAAAGTATAAATAGAAGTTACTAAATTAAGCGCTTAATAATTAGTTTAAGTAGTACTTTTACTAGTATAAGCTAGTAAAGATAAGGGACGTAATAATAGACTTACGTTCTAATTAGAGTAGAATATATACCTACGGCTACTATATATATTCCTTAAATAAGGATTAGATAGTAGGGCTAGATAGATAGGGTTTTAAAATTAATCCTTATAAGTATATCGGGTATCTTATTAGCTATTAAGCCTTAAATATATACTAGATATAGATCTTAATACTTAACTAGGTAATTATAATACGAAATATTATCTTTAATAAATAGAACTTCTATAAAGGGAAATCCGATTAAAGAATTCTAAAGAATAAAGCTCTTAAAGTTGTAGAAATCCTTATTAAGGATAAAATATAAGATTTTAGTAATATCTATAATTATATAATAATTATAGAATAGATAAATAAGTAGATAAGTACTAAAGCTAATTTAAACCCTAAAATCTATTAAGAAATCGAAGGTACTAATTAAGTTCTAAGTAGAGCTATAGTAGGCTAAGCCGTATTAAGTATAGAAAAGGATCTAGTAGGTTTATATACTAATTACTTAGCTAGCGAATAATTAGGAATCTATAAATTTAGAGATTAGCTAATAGAGCTTAAAACGCCTAGAGCTATACTAGAATTAGTATCTACCTCTAGTAATAATTCTATAAATAATTAGTAGAATAGAAATATAATTAATAGTACCTAGAAAATTAATAAACCTAGTAGAATATACTAGTTACCTCTCTACGAGTAAACTTTATAAGGGTTAGAGCTTAAAAGCTCTACTACTATCTCTTAATCTACTAGTAGAGTATCTAATACTAAAGATAAAGTAGAAGCCCTATTAGTACGTTAGAGATACTAAGTCGCTTCTAGATAAATAACTTAATTAAGTAGAAAGTAATAAGAAATAGAACTTAAGCTAGAAATTAATCGAAACTTACTATTATAATATAGGAGAAGAGATAAGAATCCTAATAATTAACTAGAGGGTAGAATAAAGAATAATATTATAATAATATTAATTAGAGATCTATAAAATAATAAATATCTTATATATAATTTTATTTATATATATCTTTCTAGAGCTCTAGAAGTCTAGACTAAGCTACGTAAGTATATTATAATAAACGCCGTTATAATAGCTATAATACTTAAAAGAATATTAAAAGCACTACTAATAATAAAAATTTATAGGAATAAGTTACCTAAACCGCTAACCCTATAGAAGCACCTATATAATTATTAGTTTAGTACTTTATTTAAATAAGTCTTATAAATTAAGATTAACTAACTCCGCTATATAGGTACCTAAGAAGAAATCTAATAATTAAGTAGCCCTAGTAGGCTATTACCGCTTAAATAGATCTAGATATATAAAAATAATTAAAACGGATACTTCTTAAAGTATAAAGTAAGAATTATTATATAAGGAGATCTCTAAGAAAAAGATTTACTTTACTTAATATATACGGTAATACTCGTAGCTAAATTATTCTAATTAGCTATAGTAATTATAGCTAAATTTAATCTAGAGATACTATAATATAATATAGTAGAAGTCTTCCTTTATATATTAATTACGGTAAATAATCTAGTTTACTATAAGCTACTAGATAGATTTAAGAAAGATAGATTATATACTAAACTAAACTAAGCCTTATATAGCTTAAGAGACTTACTACTACTCTAATACTAAGAGTTCTTAAGTACGCTGAAAGTAATTAGCTTAGTTCCCTTAATAGAAGAGCTATATCTATTCTTTAACTAGAATTAAACTATCTTTATACTATTCTATATAGACGATATTCTAC
>Ga0247733_1000326_pt1 | contig 26295 bp, 25 predicted proteins | sample UWRJL043104R2_FD_180932 | JGI IMG/M metagenome (GOLD analysis project Ga0247733, IMG submission 180932) | Plant litter microbial communities from Arlington Agricultural Research Station in Wisconsin, United States - UWRJ-L043-104R-2 | ecosystem: Environmental > Terrestrial > Plant litter >...
GCGCCTGAGTGTGACCCGGAGCCGGCGTCCCACAGCTTGACGGTCCCGTCGTTTGATGCCGACGCCAGCCTCTGGCCGTCCGGCGAGAAGGCTACGGCGTGGACCCAGCCGGTATGGCCCACGAGCGTCTGCAGCAGCGCGCCCGCGCCTGAGCGTGACCCGGAGCCGGCGTCCCACAGCTTGACGGTCCGGTCGCCTGATGCCGACGCCAGCCTCTGGCCGTCCGGCGAGAAGGCTACGGCGCTGACCCTGCCGGTATGGCCCTCGAGCGTCTGCAGCAGCGCGCCCGCGCCTGAGCGTGACCCGGAGCCGGCGTCCCACAGCTTGACGGTCCGGTCGCTTGATGCCGACGCCAGCCTCTGGCCGTCCGGCGAGAAGGCTACGGCGGCGACCCAGTCGGTATGGCCCTCGAGCGTCTGTAGTAGTGACCCGGAGCCGGCGTCCCACAGCTTGACGGTCCCGTCGTTTGATGCCGACGCCAGCCTCTGGCCGTCCGGCGAGAAGGCTACGGCGCTGACCCAGTCGGTATGGCCCTCGAGCGTCTGTAGTAGTGACCCGGAGCCGGCGTCCCACAGCTTGACGGTCCCGTCGCCTGATTCCGACGCCAGCCTCTGGCCGTCCGGCGAGAAGGCTACGGCGGCGACCCCGTCCGTATGGCCCTCGAGCGTCTGCAGCACCGCGCTCCATTTCTCCTTAACCTTTGGCAATCCTTGGACCCATCTAGGGATGTAGTCTTTAAATTGACCTCGTATTATGCTTGTCGTCGGTGCGAAAACAAGGCTACTGTAGGTCTGAAGGGGCGCCTGCTCAATAGCTGCCCGATTATAGAGGACGAATCGCTTTGCGTCGTAGATGAAACTCGAAAGAGAGGGACATTTCCCTAACTAAGATAGTTGGGCTGTTAGCGTAATATCTAACTCTGTGCTAGAAGTATACTTACTGTTGTTAACAAGTCGAGAGACGCGATAGCATGAACCCCTTCTGGAACTTTCCTTAACCACCCAAGGGCCTCGAGCCAATGAAGGAGATGCTTCTGCAAGAACTGGTGCACTTGGTCGTTGTCGCTAGGCTGGGTGCCGCCTTTCTGGAGATGCTGGATCCAGTACAAACATGCATACTGCAGCTCTGGGGAAAGGCTACGCTCTACCTGGATTCTCCCTATGTCGACTGCAAGCATGCCGGGAGCGCCCGCGCCACAGATGTCTTGCTTGAGTGAGGTGGTCATAAGCCGGATGCAGCCATCAAGGAGCTTACGATGCGCTTGTTCCTCATCTACCCAAAAGCTGGTGCCGCATCTTTCTTTGTTAAGTAGGAAGTCGCGAAACGAAGGGTGATGCAACCGAACCGGGCGGCCGGAGTCTGCTGGAACATCTAGGATCGAGTGAAGTTCATACAAAGTATGATGAATCCCGCCAGCAGAGACATCAAGTAAGCTGGCTAACGAAGATGCAGAAAGCGGCGAGAATAGAGTAACAATAGCTCCTAGAGTCTCTCTCATCAACTTATACCATTTACGCTTCTCTTGCTTCTTGTACTTGTGGATAGGACTGTTGAGAACTGTAAGGTATATGCTGTTCAGTCGCCTTTCGGGTATGACGGCACCGGTATCGTCTGGGTCGGATTCTTCTGCAGAAGACCCATCGTTAGACGCGTCGTCAGTGGAGGAGGCATTCTTGAGAATGGTGTCTAGTCGGTCAGCAACAAAGTGACCGCCTTCTCCAATAAAGCGGCAGGCTGTTGCGGCCCAGATGAACAGCCCACTTGCGCTCTGGACTAGGCTTCCGATGATCTTCGCGCCCGGCCAGCTGGCATCTAGATGATGCTCCTGCCCACATAGCCTGAGTTGATATTCGATGAAAATAGCGATATCGTGGCTAACAACTGACGGGGATATGCCGTGAAGCGCGAAGTCGTGGTGCTCTGCATTCGGTATTTGACAGAATCCGTACCGAATCGGAATTTCGGGTCTGCTCGTCAGAAACACGCGCAGCCGGGCCGTCTTCAACGAGCGAGCCTCGGCCAAGAGCTGCACGATGATCTTGATGTTATTGTCGTCATCGCACTCGTCAAGTGCATCGACGGCTAGAATATACGAATGGCGGCCGCTGCCGTCTAACTTTGCTAGCGGGCCCAGAATGAGTTGGCGCCATTGGTCGCGGAGAGACTGGCTCGCAATGTCGGTGCGCTCTGTAATGGCGTTGCAAACGTGCGGATGGAGGGCCGGCACGTTCCGCGCAAGCTGGACGGCAATGCTTGTAACGAACTTGGCGGCATGGCCGACGTCTCCGCCGCCTCTTGAGAAGAAGAAGCTAGCCCCAAGACGGCTTCGGTCAAAGTGCCGGCGGGCCACAGTGCGCGCAATCGTCGACTTTCCCGTGCCAGCCATGCCGTACAGCCAGAAGATGCACCGCTCATCCTGCCCATCAGCCCAGTTGTATATCTCCTCGAGAAGGCCGACGCGCGTGTCAGGCAGGCATATGGTTTCGTGTTGCTTCGAGTACGAATTGAAGAGGGCGTCGTCGGTATGTGGCAGGTGCTGGAGTGGGTCTTGTGGCGGATACTGGGGTGGGTCCTGTGCGTTACTACACCCATCAGCAACCATGGTCTGGCCGCGAGGTTTCAGCGGCGCTCACTGTACAATGTTGTCTCCATATACATTCAACTGGCCAACCTGGGAGCCGATTCTACTTCGCTCGTTGGCAAAGCTGACAGGCTGACGGTCTACGGGCGTGCCCATTCTGGCCGCAGACAAAAGCTGCTGCGCGTCGCGGGTGGGGCATGAAGGGAGGAAGTAGCTCAGAAATCGAGCATGCAACGGTCAACATACGCCGGCGTCCTGCGTGGAAGTCAAAGCCAGACGCAGCCCCCAAGGCGCGTCGCAAGGCAGCGTTGGGGCGCGGACCCCCGCAGCTGAGAGGGGTTGACCGGAGTGGCGCAGCTGCATCGCAAGCGCAGAGCGTTAGTTATCATCCTAACGTGTGTCGTCGAATCTTCCCCAGGTTCCCCGTTGCGGTCCGCCACAACATTAGCACCATCGTGTCTTCTGCAGATCTTTAGCAACTTACCATCCCCGTACCCCTAGATAGGCCCCGTGATGGAAGCCGGAGGTCTCGCTGTCGGCATTGTCACTCTTGCAAACCTCTTTAACAATGCCGTGGACTGCTTCGAGTATGTCCAACTCGGCCGCAACTTCGGCACCAACTTCCAAACCAGCCTGCTGAAGGTGGAAAACGCAAGGTTGCGACTCTCGCGCTGGGGCCAGGCTGTTGGTCTAAGCGGCGATCCTAAAAACGCTCCATCTCTGCAAGCGGTGGCGATAGCGGCAGGAGACACGCCCAAGGCTGAAAGACTGCTGGGACAGATATTGAATTTGTTTGTCGACGCCGAAGGAGTGTCTACGAATTACAAGAGCCGCACAAGAGCGGACGACCCCAGCCTGACGGTTCTCGACGTACGCTCAAATATGGATCCTTTAAGCCAATCTCTGTACGAGAAGATGCGTGACCTATCGAACAAACGTCAGAACAGAACCCCGCTACGCCAGAAGGTGAAGTGGGCACTGTACGAAGAGAAACATTTCAAGAGATTGATTGACGACATTGTTGACCTAGTCAACAACCTCGTGCGGGAGTTTCCAGCGGTCCAGCAAGAACAACAGAAGTTGTGTAAGCTAGAGGTCTCCAACATTGGCACGGATGAGAGTCTTTCTATCTTGAAAGATATTGCTGCCGCTCAAGATAAGGACCTCGAGAATGCCATCTCGGAGGTCTTGCCAAGTGTCAGTATTCTCTCGTCTCAGTAAACCTCTGTTCAACGGCTCATTTTCGTCTAGGGCAATGGGAGCACCATATTCAACAACAATAATAGCAAGATTGGGCAGATAATAGGCATAGCGCATGTTCATGGCACGCAGAACTTCACTGTATCGTGATGGGATGTTCTGGCACCGACAGCGGACAAGGATTTCATTTGTATGATGACAACTCTCTGCATTCAAAGTTGCGGATTGAGGAAATTGCAGACATTCTTTTGACACAAAATATGTGCTAGTACATCCAGATCACTACAGTTTCTAGAGTACTGGCGCAATCGCGTCCTCTGCAAGTGGCATTTTGCTCATCTGCACCACCTCGTCCGTGGTCTCCAGCACATCTGGCTCTGGCTTTAGCGCGGCACTTTTGCGCTTCTTGCCATGTTTTAATTTATCCGTACCCGCTCCCCTTGCAGTCCCAAAGAACATCCGAGTTAGTTTTTCAGTGAGCTGTAGCTTCGTGGGACACTCTGGAAACCTAGTAAAACTGGCCGCCCGATCTCCAAATTTGTGTCATGTTCCATTCGCACCCTGCTACTTGCTAAAGTCGGCCGCCTATCACCTCAACAAGGAAAATGTAGATCGGGATCCGTACTCAGCAAACGTCACAGTCACAGCCGCGCCTCCGTCCCCTTAGCCCCCTCCCAACTCTCCGCTCCCTTGAAGAAATGCACTTTCCTCCCCTGATGTCTCCTCTTCAACCACTCCCTCGTACTCTCTCCCGCACCCTCCTCTTCATCATCTCCAGCCACGTCATCTACCAACCCTCCCTTTACCCTCTCCATTCTCACTTCGTACTCCGGCCGTGAGAAATACACCAAACTATACCTAACCAAGCTCTCCTGCAGCCCAGGGGGTGCAACAACACGATGCAAATTACTTCTCAGAATCCCCGCGCTGAACTTCACCATCGCGTCGCCGAGATTGATAATAGCGCAGTTGCGCATGGGACGAACGTAGACCCAGTCCGGGGTGTTGGGGAGGAGCACTTGCAGGCCGCCGATGCGATTGAGCAGGATGGTTAAACTGCCGAAGTCGGTGTGTTCACCTAGGGCGTGCGAGCGTTGCGATTCTGGTTGCGGCGGCGCGCGGATGAAGCGAATGTGACAGCCTGAGGGTGAAGCAAGGCGGTGTATGGATGCGAATGTTGAAGGGGGTAGATGGAGTGATGTGGCTAGAGAGGTGAAGAGCGTAGTTAGAATGGTGTTGTTGGCATGGATATAGGATGCGAGGTGTTCACGATTTGCTGTTATAAGGTCTGGTGCGGGGATTTTGGAGCTGATGGAGAGGATGTCGTCTTTGGAGATCTAGTTGTTTGTTAGGTACTGTTGCTGTATAGCTTTGATAACCAACATTATAGATCTCATTCCTGTCCCGCGTCCCTTTCCCATCGATAACCTCCGCTCCCATCCCCTTGTACCCGAAATAACTCCCTTCAGCAGCAAAATCGTACCTGCGCTTTTCATCCAGCGGAAGTGCAAAGAATTGTTCAATGAGGTCGAACATGTCGTCTGACCCGTGGAGTAGCGTTTCACCGGCTTCGCAGCCGCTCAGGTCAAGATAGAAGAAGCCCAGCGACTTGCTGGCTTCGAATAGGCGTGCGTGCTCTTCTTTGCCATTGTTGAGGAGGCGTTGGAGGTTGATGGTAACAAGGGGTGCTGTTGGAACGTCGTCGGGGAAGGAGGAAAAGAGTTCTGAGGTGTGCGGAGGCATTTGGGGGCGTGTGGCGAGTGTGCGGCCTGGCAAGTACGTTTTTCGCAAATGCTCCCACTCAACTGATAAGTCCCATTGATGAACCTCGGCAGTTTATGTCTCTCCATCATCCATCATCCATCGCGCGACAACCAAGGCCCTAATTTCTGCCGCATCGACGATCTGCTGTCCATCTCAATTGGTGGAAATACCCCGGATTTATAGAACCGATTGCTACCGTCGCATTTGGGAAGACAAGCATCATCGCCACATCCACTTGTGATATCTTAGTACGTCTTGGTACATGAGGCAACGGTTTTCCGGGCCTTGGCTTGGGGTTATGACGGAGATTTTGGAGACGTGGAATCTGGGGAACGAGAGGTAGCGTGGGGAGTTGCGAACGGTACCCCGCGACATTACTTGGCTACTTGGCGATGGGTTGGATAAAGCTTGCGACAGCAGTACCATTTCAAAGATATCAAAACATATTTGCTGGTTTTACGAGATTAGGACTCCATCATGGCTCTCGAAAAGGCCAATGCGGCGGAAGAGGTGGAGCGCATAGCTCTCTCCTCCCACCTCGTCGACGACAAAAAAGCCACTCATCTGAAAGCCGAACTCCAAGCCTCCAAACAAGGTGGTTTCATTCCCTCGACCCCAGAAGAAAAGAAATACAGCAGAGCACTGAATCGTAAATTCGACCTCTTCATTCTCCCCTTCTGCGTCATCATCTACATGTTCAACGGCCTCGACCGCAGCAACCTCGGAAACGCGCAAACAGACGGCTTCACCACGGACTTGAACATGCGGCCCGAAGCCATTAATACCGCCACGAGTCTGTTCTTTGCGACTTTTGTACCGTTGCAGCCTGTTTCGGTCATGATTGGGAAGAAGGTCGGGCAGTCGACGTATTTAGGCATCATTGCTTTGGGGTGGGGAATTCTGACGTTGAGCCATGCGTGGGTGAAGACAGAGCCGCAACTGATTGCTGTGAGGCTGCTCATCGGTGTGTTTGAATCGGGGTTCTATCCAACATGCGTCTCCTACCTCTCCCTCTTCTACCCTCGTTTCGACCTCGCCTTCCGCATCGCACTATTCTATGGATCTTACGCAATCGCAGGCGCCTTTGGTGGTCTGATTGCCTACGGTTGTTTCAAGATCGATGGCGCTATGCATGGATGGCAGTACCTTTTCATCATAGAAGGGGCATTCACCATCGCGATAGCAATCGTTACACCGTTCTGGTTAGCCAAGGCGCCAGGACAATCATGGTTTCTTACAGCGGAGGAGAAAGAGTTTGCGGAGAGGAGAATGGTGCTTGATTCGAGTGCGAATTTGGACTCGCGGTTCAAGTTGTCGAAGAGGGATGTGGTCGAGGCGGTCACGGATTGGAAACTTTGGGCTGTGCTGCCGTTCAATGTTCTGGCCAGTGTGGCGCCGCAGGGTTTTACGATTTTTATGCCGATTGTGATTAAGGTATGTCTCTTCATCTCATCTCATCTCATCCCACAGCAGCGGAAAGGAATGAACAGGTTGTTAACACATCCCAGGGTCTTGGCTACTCAGGCCCAACAGCAAATCTCATGACTGTCCCACCATATGTCATAGGCGCCGTCCTCCTCCTCCTCTTCGCCTACTCATCCGACCACTTCCGCGAACGCACAACGCACATCCTCGCCGGCCTCCTTCTCGTCCTCATCGGCCTAATAATGGCGTTCTCCATCCCTCTTGACGCCCCGGCAGCCCGCTATGGCGGTATAATAGTCCTCCTGTCAGGCACCTTCATCGCATCCCCCATCACCGTGGCTTGGCTAGCCGGCAACACGCCCGAACCCGGTAAACGCGCCATCGTACTCGGTATCAACGGGTGGGGCAATTTGGGCGGCATCATCGGCAGTGAGTTGTTTTTAGCGCAGTATGGACCTAGTTATGTGTGGCCGCTCAAGGTGACGACGGGGTTGGTTGCGGTGGCGTTTTTGGGGTATGCGGGATATTATTTTGAGCTGAGGGGGTGGAATAGGTATAAGGGGAGGAAGATTGCGGCGATGTCCCCGGAGGAGATTGAGGAGGAAAACACGAGTGAGGTGAGATACGCGGATAAGAAGTGGACTTTCGTGTACGGGGTATAAGATGCGTCGATGTTTGCACTATTTAGACCAAGAACGCCATACCTTCACGCTTCGAATCGTCCCTCCAGAAGTCATCAAAATACTCAACTCCCATTATCCAACATAAGATAATCCCGAGATTTCTTCCCCTCGTCAATCCACATGTCAAAGCTTCAGGCGTATACTATAACATATACTCTTCCTCCAAACTTCTCTACTCAGACTTTGCTCCCTTGACCCTCTTCTCACCACCCTCCCAATACTTGCCCAACAACCCCGGCCTGAACCCCAAAACATACACCCTCCAAAGCGCCGTCGGAACCAAACACGCCACGCCCCCCCACGCCATCCCGGTGCTAAGCGCAGCCTCGCCCCTCCCCTTCCCCAACTCCGCCAGCAAAACCGGAATCAACGCCGCCTCCCCCAGCCCTAACAAAACATACGTCGGTCGTCGACTCTCGATCCCGTTTCGAGTATTGGTGGCGCCGATCAGTAGAGCGGAAGTCAGTCCGAATACGACTATGCCGCCGAAGAATCGGGCGAAGAGGATGGTGGCGGGGGTAATGTGGGAGGGGTTTGCGAGGAGGAGGGAGAGTGTTGGGCGGGGATGTGTTATTAGGGGTAGCGTAAAGAGGTTTAGAGTTGCTTCGAGGAGGAAGGCGAAGCGGATTGGGGAGCCGGGTTGTGAGGGGTCTGGGGTGATTGGGGGGTTTGCGGCGGGGGATTTGGAGGTCATTTTGGGAGTTGGTTGAAGGCCGAGTCGAAGGGTTTGGAACCAATTGTACTCAATTTGATATGGTTTGAGTGATACGGCGGGAAAGAGAATAGGATGGTTGCTAAAATGACTGTAATCGTTGAAATTAAAGTAGAGTTATGGTTGTCGGAGGACTTTTGGTGTGCTGGTAACATTGACGTCATCGTTCGTGAATTCGTATACATGTAGGTTTGGCATCATCGGATGCTATTTACACCGTGCATGGGGATCAGCGCGAAAGCTTGGAAAGCCCGCTCGTTATATGCTACTTTGATTTTGCTTCGAAACGAGTACAGTGTATATGCCAAATGTGAACGCTAGTTAGCGTGTGATGCCAGTTGTTTGAGTTCACTGTCCATCAGCAATATATCAATCTTTAAGCCTTTTGCTGTCCGAGGTCAGAAGTGGAGAGGACGAAGAGTGTTCGAAACCCCCTCTTTGACGACGCAAGGTTCTGTGTGGTGTCGATTTCACGGCACGTTTTGCGGCACAGGGGCCAAAGTGTAAACCAAGAATAATGATACATTAAATTCTACGGTACCTTACCAAAACTGCGAATGCGTATTCTTCCTATCCCATCCCGTGCATACTATCCCACCTGTTTCTACTTTCGTACCATCCAGCACAGCCTCGGCCGACTCAGCCCACCACTTCACCCCTCCTACCCTCCACCTCGGCACCAGGGCTCTCTTCTCAGCATCCACCTCTCCTGTCTGAGCACGTGCGACGTAACTTACGAAGTCTCCGTGCCGAGGGCTGAACTTAGCGCCATTGGCGGGATGCCTTAAGACGTCGATTACGGTAGAGCGCTCGGGATGGGAAGACTTCGGACGGGAAGACCTCTTGAGAACAGAAATCGGAGTGGCTGCAAAGAAGAAGACCGGTTTAGTAAGCTGGTGATAGGCGCTGGTGTAGATGAGAGAGATGGGGTGATGGCTGTTGCGCAAATCATTGAATTACTATGAGGGTGTTGGGTATAAGCGAGTGCGCCCAAATGCACAAATGAAGGTGAGTATGTACAAAACGAAAGCCGTGCCAAATGACCACTATGCGGATGAATGAAACAATGCATCGGCTATTCGATAATTACAACGATGTACCTGCGGTAGATTCGGCCGAAGCGTCTATCTTTGCGGTTGCGTACCGTCTCCAGACAACTCAGCCGTATGCGACTGGCCGACAGCAGGACCAGCCGCACTCGTACCACCAAGCTCGGCCGCCATGTGCTGGCTCGGAGCTGCGCCAGCGTTGTGCGCATGTTTGTTATCTGGGGCATAGGCGCCTGCGAACCCGCCTTGTGATGGATCTTGTGCAGGAGGGGAATATGGCTGCGAGTACTGGGGCGCGGGTGAAGTCGGCGCATAACCTTGCTGGCTATACGGGTCGTTGGGGTTGAATCCGGGAGATGGTTGTTGAGCGTAGCCCGTGTTGGTAGCCATTTGCGGCTTTGCGTCAGTGACGCCCGGGGGAGGGCCCATGACGGCAGTCCCGCTTTGCGACAGGTCTGTTTTCTTGCTCTTCTTCCGACGCATGAGGAGGAAGACGAGGCCGGCGATGAGAGCGATACCGAGGATGGGTCCGACTACGGCACCGGCGATCCAAGCTTTCGACTTGGACTTGCCTGACTGGGAGCCGGGCGATGGAGTTGGTGTCGAGGTGATTACAACACCGGGAGATGGGACTGATTCGGCTGCGCTTCTTGTCAGCAGTTGTGGGGAGAGAAGATAGGGGATATGACTTACAAAGTTCTGACTTGATCTCTGTGGCCGTGGCAGGCACTTTGCGGTAGTAACTCCAGTTCACTGATGAATCTCCGCAGATGATGTCAGTCTTGGGATTCGAATCACCAAATGACTCGAAGATGAACGCCGTGTTGCAGATAGAGGCAGCAGTATTATTGTAGTTCTCCGTGCTGTGTGAACGTTAGACATGTTTGCGTGGAGTGCCGGGAAACATACCAAGCAATGGTGGTCGTGGTGCTACCCAGCGGGTAGATCTGAGATCCCCGAACGCAAGCCGTGGGAGCCGGACAGCTTTTTACAGTCTCGGGACAACATTGGCCCCAATCCGAACTCTGATACCAGGTAAGTCCAGGGTCACAGTCTTGCGAATACCCTAGGAGTGTGTCAGAAATGCTCGCAACATCAGCGAAAAGTCATACATGTGCTGTCGCTCTCAACATAGCCAATGAAGTTCGAGCCCAACTGCCTGGGGAGGAGAGCAGGAGCAGTGATGGTAGGGTCCGCCGGCGCAGCATGGGCCAGCATGGCCCAGGCAATGGCCGAGAGGAGGGTGATGGGAAGTTTTCCGGCCATGATTATCGGTCAGAAGCGCACCTGTGATCAATGGGAGAAGCCGACAGCTAACGCGAGGGAGGCCGGCGAGATGTTAAATAGCGACCTCGGTTTTGCGGCTGTGGGTATCGAATGGTACACAACAAAGCCACCACATTAGCTTCTAGCCTAAGCCTCTTCCTATTGCCAACGGAAGGCGTATCCACACGCGGCTGGGGTTACAGCCAGTGAGAGCTCGATGTTGGTCGAACCACACCGGTCAGCCGTGAATGGTAGGGGATGCCTTTCTCGGTAAGGCCGTCTCCCGTAGTGGGACCATACTGAATCAAACGGGAATTGAGGATGCTTGTGGGGCTACTTAGCGCAAGTTAAGCTCTCTGTCCAGACCTATGCCGCCTGGAGCGATGGCGACGCTATGCAATCAGTTCCATGGCTCGGGCGCGGGAGCTGAAAAGAGGTGCGAATTCGTTACAACACCAAAGGCCGGCGTCATCTCGACCACACAGCGCTCTGCAAAAGAATCGTATGGCGCTCAGCTGGCATGCCGTGTAACCTATAGCAGTAGGGCGCAGACAGAACCCGCAACGCCAACAGCGCGTTTTGGAAATTTTTAGCGAGAATACGAGTGATTAACGCCGAAGACAGGAAAGGGACGCGGATCGTGGGTCTAATTATAAAAGGTTTGGGTCGGTTCCGGCGTAATGTCGCACCGACTCTCTTCGCGTGGGAATGAAGAGATTCAGCGGAGGGTGAAGAGCTTCGAGGCAGGTAAGTCTACAGTGTTCGTCTTTTGAGAAGAGTCGGGTCGAGTCGGGGTTTATGAGGCGGGGAAGGGAAGCTGAGTCAGTACCCGTAGTGAGGGCAGTGGAGTGCACGGACACCCTCCCGTCCCGTCTCACGTGCGATGGAGCAAGAGCGGCACAGACCTGATCACCATTCGAATGCTTCTTGCCTGTACGGACTGCATCTGGCATTCGTCCATTATGCCTCGCGTTGAAGCGCGACCGTTACTGTCTGTTGCTGTCTCTGACGGTTGCCCTGCATGTCGCGTCTCGATGTCGGCAGCGATATCCAAGGATCACGCGTATCAGCAGCCCCCAAAGAGGGCAGGTATCATGTCTCAGTTGTAAAGAGCCTCCTCCCTCACGACCTTTCACGAAAGTCATCCGTTCCCACTTCACTGATCTATACATCGCAATGCTCCCCTTAAAACGCCGCAAGCCGCCGGTAAACGCGCATCTCGAACGACCATGTTTCGACGAGCTGCCCGTAGACGTCCTCATATTGATCTTCTCGCAGTGCCGCATTGACGAGCTCCTCGCCCTCCGTCTGACCAACGCAAAGGCACGTAACTTAATCGCGCAGTATATTACGACCATTGCGCCACGTGTCGCCCGCTCGACCTTCCCGCTCGGCTGCCTCCTCCTCACGCCGCCTGACAACCCGAGCGCATACACATTGGAGTGGCTCAAAGGCCTCATCCCTCAGCACCTAGCGGCCATCTTGGTAGACAGGCACCGATTCTCACACGAGTGGGTACAGCCGCGGTACGGTATTCCGGCCGAAGATGCGTACGGCGAGGCTCTGCGTGGACGAGTCGCGAACGGGTGGAGGGTGCTGCGGCGCTTCTCGCAGATATCGGAGGAGGTGTACAGCTTGGAGGCGAGGGACGTACTGAAATCGACAGCGGACTTTGCGTGGAAGGTAGTGCATCCGTCGCGCTACAAGTTCGAGGTGTTTCGGCAGAAGGAGGACCTGATTCTGGAAAGGCGCTTGCAGTACATCAGCGAAATCTCGAACGACTTGGCGAAAGACTACAAGCTCATGTTCATGCTGCTATCTTCCGCGTTCCGCATCTCCATCTCTAATCTTGGAGACGACCACAAGCCGTGGATCTTCGATTGGAGTTGCGGCATCGACGGGCAACGACTTCTGCGCAGAGGGAACTCTTGGCTGACGTGGTTCGTGCTTCATGAGGGACCGCAGCTGTTCTGGGATCAGTGGTGGATGCTTCCTCCCGATGCGCTTTCGACGAAGTACCACATCCGCGACCGGTCCATCGAAGCCTGGTTTGGAAAGACCAAGATCGTGCCTGAAGACTTCATACGCCAGTTTATTCCGAACGACTGGAACGACGTGAACGGGAAGTGGCATAGTGTTCAACGCGACTATGCGCACAGAATCCAGCGGGCGATTGAAGAAAAGGTCGCATCGTCGTCTGATTTCACATCTGTGAATCCCATCTTGTACTTTACGCAGTACGCGGAATGCCGGCAGCTGAGAGAAGAAGTGGGTATCCCAGCGGCGCCCGAAACGTTATCGCATGTTCCTTTCCACATTGACTTTCGATGTCCGGAGGAGCTGTTCAAGAAGTTTTGTGTCATTCGAGACGAGAAGGCGGTCGCTTTGGCTGCTCAACCATCGGCCCGGGCGTAGAGCTGAGAGTTTGTATATCAAAGACCGAAGCTATCTAGAAATTTGAATCGTATGTAGGACACGCTTTTCGGCTTAGTGTTTCCTTGCGTCAGATGCGTCCATCTTCGGCTGCAAGGGTATACAAAAAAAACTCATGAAGTTGTGCACTCCAAGATACATTCGTATAGGCGGCACAGATCTTCCTTTGGACTGCTCCTTCCAGCTAGTGCACGCCCGAAACTAAGTCCGTACGAGGAATCGTAATCCACTCTAAGCGTCAGCATTCTCGAAATACGCTGGACTTCCGACGCCTCAGCGCGACCTACGCACGCCCCCGACAGCACGCTCGTACTTTTGAAATGAGGCCGTAACGAGTGCACGCGGTGGCCAAGCAAGGAGAATCTGCGCATATTACTGTGCATGTTGCATGCAGTGGAGCGACTTTTTTTTCCTTTCCCCCCGTCGTAGTGGCAAAACTGCAATGCAGTATGCAGGAGATCGTCGCCTTGGATCCACGGGTGGGGAGGGTCGTGGTCGTCCCGCATTCATATTAAGGTCCTGCAGCCGATGCGAAGGGGGCAATGGGCGTAACGGTTAGGTGGGGTTAGGATGGGGTGTCGAGTGCCTGAGGGCTGTGTAGCGTGCGAGGTGCACATCGTCTGGTCGCCTTCGAGCGGCCACAACCCTACTTTCTGGTTTCATCGCAGAGTAGATCACAGCGCAACGCCCTCTGCAGCGGTCACACGGCACCATGCTCGCCTGGTTGTGGCCAATACCCATGGACGAACAGGGATGAGGTGAGGGGCAAGCGTTTTGCAGCTGCATGTTCTAGGGCTGTTCTAGGGTCGTTAGGCGAACGAGAGCTGGGAATGGAGAAACGCTGGGATGGCTGGGAGCCTGTGGGTGCAGCCTTTGTGTCGAGTAGATGGCATCCCAAGTTTGCTTGAAACGGCCGGAGGCGAGTATGGGGTCGGAGGACGGGTTACATTGCGGTCGGTGGGTGTGGGTTGCAGCAGACCACGTCGCCAGAGCCGAGATGCACGTGATCTGGATGGCTATAATTAACTCCCCTCTGGCCTAACAGCTGCTAGTTTGGGGTAGATAGATCAGCGTGCGCCCCGGCCCTAGCAGTTCGCGGCAAAGATGATCGAGCTGGCCAAGATCTGACGGCGCCCCAGGGCTCCAGGGTTCACACACGGTTTCCTCGAGACACATACACTTACTCACGCACGCTGCCGATGCTCTGTGATGGTTCCCTCCTTTGTGCATATTGCGTAGCAGCGACGAGTCTTGCCGGTACTATGTGAGATGGAGGCGCGCCAGATCTCCTAAGAACCCACGCTACCCACCTGGCCCACCGACGTTCGCACTTATCGACAACCGTCCCGCACCCCGACGCCTCGCTGCACGGAAGATGGTGGGGAGGAGGGCTCCGCTCGACGAGGGCCACCACAGTCTGGCGATCCGGACCGACTTCAAGGGCAAGCAGCGCGTTGTAGACGGCGGTCATGGCCGCGGTGGTGATGGTGGTGGTGGTGGGCTAGCTGCGCGGGCCCTCGTCAGCCGCCCGCGTACAGCGTCGCTGAGCTCTGCGGGCTCAGACGCAGACGCAGACGCAGACGAACAGGTGCACACCCATCTGTCCGCCTCGTCCGCCGGCAACACGGACATCTCCTCCACCTCTGGCATCTCTGGCATCTCGGCCAACTCGACGGCGCGCACCTCGGCCATGACAGACGATGAAAGGCCCAGCGCCGTCGTCGCTACCACCCCCTCCCCGCACGCCCACCCAGCGCTCACCGTCCTGGAACTCGTCTCCAACACGGCATCGTCGTCAGCGCTGCCCGACACCTTCGACTTCAACGTCTCGCGCAAGGGGAATTTCGTCGCCGTGTTTTCGTCCTCCAACATTTGGCTCGTGAAGACCACTCAGCTGCCGCGGCTGTGGGCACGGACATTGCAAGTGAAGCGCAAACCTGTTGCCATCGACATCACCGAAGACGGTTTTCTATTGGCAGTCTTGTCGCGGCCATCACAGGTCGATCTGTATGAGATCCACGGGGAGCAGGACCGCCAGATCAAAAAGAGAAGGACCATCATGCTAGTGCAGGAGGCCAGCTCCATAGTCATCTCGCCCGACGGCCTCATTTTGATCACGGGAAACAAGTTTGGCATCGAGGTCATTGCTATCGGGCTTGATGCGCCCGAAACGAGTCGACGCACCTTCTCAGGACCTGTGGGCGACACGCTTGAATTTTCAGATGATGGTCGCACACTTCTCGTTACTAGCTATGCGCGAAAGTCTGGCGGCACTTCTCTGTTCATACTCCCTGGACTCTACGATGGACCGCTCAACGAAGAAGGCGAGCCCGAGCCACAAGCCCCCGAGACCGTCTGGACTGGCTCGGTACTCTTCCCTGAAACGACCAAGATTGCAAAACAGGCAACATTGCTCCCAGATGCGGATACTGGGCAGGTCAACGAGCTGTTTGCTTTCAATTCGCAGGAGGATACGTGGGGTGTCTACGATATCGCGAGCCAGCGATTCACCCAGCGGAAAATGTTTCTTCCCGACCAGCAACGATGGACGCGGTCCGAGTTCATTGACGATGCGATGCCTGCTGTCTCACCTAACGCTGACCTCGCAGCTGTTGCTCTGCGAATGCGCGGCACCACTAGCATCTGGATCTACCAGGTTCCGGAATGGGACTTTAAGTGTACCTCCAAGACCGAACAATCGCCTATACAGCCGTGCTTTTGCATTCCTATTCTGAGCGAGGGTTCTGACAGGTACCAAGAGATTTGCGCCCTTCGATGGGTGACTATCGACGCCAACGTACAGCGACTTGTAGCAGTGGGGAACTCGAACACTGTCCCTGCGAACGAAGTACCCGGAGCTCCAGCAGGCTCCAAAGGCGTTTTCATTGTTCTTGATTTTGACAAGTCAAAAGCCGCTGGAAGTCCTGTGCCATTGCCCACCAGAACTGAGTACGATCTGGACCCTCTGTGCCCCGGTGAGATGCTACCCGAAGGCTCGATCGACTTCGAACGAGAAGTGGAATTGGTGCGGACCAGAACGATGGCGCAGCGAAGAGCACAAGGAGGCGATTCAAGACGAGTTTCAAGGGTTGGAACAGCTCCCGGTCGCGCTCACACAACGGCTAACCGCGAACGGCCTGTCTCCTCCATTCGCCAACCCATCGAAGACGACGAGGAGCTAACAGCTGAAGAAGCGCAGGCTGCTTTCGAAATGCCCTACGACAACCAACAGCCAAGATCCCAATTGTCCCTAGCACGAGCAGCAACCGTTGCCGCCGTTTCGCCTGCAAACCGCCGCCATTTACGAGCTCTCCCATTCAGGCCACTGGAATACCGTCGAGCTGATGGTCTTCGCGAATTCCTACACGAAAGCGATGCCGACAATTGGGTTCCACCACCTCCTGCATATACTGCAACTGCCGAAGCAGCTCACAGCGTCAGTCTGAGCCATCCAACAGGCGCTCCGGTACCGTCCACCACCATGAGCCGTCCCGATACAGCCTCAGGCATACCACCCGTGCCAGCGCTTCCACGACACATCCGCCCCGCGCCTATAGTGAGACCCAGCCATCCCTATCAATCTCGCGGCTCCTTCCAATCGCAATCCTCCACAGATCTAACCACACCCGCATCTCCTCGCGTCTCACCACCACGCATGCAAACACCACAAACGCGACGCCCGTCTCTCCTCCACCCATCAACCTTTCCTAGTCCGCAACCAGCAGCATCAGGCCGCCGACGAAGTTCAACAACGCAATCGCCCATCTCACCACCAGTCTCAAACGCCCCACCGCTCTCCAACCCAAACCAATCCGCCTACAATTTCACATCCTCCCTCTACACCACCTCACGGCCGAACACGCGCCCCCGCCGCGCCATCGAGAGCTCTGTCGATCTACGCCCCCCGCCTAGTGTTGATCCTTCGTCCGGTCGTCGTGGGTCCGCCCCTGGCACGTTCGCCCCACGGCGTGCTCTTCCTGCAGGCGCCTCGCCCAATCGCGCTAGCATGCCAATCACGAATCTTACGCCCCCTGTGCGCTCTGGCGCTCGTCGGGCCATGCTACCCCGCCTCAGCACGTTTGGCGACTCGGCCGTGAGGAGGGAATCGGAGCCATTTTCGGCGCCGCCGCGGACGCAGAGCAGAGCTGTGATGCGGGTTGATGGAAGGGGTGGTATTGGAGAGAAGGAGAAGAGTCCTAAGTCGAGAGGGAGAATTGGGTGTGTTGTCATGTGAGGACGGTTCTTAACTGTCTAGTGTTTGTATCCATTTCTGTCCTTCGAGGAAGAGATTTGGCGCTGCGTTGGAGTTGGTGTTGAGGCTGTAGTCTGTGCGATGGGATGTATGGCGTTGGATGGCGCATTATATACCCCCCTTTCTTTTCTGTGGATCTTTTAGAGGGATACTTGAACGTGAAAATGCAACAATTTCTTTTTCTATAACGCGGTGCTTCTCTCCATTACTCCGTGCATGCATGGCAAGGGAATAAAGGCAGACGTTGAAAGATCCAATGCAGTATCAAATTACCAGAACATATATGCCTTGCCCCAAATTCCAGCTATCCACTTCCTTCCCCCATTTTAGACCGTCGTAGGAACCCACGGCGCATTAGTAAAATACTCCTCCTCCACCTTCGCCTGGTACGAAGTCGAGTCGTCACACTGCCCACCGCCCGTCTTCCCGATATGCGAACAATGCACATCCGGGCGAAACCGCACCATAATCTCATGCAAATTGCGACACAACACCGTATTCATGCCCATCTCAAAGCTCTGGCCGACCCTTATCTCCTTAGTGAGGAAGTCGTAGCAATCCTGGTTGGACTCATACTGCGCATTCGCGCCCGTGCAGTACGTGTCGTGTGTTTTGCAGACGGATTTGGCGATGTTTTCTGTAGCGATTACTTGCGCTTTCACGGGGTCTTTGTCGACGGAGGTGAGGAGCGTTTTGAGGAGGTGTCCGAACCACCGGAATGTCACGTCGTATTGGGTGATTTCCTTGGCGTCGTTCCAGGTTAGCCATGTGTCGATGGTGACGGGTAGAGACTTGTTGCCGAACGACGGGAAATCGAATATGACGCGGGTACTAGCCGAAGCGATGTTTTGGTTTGCAGTGAATTGGAGGATTTCGTAGGGGCCGACGGGTCGGCCGATGATGGTGAGGGACTCGGAGGGCGTGAAGAGGCCGAATATGTATTCTGTGTTTAGTTCGCGGCCTTCAAAGTTGCGGGTGTCGGAGACGCGGCCTTGGACCTGTCAAGAGTAAGTAAGAGCAGTACGTTAATTGAGATGCTGTGGTGAACGTACGTCTTCGGAGAAGATGGTTGAGTTGATGCTATCCCGTTCTTTGATGTTGTTGGGGTAGAGAAAGCGGTCCCAGAAGCCTGCTTGAAGAGTGTAGAGTTCTGAATAACCCAAGTTCGGAGACGCGAAGGAGTCGTTTGGGGCAGCACGGGCTGAGACTAAAATGGTCAGTAGAGCCTTTGTGGAAATGCAGGTGGGATACGTACTAGTCGCTGCAGCTGTTGAAGCAGCGAAATATGATACATGTGAAAGCTTCATGGTTGCTGGACTGGTAAAGAAGCTTCTGATTAATGGAGAGGAGAGATCGGTCTGCGGGTTTCGACGATGGACAAAATCAAGCGCGGCTTGATGCTTGATATGGCCGTTCCTGATCGACGCTGCTTGTCTTACGGCTGTGTATTGAGCCCCCGGGTACTATGGATTAATGTGGAAGCTCACTCAGCCTTGCAGAAGTAGGATGCAGCGCGGGTGGCCGTGTCTCCAACAGGGTATGTAAGCCCATAAAAGTGAACTCGGTGCTAGCGCATTCAATACGACGAGATAGTCCGTGATATGAGTATGCGGGGCTGGATATTTTCTTCCACTTCTCTGACAGGCGCAATGGTGCTTTAACCCCGGTGATTGCGGCGCACAGCGGACTAACGTCTTTGGTTCGCGCCCAGGATTGGGAACACGCGTCATTTGATTGCTTGTCCGTACCGCAATTCGATCGTGTCATCGGTGTGCCCAGACCTGTGGCCCTGAAAAAATCTATCGGTCGAATACAAATGGGAACACAGGATGAGAGGTAGCGAGTATAATTCGTTCTAGGTATATGGACTCCGTACGCTACTGGCACTAGTGAACTGGCGCGTAGTGTAGGGGATGCGGGAAGCGAATGATTGGCCAAATAGGCGGCGTTCAGGGGAACAGGTGTACCGCTATACGAACGGCTCATTGCAGACCATGTTGCAGATAAGGCCGACACAAACAAAGAAAACGTTGAACCAATACCCTATCTATGGCGTGAGATCCCTGCATGGAAGCGCAGGATAGACGGATTAGCCGCACTCGGTTCGCTGCTGACCAAGTTTCTCGTGCGCCGCTGTGATTTCGCTGCATGAACGTGCTGCTCTGCATTCGCTTCGCATTTTGCCGTTTCAACCACGATGATTGCGGCGAGCCAGCAGTCGCAGCTGCATCATTGTGTCACTAGCACAATGTGCGGCGCAGACGGCGTGCAACACAACACGGCAACCAGCGGTAGGGCCCCCTCGCGTACGCGGTAGTTATAGGATGATGAGGCTGGTGGCAAATGTCTCGGAAATTCTATGGACTCGGTTCATGTTCGATGTATGACGTCGTGTACCAACGCAACGGGTGTGGTAAGACAAAGATCATCCTCATTAATTCCCGTACTCCGTAGACGCATATATACGGTACGGTAGTCCGATTCTCGTATACTGCTTGTCGCGGTGATGAGCAAGAGCTGAGAAGGTGCTACATGATGTCGCATAACGCCGGTGCTGAATGAAAGGAAAGAAAGGGGGCTGAAAGACAGAAAAGTGGAGATGTGTGAACCTTTGGTCTGTTCGCTGCATGTTGCAAAGAACGGAAAACGCCTTGAGAAGGATGCGGGGGCGGGTGGCGCCTTGCATTAACGTTAATTATGGTGGGTCTGCTGAGCTCAGCCAGCACATCTTCGACCGCACCTCAACCTCCTTCCCGGATATACCTGTCACCATCGTACAATCGAATTCCATCCATAAGCCACCCCATCCTTCCTGATATCTGCTAGCTTGACCGAAAGCAGCGCTGTTCTGCGAAGCTCGCACGCTCTTTGATCAGACATCAACCTCCTCTCCAGACCCCACAGCCTCTCCGTCGATATCCTTGTTGTTCGTCGTGGGCGTTGACTTGATCTTTGACTTTGACTTTTTACGTCTTGAGACCGGTTGTTGAATCATCGGGTGATTGCCGATGAACTCGGCTCGATCGTGACCGTTGTGGTTGATGGGATGGGGAGGATTGTATCCAACCCTCGCGACTTCTTCGCTCAAAGCTCGTGCCTCTTGGTCGGAGGGCTTGTAGTCGGTGGCGAAGACGAATGCTTTGAGTGATTCGGGTTGATTCAGAAGCTGTTCCAGGCGGCGTGGGAGCATCTCGGCCAGGATGTCTTTGAACTCGGTCAAGGGGAGGTCGAAGTGGTTGTGGCCGGCAAGCTGCTGCGGTGTGAGGGTGCCAGCGGTGTAGAAGTTCCAGGGCTTCTGATTCGAAACGAGGTCGACCATGATGTTGCCATTGACGTTGGAGACTTCGGCGGCGGTAAGCTGCTTGTAGGTACATGGTAGACCGCTGATCTGCTCGATAAGCTTGCAGATTTCATGGCCGGACATGTAACCAGATATCGCAGCGACGTTCGACCTGGTGGGCGCATTGAGAAAGAGAGCCCGAGAGATCTTGCCGAAGTCTTTGGTCATGCTGACCCAGGGGTATCCCGCGTGCCATGGTGCAGTTCCTTCGAGCTGCAGCGATCCGGCCTGGTTCTAGAATTATATCAGTATACTTCTTGCATTCAGTAATAGCTTTACTTACCCGTTTCAGCAGCGAGACCAAGTCTTCCATGCGCAGGCATGGTTGAATGTAGCTGGTCTTCTGCCACAACTCCGGAAAGGTCCCCTTCAGCCAGTGTACGAGCTGCACCTTGGCCTTCACCTGCTCGCGGCCTCGCATGCTGATCGGCTTCGTCCGAATGGTGGACAGCACCACACGCTGCAGCCCGGGCACATCTGCGGCGGCGAAGAGCAGCGTTTTCCCAGCCTGGTAGTCACGCTGGCAGGCGATGCCCTCGGCCGGCTTCGAGGTTAGGGAAGCGAAGGTCTTGACGGAGTGATCCGCCAATTGCGCGTAGAAGTCTGTGACCATGAAGATGGCCGTGGCGTCTCGGACCGCCGCCCGCACGCTGCTTTCGTTGTTGAGGTCGACTTCAAAGATTTCGACCCCGAGGGCCCGCCACTTCTCGCTGGCGGGGCAGAGCGGAGAGGAGGTCAGGCCGCGGACGCGCCAGCCAGGGAGCTTGAGGAAGGTGAGGGCAACGGCGGTACCCTGGCGTCCATTTACGCCGACGACAACGAGGAGAGAAGACATCTTGGAGGTGCTGGGTTGGTATGTAGATGTCTGTAGGTGATGTCTTAGGGAAAGTCTTCTACGAAGCGGACAGAACTTTGTTGACGGAGTGTCTGTCTGGTCGTCGACTGATTGATTTGGGACTAGTGTCTAAACTGCGTTGCTGCAGTGAAGAGGCTTCCATTTGATACAACGCCCCACTCTGCGTGAAGTCTCATCAGTGCAGCTATTAACGTCCATATAGACAAAGAGTAGTATCAGGAGCACATTATACAATACATGAACTGCTACGATCACGCTCCAATCAAGACCTAAGGTCACAAAAGACAGCTCATCGCATCAATGACACTGATATTCTATTCTAGAAGGAGTTGCGCGAGACGTCAAGCTACCAAACCGAGCACATGTTTCACACCAAACTACTCGAAAAGATGCACCTCATATAGTACAGTGCAAACTCAGTCAAATGAAGTGTTTTCACGCACTGATTCCTGCCCCCCTTTAGTGTGATTTAGTACAGCATCACTGCAGCTCAGTGGCGCAATATATAAGATACAAGATAGAGAGTAGCAAATAGCCAAGTCCGAATCCAGAAGGGATATCAGAAGAAATGCCAGAGAAACTCCAATGAGCGTGAGAGGGAATGTACAGCTGCTGATGGGCTAGTTTCTTTCCCTTTCACCACGAGAGCGTTCGCTTCGGGCAGCTCCCCTCCCACCTGGTTAGGAGTCCCCACGCAGCGAAGCTTCCTTTCCTCGGCGATCCCATCTTTCGCACAATATCATCAAAAGCCTTTCGCCAAAGATGGCTTCCCCGCAAATTCCAACCATTGTGCTTGGACCCCCTATTCCCGACGAACTACGCCACTTCGTCTTCCACTGGAACATGGAAGTCCCTCCGCGTACCCACCTCGAGCTCAGCGGCATCATGGAATTTGTCGCTACCTTACCTCCCGAGTCGGTCGTAGGGCAATGGTGCCGAGGAGTCCCACCCATCTCCAGCCCATACCCCGGCTACCCCGAGCCGCTCGCCAGGTGCTACAAGTCCTGGCACGATTACCGTTTTGAACGCGGCGAGCACCTGACCGTGGAACTCCGCTTCTGCCGCGCGGATGGCGCCATGTCGCCGAGGGTCGCCACCGCCCACCTAGACGAGGATGGCATGGAGTCACTCGTTGAGTTCAAAACGGGCATCAAGTGGACGCTCCCACTGGGCAGTCTGGAGTGGATCCGCAAAGATCCAGAGTACCAGAAGACCGGCCCAAAGCCGTCGGTGCTGCCGCTCCCAGTAGCACCCACTCCTCCTCCGGCTCCGGCGCCCCCTTCCTTCGCCTCTCTGCCTATCACTGGCCCGAACCAGCCTAATCCAGCGGTACCGGCGCCCATATCCACCCTCCCTCCGCCTCGTCGAAGCTCGCCGCCAAGGCGCGGTTACCACGATTACGACGCCGCTCCGGACAAGAGCCCCAACCGCGATGACTTCTACTGAGCGAAGAGAGAGAGAGATATGGATGAATTCCCAATGGCATATGGGAGCTAGTTGTGGGAGCTAGTTGTGGGGAAAAAGTTCTGTTCCGTGTTATCTTCTGGAGTTTTAGTGGTGTCTTTCGGGTTCGCTTCGTCGGCCTTTCTCTCTTTCGTTCTGTGGGTTTACGGCCAATGAGGGAGAAGATAGTCCGGCCAGTTTTGCGAATGGTCATTGCTTTACCCTGCTTCTTTCGATGTTTTGTATACGTGATGTGAACGTGTGGGATGACCTGGTAAGTAAATAAAGATTCCTTTCCAAAGATAGATGAAGTAACAGTGTGCAAGTATTGAAAAACTACAGCCATTGTAGCCTTCAACCCTATCCATAGTAACTAGTGTGACCGAATATTCATTGCTTAAGAGACATCTCCGTGAAAGGTAGCGTACTCGAGTTCCCGAGACTACGACAGGTCGCCTGGAATTGCCATGTTACTTCAAAGACCTTTCGAGATCTGGAGCACCCAACCACTTTAGTCATCTTCTCCTTTACAAGACCCCGTAATCAAAAGTCTTTCAACGATTGAAGCACAGTACCCTGAACCTCCTCATCAGCAAGCACATCATCACAAGGTCATGATTTTGATGCGGTTTTCATCCACCAAGCGCAGGCGCGCAGGCGATTAATCTTTCAATTCCAGAACAAAGCAAAGCAAGTCAGACCCCGCGGTCATCAGCTTCTTTTAGCTGCGCATAACACACGATCCGGATCCGAAACCAAAACACAACGCCACTCCACAACTCCACAACTGCACTCCACAGAATGGCGGGTAGCAACATACCAGAGCCCCGCTTACGTGGGTTGGGAAGCCAAACCGCGACGCCTAGAGCCCACTCTAGTGGGTTGCAACGTCGACGTCCCAGTAGGCACACCTACTGGCGACGACCATTCTCTCTTACATCCCCTCCCCATCCCCCTCCCCCTCCTCATCCTCATCCTCATCCTCATCCTCATCCTCCTCATCCTCTCCGTGCGGGAGATCGGTGTCCACCCGCAGCTGCTCCTGCCAAGTGACGGTCTCCCACGGCGGCCGCCGGTTCGAGGGCGTTGGCAGCGGCGGTTGGGGGGGCTGCTGCTGCTGGTCCAGCGGCAACTCGAACTCCCAGGCTTCTGAACCCAGGCGCAGACGCAGCGTCCTGAAGGGCGCGGCCATCTCGTAGATCTCCTCTGTACCGTTCTCGTACAGATGCACGTTGGCGTAGAGCGCCCGCCGGTGTGGAATCCCGACGGTCTCCCACACCATGCGGAAGCTGACGTGCAGCCCTCTTTGGATGTCCGGCTGGTGCCGGGGCTTGCTGCACTCTAGGTAGGGCGACAGCCCTCTCTGCCGCAATTGCTGCTCTCTACCGGCCGACCAGGTATCGCCAATCGACCATCGCCGTATCAAAGAATGGGCCGGCAGGCCTTCCACGAGGTGGCGGATCTGATTTCGGCGGCCCGTGGTGTCTGTGTAGCCGGTCGCGAAGGCAAAGATGAGACCGGGCAATCTGGTGTTGTCGTCGGCGGGATCAGGGTTGTGGGCGGCGACGGGGGCTACCCCAGCAGCTAGGAAAAGTGCCTCCATGTCTGTGAGGACTTGCGATTGCTCGGCGGAGAAGTTGGTAGCCATGATGGCGTGGTCCGGTGCTGGCTGACAAGAGAGTATAGGCGGTACTTGTCAAGGAGAAGAAGGACGGAAGACCAGATTTTTTTTTTCTGCGCTCACTCTCAGGTGAAGGAGGACCAAATTTCCGGAGTAAAAACGGCTGGAGGAAGACTGAATTCACACCCGTATCGAAAGTGACCACGATTGGCCCCCAATTGACACTTTTGTCTACAGATATACGCAGAACTATCATCATTTCTTCATATTTGAATCGAAATGAGGTGTATATTACTATCTGAAGCTATCTTGAAGTTTTCTTGTTCTTCGATATGGGTAGCATATCTTGAGGCGTTCCCAGGGGAGCGCCCCAACGTCACTGCCACACCAAACCACAGCAACGCACACTAGTGACCCGGCGACAACTGCCAATATTACCTCCAATACCTCATTTCCCCTTCACCTACCCTTGGGTGTCTGCCTCGCCTGATTGCGTATGTAATTCTGTCACGTGAGCTTACGTACACACCCCTACCCCCGCCTATATAAGGCGGCCTCCCCCCGTCCCCTCTCTCACTCGACATCCAAGTGCAAGGGCTTTACGATAGGCAGTGAAGATTCGTCTGAGCCATCGTTATTGCTGGTTGAAAACTACAACTATGACTGCTCCTGTCGGCCTTCGGGTCGTCAGGGAATTTTTGAATCCTTTACCTTTTTTCATTGAGTCTTTTGGCTTTTGCTGAATGCTTGAGGAAGAAACTACTCATTGTACTTGTGTGACATTGGGGCATGAGAAAAGAAAATCTATGATGCCATTGTGTAAGCTATCGCGTGGTTTTGAGATTTGTATGGGCCACGCGTCCCTGGCACAGCGCCGAACGCTTACGATGGAGATTAAAATGTACGTACGGTTGCAGAGGGATGCACAACAATAGTAAAAGAAATCAGTAGCTGGTCTCTATGTTAGACTGTCGCTGTGGTCTCTTTTGCGCGGGTGTTGCATTGTGCAGCGGGCCCGCCGCCGCTTTCAGCCATCGGGCTCTCACAACCACCACAAGGCCTCCGGTGGCAATCTAACCGTCACGATTCATTTCCGAAGACTTAAGGAGCGTCCTGAGCCTAACCTTTGCACAGTCTAAATGCGGGTGGAGCCTGTGTGACGGTCGTTGGAAACCGGCGTCTGCAAGATGCCCTCAAAACACATATTTGGTGACAAGTAGCAGCATCAGACCAAATACTGACAGTAATAGATACATTGGTAGTTCTAATGACATACATAGCGTGTTGTGTGTTGTGCAAACCCGACGTCGATAAGGGCTGCTTGCGGGGCGCGGGCACGCTTTCGCAGCACGTATTTCGTCGCAATGGATAGCCAGAAATGTTAGATAAGCACAAATAGAGCCATCATAACATACCCAAGGGGGTGGCAACGGCATTGTGCATTGTGGGTGGCTACCCGCAGAACTAGCTTGCGACGCGGGCGCTCAACACCATGCCCGGAGTGGGCCTCTGTTTACAGTATGGGAAATGTGATAGAACAAGAACAGCATACTATTAAATCTTGGATGATAGTGAGTCTCCACGCCTCGTTACGCTGCCCAAATCGCCGATTCGACTTCGCGCCGCCGCTGGTCCCCACGGCGGCGACCACCCGGGGGGGGGGGGGGGGG